>Ga0123355_10002221_pt1 | contig 27412 bp, 24 predicted proteins | sample TergutEmb28metaG_3_FD_89872 | JGI IMG/M metagenome (GOLD analysis project Ga0123355, IMG submission 89872) | Embiratermes neotenicus P1 segment gut microbial communities from Petit-Saut dam, French Guiana - Emb289 P1 | ecosystem: Host-associated > Arthropoda: Insects > Digestive system > Gut ... | reverse complement strand
GCAGGTCGCGCTCGATCCGGCGCAGTTCCGCGATCGCAACCTCAGAGGCATCGACGCGGGTCTTGGTGAGCCGGTCGACCCGGTGCTCAAGCGCGCGTGCTCGCGTCGCGAGTTCGGCATCCGCGCCCCAGGTCCGCAGCCTGGGCGCAAGCACCCCGGCGAAAACGAGAAACGCAACGCCCTGCACCCCGGCCAGCATGGCGGTGGTCCCGTTGTTCAGCGCCACCGCGCCGTAGAACAAGGTCTCGGCGGATTCCGCGATCGGGTGCGGCCCGGGGGCCAGCAGCTGCTGCCCCGCGATGAGCGCGCCGAAAAGCCCGAAGACGGCGATCGCGACCACCGCGAGCGTCACGGCGGCCCGCGGCAGGGCGATCACGAGCGCAACGGCGACGACGATGAGGAGTACCGCCGTGACCTGGGCGGGGGCCTGCCCGTTGAACCAGAGCTGCTCGCTGATCAGCTCCTCCCAGAGGAGGATCGCTGGCAGCAGCAAGAGGGCCGGCACCGTCCTCGGCTGGCCATCCGTGCCGCGCAACTGTGCGATGGCGGTGCGCACCGCGCCGCAACCGGGACCGCCGGTCAGCACGAGCAGCCAGACGCTGCCGACGAGGCTTGCCGCGACTTCCAGAAGCAGCCACATGGCGTCCTTGTCGGCTGTCCCCATATTCCCGGCTATCCCCACGTGCAACACGCCGAAGGTGAACGACGGAGCTTCCAGCCACACCAGGGAATGCAGCCTCAACAGGCCTCCGACGGCGTACCCGAGCAGGGCGAACGGAACTAGCCTGGCGCTCTCGGCGGGGGCGAACAGCGCGAGGGCCACTGCCAGGCTGACGAGCAGCGCCGCGAAGAGCGCGATGATGTTGAACAGGCCGAGCATGCCGACCGCTATCAGCGGCAGCAGCAGCCCAAGCCAGTGCGCGCTCAGCCGCCGCTGCCACGTCGTCCGCAGGCCGCCAGATGTCGTCATGCGATCCATCCTGGTCATCAGGCCACCCCGCCGCCATGGGCCTAGGCCTACTGTTGGCGCGCAGCCTCGGTCCGTTCCGCCAGACCCGTCTTTTCTGCTCAGTCTGCGAGGACCCGCAGGCGGCTGACGGCCTCGGTGAGCACTTCGGGGCGCTTGCAGAACGCGAACCGGACCAGGGTGCGGCCGAGGTCCGGGTTGTCCTCGTAGAAGACCGCGCTCGGGATGGCGACGACGCCCGCCCGGTCCGGCAGGGACAGGCAGAATTCCACGCCGTCCTTCTCGCCCAGCGGGGCGATGTCGGTGGTGATGAAGTAGGTGCCGTCCGGCTGGTAGACCCCAAAGCCGATCTCCCGCAGGCCGCTCGCGAGCAGGTCGCGGCGGTCCCTGAGATCGGCGGCCATCCTCGCGAAGTAGCTATCTGGCAGGTCGAGGGCTTGCGCGATCGCGTACTGGAACGGGCCGCTGCTGACGAACGTCAGGAACTGCTTGGTCGTGCGAACCGCGCCGACCAGGTCCGGGGTGCCGGTGGCCCAGCCGACCTTCCAGCCGGTGAAGGAGAAGGTCTTGCCCGCGGAGCCGACCGAGACCACCCGGCCGCGCATGCCGGGGATGGTCGCGAACGGGATGTGCTCGCGGTCGAAGGTCAGGTGCTCGTATGCCTCGTCGGTGATTACCAGCAGGTCGCGGTCGATCACGATGCGGGCAATCGCCTCGGTCTCCGCGCGGGTGAGGACCATCCCGGTGGGGTTATGCGGGCTGTTCAGCAGGAGCAGCCGGGTCTTGCTGGTGAGGAGAGATTCGAGCTCGTCCAGGTCGGGGCGGAAGTCCGGCGCGCGCAGCGTGAGCGGCACGCGGGTCGCGCCTGCCATTGCGATGTTCGCCACGTAGGAGTCGTAGTAGGGCTCGAACGCGATCACCTCGTCGCCTGGCTCCAGGAGCGCGAGCAGGGCGGCCGCGATCGCTTCGGTGGCACCCGCGGTGATCAGCACCTCGGTGTCCGCGTCGTATTCAAGACCGTAGAACCGGCGCTGGTGGCGCCCGACGGCGGCCCGCAGCTCGGGGATGCCAGTGGCGGGCGGGTACTGGTTGCCGCGTCCGGCAAGGACTGCGTCGGCTGCGGCTTGCGCGATGGCGGGCGGGCCGTCCACGTCAGGGAACCCCTGGCCGAGGTTGATCGACTTGGTGGCGACAGCGCGGGCGGACATCTCGCCGAAGATCGAGTTGCCGAGACCGGCCAGGCGGGCGTTGAGCAAGGGACGCGTCACCAGATCAGGTTAGAGCGATCCGGACTATGGTGATCGGGTGCGTATCGCGTTGTGCCAGCTTCCGGTGAGCTCCGATCCCATGGTGAACCTGTCGCGGGTGCGCGACGCGCTCGGCGATGCGGCGCGCGACGGCGCGGAGCTCGCCGTGTTCCCGGAGGCCACGCTCGTCCGCTTCGGGTCGCCGCTGCGGGCGCGGGCGGAGAAGCTTGACGGCCCGTTCTGCTCCGGCGTCGCGCAGGCATGCGGGGCGGCCGGGGTGGCCGCGATCGTCGGGGTCTTCGAGCCGGCGCCGGACGACCGGGTTTTCAACACCGCCGTCGTGTTCTCCGCGGCCGGCGAGCTGGTGGCGTCGTACCGGAAACTGCACCTGTTCGACGCGTTCAGTCAGCGAGAGTCGGACCTCGTCGCGCCGGGTTCTGAAGTGGTCGTCGCGGACCTCGCGGGCACCAGGGTGGGCGTGCAGATCTGCTACGACATCCGGTTTCCCGAGCTGACCCGCGCGCTCGCGGTCGGCGGTGCATCGCTCGTGACGGTGAGCGCCGCCTGGCAGGCGGGGCTGTTCAAGGAGGAGCACTGGGTCACGCTGCTGCGCGCCCGGGCGATCGAGAACACGGTATGGATCGCCGCCGCCGGACAGGTGCCCGACCCGGAGGAGAAGCCGACCCGCGCGCCGACCGGCATCGGCCGGTCCATGCTCATCGACCCCCTCGGCGTGGTCCGGGCTGACCTCGGGCCGGCGGCTGGCATCGTCGTCGTGGACGCGGACATGTCGCTTGTCGGCACGGTCAGGGAGACGCTGCCGTCGCTGGCCAACCGCCGCAAGGACATCGCCTGGAAGGACTGACCGGCCAAACCGCCAATCCAGGACAGACCGGCCCGGTCGGCGTGCGGTCCCAAGGATGATGGAACTGTCTTCCGGCGCAACGTCCGCCTAGACCCAACTAGGCCTTCCGGGCGACCTGGAACGGGGCGAAGGACTGGGCGGTCGCCATCAACTCGATCGTGTTCACGTTGACGTGCTGCGGCACGGACGCCGCCCAGTGGATGGCCTCGGCGATGTCGTCCGCGGTCATCGGCTGCATCCCCGTGTAGACCGCGTCGGCCTTTTCCCTGTCGCCGCTGAACCGGACGAGCGAGAACTCGGTGTCGGCCATGCCTGGCTCGACACAGGTCACGCGCACGCCGCTGCCGTGCAAGTCGCTGCGCAGGTTGAGGCTGAACTGGTGCACGAACGCCTTCGTGCCGCCGTAGACGTTCCCGCCCGGATACGGGTAGCTGCCCGCTACCGAACCGAGGTTGATAACGTGCCCGCGGCCGCGGGCGACCATGCCGGGGAGAACTGCCCGGGTCACGTAAACGAGGCCCTTGCAGTTGGTGTCAATCATCTGATCCCAGTCGTCCAGGTCGGCGTCCTGGGCAGGGCCAAGGCCCAGCGCGAGACCGGCGTTGTTCACCAGCACGTCGATTGCGGCGAACTCAGCGGGCAGCGACTCAACGGCCGCGGCGACCTCCGCCCGGTCCCTGACGTCCAGGGTCAGCGGCAGGGCCTGCGAGCCGAGTTCCGCGGCGAGGTCCTTGATCCGCTCCGCGCGCCGCGCGGCGATGATCACGCGCGCCCCGTCGGCCGCGAACCGCCGCGCGGTAGCCGCACCGAACCCGCTGCTCGCCCCGGTGACAAAAACGGTAGTGGTCATAACGGACCCATGTTAAAGCTCTCGCCCCAGCCACGGCGGAGCGGCGCGCATTTTGTGTCGCGGCTTCCTGGGGGAATGAGGATGGCGTTCCGTCATCCTGGTCGCGCGGGCGGCGACCCCCTGCGGGCGGCTCAGTAGCGGACTGGGGACGACCAGATTGTTGCCTGCTGCGGGGTGCCGGGCTTGCCGGTGGTGAAGCCGACGCCGGTCAGCTCGGCGCCCTCAGACGTGAGCGCGGTGATCGCCTGCGCGCTGGCACCCGAGAGCCCGGTGCCCTGCGGAGTGGCGGCCGTCCACGAACCGCCAGGAATCGCGGTGGCCGGCAGGGTCCAGACGACCACGTCCGAGCCGCCGGCCACCGGGTAGGTGCCGGTGGCGGTGAAACCGCTGCCAGCGGCGGTCAGTGCTGTCACCGTAGCGGTGCCGCCACCGGAAACCGGCACCGGGAGAGCGGCCTGCGTCCAGCTGGCGCCGGCGTTCGCGGAGATCTCGGCGAACGGCCAGCGCTGCCCGGCCGCGGAGACCGCGCTGCCGACCGCCACCACGTCGGTGCCGCTGGCGGCCACGGATGTCAGGGTGGCCCGCGCCGCGCCCGCGGGCAACGGCAGGACCGACAGCTGCCAGGACCGTCCGGCGGCGGACACCCAGGTTGCCGGGTTGGCGCCCGCGCCGCCGGCCGCGGCGTAGCCCCGTCCCGTCGCGGCGACGGCGCTCATCTCCGACTGCTGGCCTCCGGGCGCCTGGGCGACCACCGCCCGGCGCCACCCGGTCAGGCCCGGTGCGTACGAGGCGGTCGCGTCCTGACCCCGATGACCGACAATCACGTACCCGGCCGATCCGGCGGCCGCACCGGAGGCGATGGCCCCCGGCGCGGGAGCGCCACCCTCTCTGGTCCATATCGTGCCCGTGGGGGAGCCGACCACCACCTTGCCGCCAACGGCAAGCCAGCCGGCCGCGCCGTGCGCCACTGAGGTCAGCTCATCGGTCCCGGCGGCGCCGGACAGGGGAGCCTTCGCCGCGCGCCGCCAGCCGGACCCGCCGTCACCGGAAACCCAGAGCGCCGGACCGCCTGCCGCGCTCCCCGCGACCGCTTCGTCCGCGCCGGACGCCGCGATGGCACTGAGGACCACGGGCGTGGCCGGCGTGGCTCCGGTGAAGTCCCCGGCAGCGAGGCGGGCGGGCGGGAACCCGGCCGCAAGCGCGGACGGGGCAGAGCCGCCCTGACCACCGCCCCCGGTGATGACGACCACGGCGATCCCGACCGATACCGCGGCGAGGATCGGCAGAGCGAGGCTCAGCAGCCAGTTCCTGGCACGCATCACGCCAAGCACCCGGGACGGCAGGCTTGGAAGTTCCGGGTCGGCAGGCCGGTCCCTGCCGGGCCTGGGGGCGGGCGGCCTCGGCCGGTAGGCCGGAGCCGGGGGCCGCCCATCGAACGAGTCCTCAATCGGGCGTCGACCACTAAACGAGTCCGTGGGGCGGCCTGTAAAGCCGCGGGGACCGCGGGCCGGACCGCGCGGCACCTCGAACTCGTAGCCGGGAACGTCGCCTCTGTTCATTCATGCTGAGAGTACCGCCCAGGCGCTCTCAGCCGGGGGCAAACCGTGGTACACCAGGGACCCGGCAGGCACCTCGCAGGTGACTGAAACCACACCTGTGACCGTGACCACCGGCATGCCATCAACCTCTCGCCTCCGCAGCCGGCAGGTAACCTGGTAAGCGGGAGTTAGTCAACTACGTCCAATTTCTTCTTTCGGAAGAAGGCGATGTCCGCCGTGTCTTCTGAGTCGCCGCTCGCCGCCGCGGATCTCAGCGCAAAATCAGCAACCCGCTCGTCAGACTTCGGCCCGAACGAGTGGCTGGTCGATGAGCTGTACCAGAGATATTTGGCCGATCCAGGCTCGGTTGACAAGGCGTGGTGGTCGTTCTTCGCCGACTACCGACCCGTGCGCACCAATGGCACCGGGTCGCAGCCGGTGCTGACCCCGGCCGACGAGGCCCGTTACGCTCAGGCCAGCCAGGCCGCGCAGGCCCAGGCTCCGGCGAAGCCCGCCGCCCCGCCTGCACCCGCCCAGCCCGCGCCCGCCCAGGCGACGCCCACCGCATCGGCCGCGCCCGCCACCCCGCCGCCCGGCGACGCCGACGTGAACAGGCTGCGCGGCGCCGCGGCCCGCACCGCGCAGAACATGGCGGCCAGCCTCAGCGTGCCCACCGCCACCAGCGTCCGCGCTGTGCCAGCCAAGCTGCTGATTGACAACCGGATCGTCATCAACAACAACCTGCAGCGTGGCCGGGGCGGAAAGATCTCCTTCACCCACCTCATCGGCTACGCGGTTGTCCAGGCGCTGAAGGCGCTGCCGGAGATGAACGCCGCATACGCCGAGGAAGACGGCAAGCCGGTCCTCGCCGCGCCGCACCACGTGAACCTCGGCCTGGCGATCGACCTGAAGGCGAAGGACGGATCCCGCCAGCTTCTGGTGCCTAACATCAAGGGCGCCGATGAGATGGACTTCCGCCAGTTCTGGACCGAATACGAGGACTTGATCCGCAAGGCGCGCAGCGGCAAGCTGACGGTCGCCGACTTCCAGGGCACCACGATCTCGCTGACCAACCCCGGGACGATCGGCACCGAGCACTCCGTGCCGCGGCTCATGCCCGGCCAGGGCACCATCGTCGGCGTCGGCGCCATGGAGTACCCCGCGGCCTACCAGGGTGCCAGCGAGGAGACTATGGCCAGGCTGGCCATCAGCAAGACGGTCACGCTTACCTCCACCTACGACCACCGGATCATCCAGGGCGCGCAGTCCGGCGACTTCCTGCGGATCATCCACCAGCTGCTGCTCGGCGAGGACGGCTTCTACGACAAGATCTTCGAGAGCCTGCGCATCCCGTACGAGCCGGTCCGCTGGGTTAAGGACTTCCCCTACGGGCACGAGGACGACGTCGCCCGGTCCGCCCGGGTGCAGGAGCTGATCCACGCCTACCGGGTCCGCGGGCACCTCATGGCGGACACCAACCCGCTGGAGATCGTTCAGCGCAAGCATGAAGACCTGGACATCATCCGGCATGGACTGACGCTGTGGGACCTGGAGCGCGAGTTCGCAACCGGCGGGTTCGGCGGCAAGCCGATCATGCGGCTGCGGGAGATCCTCGGCGTGCTGCGCGACTCCTACTGCCGGACGGTCGGCATCGAGTACATGCACATCCAGGACCCGGAAGAGCGCCAGTGGATCCAGTCGCACGTCGAGGTCCCGCCGGTCCGTGCCGAACACGACGAGCAGGTCCGCATCCTTGGCCGGCTGAACATCGCCGAGGCGTTTGAGACCTTCCTGCAGACAAAGTACGTCGGGCAGAAGCGGTTCTCCCTTGAGGGCGGCGAGTCGCTGATCCCGCTGCTGGACGCTGTGATCAGCGAGGCCGCCGACGGGAACCTCGATGAGGCCGTGATCGGCATGGCGCACCGCGGCCGGCTCAACGTGCTCGCGAACATCGTCGGCAAGTCCTACGGCCAGATCTTCAAGGAGTTCGAGGGCAACCTCGACCCGAAGTCCACCCAGGGCTCCGGCGACGTGAAGTACCACCTCGGCGCCGAGGGTGTCTACATCGCCGCCAGCGGCAACCGGATCCGCACCAGCCTGGTCGCCAACCCGAGCCACCTCGAGGCCGGTGACCCGGTGACCGAGGGCGTGGTCCGCGCCAAGCAGGACGGGCTCGACATGGGCGAGGACGGTTTCACCGTGCTGCCGGTGCTCATCCACGGTGACGCCGCGTTCGCCGGCCAGGGTGTGGTGGCCGAGACCCTCAACCTGTCGCAGCTGCGCGGCTACCGCACCGGCGGCACGGTGCACATCGTGGTGAACAACCAGGTCGGCTTCACTACCTCGCCGCAGTACTCGCGGTCGTCCGTCTACGCCACCGACGTGGCGCGGATGATCCAGGCGCCGATCTTCCACGTGAACGGCGATGACCCCGAGGCGGTCGCCCGCGTCGGCAAGATGGCCTTCGCCTACCGCGAGGAGTTCCGCAAGGACGTCGTCATCGACATGGTCTGCTATCGGCGCCGCGGCCACAACGAGGGCGACAACCCGAGCTTCACCCAGCCGCTGATGTACGACCAGATCGAAGCCCGGCGTTCGGTGCGCAAGCTTTACACCGAATCGCTCATCGCCCGCGGCGACATCACGATGGAGGAGGCCGAGGAGGCGCTGCGCGACTACCAGCAGCAGCTGGAGCGCGCGTTCACCGAGACCAGGGACGCGGCGGAGCTCCCGCCGCAGCCGGGCACGGTGCTGAAGCCGGAAACCGGCGACCGGCCGGTCAACCACGCGGCCGTGCCGACCGCGATCACGCTGGACGCGGTGAAGCAGATCATCGACACCCAGGTGTCCATCCCGGACGGGTTCACCGTCCACCCGAGGCTCAAGCCGCAGCTGGACCGGCGCGCGACGATGGTCAGCGAGGACACCGTCGACTGGGCGACCGGTGAGCTGCTCGCCATCGGCGCGCTGCTGCAGGACGGGCGCCCGGTACGGCTGGTAGGCCAGGACACCAGGCGCGGGACGTTCGGCCAGCGGCACTCGGTGCTCGTCGACCGGAACACCGGGGCGGAGTACACCCCGCTGAAGAGGCTCGACAACGGCAAGGCGCGGCTGTTCGTCTACGACTCGCTGCTGTCTGAGTTCGCCGCCCTGGGCTTCGAGTACGGCTACTCGGTGGCCCGGCCGGAGGCGCTGGTCATGTGGGAGGCGCAGTTCGGCGACTTCGTGAACGGCGCGCAGACGATCATCGACGAGTTCATCAGCTCAGGCGAGCAGAAGTGGGGCCAGAAGTCGGGCGTCGTGCTGCTGCTCCCGCACGGCTTCGAGGGCCAGGGCCCAGACCACTCCTCGGCGCGCATCGAGCGGTTCCTGTCGCTGTGCGCGCAGGACAACATGACCGTCGCGCTGCCCACCACGCCGGCCAACTACTTCCACCTGCTCCGCTGGCAGGCGCTGTCGAACCGGCACAAGCCGCTGATCGTCTTCACCCCGAAGTCGCTGCTGCGGCTCAAGGCGGCGACCTCAGCGACCGCCGACTTCACCAACGGCGCCTTCCGGCCCCTGATCGGCGAGCCCGCGTCGTTCGACACTTCGGCGGTCCGCCGCGTGGTGCTCTGCTCCGGGAAGTTCTACTACGACCTGGCCGATTTCCGCGCCAAGACCGGCGCGAATTCCACGGCCATCGTGCGGGTCGAGCGGCTGTACCCGATTCCGCTCGATGAACTGCGCGCCGAACTCGCCAGGTACCCGGCCGGCACGGAACTTGTCTGGGCCCAGGAGGAGCCGGAGAACCAGGGCGGCTGGCCGCGGATGGCACTGCACCTGCCCCAGTTGCTGGGCCGTCAGCTCATGCTGGTCTCGCTGCCCGCGAGTTCGGCCCCGGCGTATGGCTCGGCGAAGGTGCACGCCAGCACGCACCGTGAACTAATTGAGAGGGCTATCCCAACGGAGGGTTAGCGATGTACTTCACCGACGCGGGGATCGAGGAACTCGACGACCGCCGCGGCGATGAGCAGGTCACGATGGCCTGGCTCGCCGAGCGGCTACGCGACTTCGTCGATCTCAACCCGGAGTTCGAGACGGCGGTGGACCGTCTCGCGTCGTGGCTGGCGCGGCTCGACTCGGATTCCGACGGCGATGACGGCGAAGACGCTGCTGACGAGGAGTAGGGTCGGCGCAGCGGACGAGGAGTAAGAACAAGGCCATCCTCCGGAACGGTCCCGCGGCTCCGGCTAAACGCGATACATCTTGACTTTCGGGTGACACGATATATCGTCGTTACTGGACGATGACTTGCTCCGGAGGATGCCATGCCACGCTGGACCGTAGACTCGCCGACCAGGCTCGACTTCGACGACGTCACAGCGCTGAAGGTCCGCCTTATCGGCGGGACCGTCGCGGTACTCGCTTCCGACGAGCAGCCCTCGCTCGTGGTGAGCGAACTATCGGGGCGCCCGCTGCAGGTCAGCTACGAGGATGCGAACGGGACGCTGACGGTCAGCTACGAGTCGCTGACCTGGGATGGACTGCTCGGCTTCCTCAAGCCGCGGCACGATGTGGCAGAAGTCACCATCTCGGTCCCGGCCGACTGCGCCATCCAGCTCGGCGTGCTCAGCGCGTCTGCGGTGGTGTCCGGGCTTGGCTCCGGGGCATCGGTCAAGGCCATGTCGGGCGACATCACGCTCGACGGGGTCACCGGGGACGTGGACGCGGAGACGATGTCGGGTGAGCTCGCGGCCCGCGACCTGGCGGGCAGTGTGCACTTCAAATCCATGTCGGGCCCGCTCGCGCTGGCCAGCGGGTGCCTGGACGGCCTGCACGCGACCACGATGAGCGGTCAGATCGCGGCCGATTTCGCGTTGGGCGAGGGGGGCCAGGTGCGGGTCTCCACGATGTCCGGCGACGTGACGCTACGGCTCCCGGCGGAAAGCCACGCCGAGGTACGCCTGCAGTCCACGTCGGGCGCGGTCAGAAGCGAATTCGACTCGCTCGGGACGTTTCAGGCGCCTGCCTCACGTACCGTAAGCGGTAACGTAGGCGCAGGTACCGGGCGCGTATCCGTGACCACGATGTCCGGTTCGGTCACGCTGCTGCGACGAGCGCCGGTAGAGATGGAGAGCAAGACCCTATGACCCCGGTATTTCGTCATGGACGGCTCCGGCTGTACCTGCTGCGCCTGCTCGACGAGGAGCCCAGGCACGGCTATGAGGTGATCCGGCTGCTGCGGGACCGGTTCATGGGCGTCTACGCACCCTCCCCGGGCACGATCTACCCCAGGCTCGCCCGGCTCGAAGAGGAAGGCCTCGTCACTCACGACGAGGAGAACGGCCGCAAGGTCTACCGCATCACCGAGGCGGGCCGCGAGGAACTGCGCAACCGTGGCGACGAACTCGACGAGCTCGAGGAGGAACTGTCCGCCTCCGTGAGCGACATCGTCCGCGAGGTCCGCGAGGACGTCAGGGACACCGTCCGGAGCCTGCGCGAGGAGCTGACCCGGGCGGCCCGCGAGATGCGCGGCGCGGAACGCGACGCTCGTGACCAGGCTAGGGAACAGGCCAGGCAGGCTCGCGAACAGGCCCGTGAAGCCGCCGAAGCGGCCCGCGAGCGCGCCCGGCAGGCTCGCGAAGAAGCCCGTCAGGCCCGGGAGGACACCCAGCGGCACGCGCACAGCCTGCGTGAGCACGCCTCCCGGCTGCGCGAGGACACCCGCGACCAGTGGGGCAACTGGGGCAACTGGGCCGAGTGGAGCCACTGGACCGACTGGCAGGCCCGCACCGGCTGGCCAGGCCCGCATGACATGTCAGCCCTCCGCGACTTCGAGCGCCTGGCCAGGGACTTCGTGACCGACCTCCGCTCGGCGGCCTGGGACTCCGGCACCATCCTCGGGACCGAGGTGATCCCCGCCCTGCGCGACATCCTCGAGGACACCCTCGACCGGATCCGCACCGAGGTCTTCGGCGAGGACGAAAACAACCACCCTGGGGAACCGCCGGCGCCGCCAGCCCCGCCGCAGGAACCTAAGGCGTAAAGACGATCTTGCCCGTCTGGCTGCCCTCGATCATGGCCGCGAACCCCTCGGCTGCGCTGGCGAGCGGGAGGACGCGATCGATCAGCGGCCGGGTGCCGGCCTGCTCGCAGAACCGGAGCAGGCGCCCCAGCTGATCCCGGGTGCCCATCGTGGAGCCCACCACCGACAGCTGGGTGAAGAAAATCCGGGTGAGCTCCGCTGGCGGAACGTCGCCGCTGGTAGCGCCCGAGATCACGATGCGCCCGCCGGGCTTAAGCGAGCGGACCGAGTGCGACCAGGTCGCCTGGCCGACCGTCTCAAACACGACATCCACCCGTTCCGGCAACCGCGCACCGGTCTCAAACGCCTGGTCCGCGCCGAGCTTGACCGCCGCCTCGCGCTTGGCCTCGCTCCGGCTGGTGACCCAGACCCGGTACCCCGCCGCGCGGCCGAGCAGGATGAGCGCGGTGGCCACGCCGCCGCCCGCGCCCTGCACTAGGACCGTCGCGCCTGGCTGCGCACCCGACTTGTCGAACAGCATCCGGTAAGCGGTCAGGTAGGCGGTCGGCAGGCAGGCCGCCTCGGCAAAGGAGAGCGCAGCGGGCTTGGGCAGCAAGTTGCCCTTGGGCACCGTGACCTTCTCGGCGAACGTGCCGTTGTACCGCTCGGACAGCAGCGACCGTCGCGGGTCAAGGGTCTCGTCGCCACCGCCGGCGTTCGCGTCGCCGATGACCGCGTGCACTACGACCTCGTTGCCGTCCTCGTCGATCCCCGCGGCGTCGCAGCCGAGGATCATCGGCAGCCGGTCGGCGGGCAGTCCGACGCCACGCAGCGACCACACATCGTGGTGGTTGAGCGCCGTCGCCTTAACGGTGACCGTGGTCCAGCCTGACGGCGGCTCGGGGTCCGGCCGCTCCCCCAGTTCAAGACCGCTCAGCGGGTTCTCGGCATCAATGCGCGCAGCGTAGACGGCGAACATGATCACGACCCTACCGAGAACCCGCCAACGCGGGAAGGCGACGCGCTAGGTGAGCTACGGGCGCTAGCGGCGCGCGACGCCGTCCTCGCGGGCCTGGGCGGCGACCGCGGCGGCGACCGCGGGCGCGACCCGCTCGTCGAACTGGCCCGGGATCACGTAATCGGCCGTGAGGTCGTCGCCCACCAGGGCGGCGATCGCGCCAGCCGCCGCCAGCTTCATGTTCTCGGTGATGTTGGTCGCCCGGGTGTCGAGCGCGGCGCGGAAAACGCCGGGGAAAGCCAGTGAGTTGTTGATCTGATTGGGAAAGTCGCTGCGCCCCGTCGCCACCACAGTGACGTGCCTGCGAGCGACGCTGGGGTGGATCTCCGGCTCCGGGTTGGACAGCAGGAACGCGATCGCGCCTGGCGCCATGCCCGCCAGTGCGGCCTCGGGGAGGGTGCTGCCCGACAGCCCGATGAACACGTCGGCCCCGCGCAGCGCGGACTCCACCGAGCCAGCGAACCCGGACGCGTTGGTCACCTTCGCGAGTGCGGCCTTGACCGGGTTGAGCCCGTCCCTCCCGTCGTAGATCATGCCCTTGCTGTCGGCCAGTGCGAGCTCGCCGATCCCGCCCGCGAGCAGGATCTTCGACACCGCGATGCCGGACGCCCCGGCGCCGCAGACGACGGCTCGCATCGCGGGCAGTTCCTTGCCGACCACCCGGGCGGCGTTGCGCAGCGCGGCCAGCGCCACGATGGCCGTGCCGTGCTGGTCGTCGTGGAAGACCGGGATGTCGAGCATGGCGCGCAGCCGGTCCTCGATCTCGAAGCAGCGCGGCGCGGAAATGTCCTCCAGGTTGATGCCGCCGAAGCTCGGCGCGAGCGCCGCGACCACCCGCACCACGTCGTCGACGTCGGTGACATCGATGCAGACCGGCACCGCGTTAATGCCGGCGAACTTCTTGAACAGCAGCGCCTTACCTTCCATGACGGGCATGGCGGCGGCGGGCCCGATGTCGCCGAGGCCGAGCACGGCGGTGCCGTCGCTGACCACGGCGACGGTGTTGCCGGTCCAGGTGTACTCGCTGGCGAGCTCTGGCTCATCGGCGATGGCGCTGCAGACGCGAGCGACACCGGGCGTATAAGCCATCGCGAGCGCGGCCCGGTCAGGCACGTCCACGCTCGGCTGGACGCCGATCTTGCCGCCCCTGTGCATCTGGAATACAGGGTGCATTTCGAAAACAGGATCCACGGTAACCCCTAAGCTCAGATCAAGCACGTGACAGATTCAGCGCGGCGCAGTCGCGGCGGCGGGGTTGCGCGGCCGTCATGCCCTGCGGGCGGTGATCACTCGAGATACGGGGGTTACCCGTCTTTACAGTGTGCCATGAGCGGCGTGCTGCTTGGCGTCGTCAGCATCGTTCTGTAATACTCATGCGCGGTACCAGCCTATTACACCCGTCTTCCCCGCAGCGAGGATTTCCCGAGTGGACCTGTCATCCTATGCTGAACTCGCAGTCCGGCTCGTGAACACCGCCAGCCTCGGCCACGAGGGCGGCGACCAGCTCACGTCGCTTGACACGCTGCGGGCCCTGGTGGCCGACCGGGAGCACCTGAACCAGGGCATCACCCGCGCCGACCTGGAAACTCTGCGGATGCTGCGCGGGGAGTTCCGCGGGTTCTTCGTCGCCTGCTCGCAGGGGAACGGCGCGGACGCCACCGCCCGGCTGAACGAACTGCTCATCCAGTACCCGGTCCACCCGCAGCTATCCGGCCATGACGGGCAGGCCTGGCATGTGCACTACACCGAGAGCGGCTCGATGTCCGACAAGTACGCCGCGGGCGCTGCGATGGGCCTCGCCGTCCGGCTGGCCGACCTCGGCCTGGAGAGGTTCGGCGTCTGCCAGGCGCCGCCATGCCTTGGCGTGTTCATCGACACGTCCGTGAACCGGACTCGGCGGTACTGCTCGGACCGGTGCGCCAGTCGCGCGAACGTCAACGCCTACCGGGCCCGCAAGCGCGGCGAGGACTCGTGAATTCTTTCACAAAGCCGGCGCCTTCTATTGCCCGCGATACAGCGCCGATAAACAACGACTTTTTTGAAGCGGGCCGGTAAATTTCGCGTCACCAGCGTGTGACGTGACACGCATGTCATAAATACAGCCTGAGCCGCCCGCAGGCCGATGACCTTGCGTTATGAAACCGATTCCGACACAATACTTCCGGTCGGTGTAGATCATCTCTACGATGTTCTCACTCTGCACACTAAACCGTTCACTCGCAAACGACGGACCCCCAACCGGCGCGGGTGGCGTGCCCCCCGGGGCAACGATCGACAGAAAAGAGCTATCGATCATGGCATCTAGAACCCAGCTCATTAAACCTGGGGACGTTGGCCTCAAGCGTGAGATAGGGCTGATCGGAGCGACCTGGGCATCCGAGACCTCGATCATCGGGTCTGGATGGCTGCTCGGGTCCATGGCGGCCGCACAAGCGGTGGGCGGCGCCGCGATCCTGGCCTGGGTTATCGGCGGTATCGCCGTCATCATCCTGGCCCTGGTGCACGCGGAACTCGGGGGAATGTACCCCGTGGCCGGCGGTACCGCGCGGTTCCCGCACCTGGCCTACGGTCCGGGAGCTGGCATCTCGTTCGGCTTCTTCTCCTGGCTGCAGGCCGTTTCAGTCGCGCCAATCGAGGCCTACGCGGTGATCCGCTACGCCTCCTACTTCTGGCACAGCATCTACGACCCCACCGCGAACGCCGGCGCCGGCAACGTCACGCACTGGGGCTTCGTATTCGAACTGGTCCTGATGGCCATCTTCACCGCGGTGAACTTCGTCGCGATGAAGTGGCTGAACCCGATCTTCAGCGGCATCACCTGGTGGAAGATCGCCATCCCGGTCCTGACCATTATCATCTTGCTGTTCAAGATGCACAGCGGGCCTTTCACCGCGGGCGGCGGCTTCTTCCCGACCGGTACCGGGATGAAGGAGCTGTTCGGAGCGCTGCCAGGCGCGAGCATCATCTTCGCCTACCTTGGCTTCGAGCAGGCTGACCAGCTCGCGGCGGAGGTCAAGAACCCGCAGCGGAACCTGCCGCTGGCGATCATCATGTCGATCCTCATCGCCACGGTCGTCTATGTGATGCTGCAGGTCGTGTTCATCGGCGCCACCCCGATGAGCGCGCTGACGCACGGCTTCGCCGGCATCCCGGCCACCAGCCAGATCTCGATCGCGCCGTTCGCCGGCCTGACCGCCCTGGTGGGACTCGGAGTCTGGTCGTCGATCCTGCGCGCGGATGCCTTCATCTCGCCGTTCGGCACCGGCGCCATGTACGTGACCGCCACCTCGCGGGTCAGCTACGGCCTGGCCAGGAACCGGTACTACCCGGGCATCTTCGGCAAGGTCGACAAGCGCGGCATCCCGTGGTTCGGCATGATCATCGCCTTCTTTGCCGGTGTCGTCTTCACCTTCCCCTTCCCCAGCTGGCACTCCCTGGTCAACCTGGTGACCTCGGCGAGCGTGCTGATGTACGCGGGCGCCCCGCTGGCCATGGGTGCCTTCCGGTCGAAGCTGCCCGGGGCGGAGCGCCCGTACCGGCTGCCCGGCGGTACGGTAATCGCCCCGATCGCGTTCATCATCGCTAACCTGATCATCTACTGGTCGGGCTTCGAGACGCTGTGGAAGCTGGGCGTCGCGATCATCCTCGGCTACGTCGCCATCCTGATGTACCAGGCGGACCGGCCAGAACTGGCGAAGATCGACTGGAAGCGCTCGGCGTGGATCGGCGCGTACCTGCTCGGCATGGGCATCATCTCCTGGCAGGGTGACTACGGACCGCAGAACACCGGCCGTCTGCAGTACCCGTACGACATCCTCGTGGTGGCGCTGTTCAGCCTTGCGATCTACTTCTGGGCGATCTACAGCTCGCTGACCACCGAGGAGATGGAAGAGCGGATCGCTGAGCAATCAGCGCCAGCCGAAGCCGAAGAGGCGGAGGCTGCCGCAGCCTGATAACCGCGCGTTTCAACCAGCCGCTATAGCCGTCGGCCCCGGACCCCTCATGCAGGGTCCGGGGCCGACGCGATCAGCACGGGACCGTTCGGATAAATCCCGACAGCTAGCGGCGCAGCCGGAAAGGCCAGTAGCGGACCAGCACCCGGGCCACTATTTTCTCCTCCGGCACCGGGCCGAAGCGGGCGCTGTCGACCGCGCCGGCGGCCGCGTTATCCGACGCCAGCCACCAGCCCCCGGCCGCCTGCCCATCCCCCGGCACTCGCCGCGCGGCCCGCTTGACCAGCAGGAAGCCAGGGCGCTCCGGATGCCAGGCCAGCACCACCTGACCGGGCCGGATCCGGCGGGTGCGCCAGGCGAGCAGCCAGTCGCCTGGATACAGCGCAGGCTCCATCGAGCGTTCCGCGACCGTTACCCGCAGGAACGGCCAGCGCTTGGGGCGGGCGCGCACGTTTGACTCCTGGCTAACGGAGTAGTGTCGGAACAGCAACCCTACAGATCTGGTACGGAGAAAGGGAATCGATGAGGCTGCTCACCCGGCTGCTCGCGCCGAAGTCCGTCGCTCATGCCCACTGCGACCTGCCCTGCGGCGTCTACGACCCCGCACAGGCCCTGATCGAGGCTCAGTCCGTCAAGGCCATCGCCGAGAAGTACGCCGCAAACGACGACCCGGCCTTCAGGACGCGGGCGCTGATCATCAAGGAGCAGCGCTCCGAGCTGGTCAAGCACCACCTGTGGGTGCTCTGGACGGACTACTTCAAGGCCCCCCATTTCGAGAAGTACCCCCAGCTCAACACCCTGTTCAACGAGGCCACCAAGCTGGCCGGCGCAGGCGGCACGAAGGGCTCCAACGACGTAGCCACCGCTGAGGCGCTGATCGCCAAGATCGACGAGATCGCCAAGATCTTCTGGGAGACAAAGCAGGCCTAAGGGCCACCATAGGAGCGACGCGGCAGCGCGGCCCCCTCGGCAAGGCCGCGCTGCCGCGTTCTGGTTCCCGGATGGCGGTAAGTTGCAATCAGTAGCCGGCGCCCGCCGCCGGCTCCATACCTGACTGACGGAGAGAAGTGACCGAAGACACCGCAGCGACCGCGGCCCCGCCTGAGGGCCTGCAGACCGCTGATTACGTGCAGGTCAAGATGCCCGCGGAGAGCGCCTACCTGTCCGTGCTGCGCACCGCCGCCGCCGGGCTTGCCGCGCGGCTGGACTTCACCCTTGATGAGATCGAGGACCTGCGCATCGCCATCGACGAGGCCTGCGCGATGCTGCTCGCACAGGCGATTCCCGGCACCGACCTGGAGTGCGTCTTCGAGCTCGGCGCCGACCAGGTGACGATCACCGTGTCCGTTACCTCCACGGAGGCGCGGACGCCCGCGCGGGACACCTTCGCGTGGACGGTGCTCTCGGCGCTCGCCGGGACGGTGGACTCCCGGCTCGGGCCGGATGAGCGCGTCAGTATCGTTCTCGCCAAGCGACGGGGCGAATAGGGGCCTCCCGTGAGCAGCGAATACGAGGTCCAGGTGACCGACGAGTTCGAGGTTGACGTCGACGTGGAGGTCGACGTCGAGGTCGAGGTCGAGGTCGAGGCAGAGGTTCCGGTAAGCGATGAACCGCCGGTGCCCCGGTCCGAGCATTCCTCCCCCGACCGAACCCAGGCCAGGGAGCTGTTCGAGCGGCTCGCCAAGCTGCCCGCCGACGATCCCGAGCGGACGCGGATCAGGGCCACGCTCGTGGAGCTGCACCTGCCGCTCGTGGAGTACCTGGCCCGCCGGTTCCGTAACCGTGGCGAGTGGCTGGACGACCTGACCCAGGTCGCCACCATCGGGCTTATCAAGTCCATCGACCGGTTCGACCTGGAGCGGGGCGTGGAGTTCTCCACCTACGCCACGCCCACCATCGTCGGCGAGATCAAGCGGCACTTCCGCGACAAGGGCTGGGCGGTCCGGGTGCCGCGGCGGCTCCAGGAGCTCAAGCTCTCGCTGACCAAGGCGATCGGCGAACTGGCGCAGCGCGAGGGTCGCGCGCCCACCGTCAGCGAGCTGGCCGCGCACTTGCAGATGTCAGAGGAAGAGGTGCTCGAAGGCCTCGAGTCAGCCAACGCCTACTCGACGGTGTCGCTTGACGCCCCGGACTCGGGCGATGAGGACGCGCCCGCCGTCGCGGACTCGCTCGGCATGATCGACGACGCGCTAGAGGGTGTGGAATACCGGGAGTCGCTGAAGCCACTGCTCGAGCGGCTGCCGCCGCGCGAGAAGCGGATCCTGCTGCTGCGCTTCTTCGGCAACATGACGCAATCGCAGATCGCCGCCGAACTCGGCATCTCGCAGATGCACGTGTCCCGGCTGCTCGCCAGGACGCTGGCTCAGCTCCGGGAAGGGCTCACGATCGACGATTGAGCGCGCGCAGGCTCGCCGGGGCAAACAGTCCGGCGAATCCGGCGAGCGCGAGCAGCAGCGCCGGAAGCCCCCAGGCGTAGCGGTGCGCCTCAATGAGCCAGATGGCGATCATGGCGGTGAACACCTGGACCATCACGGCCGGAGTGCGGCTCCACGGGTGCACCCGGGCGATCCCCACCGCGATCCAGGCGACGCCAACCGCGATGACAAACTCGAACACCATGAACGCGACCGCGTTGGACTGCGTGGTGGTCCGGCCGTTCACGTCATCGATCGCGTTCGCCACCACGGCCACGCACAGCCCCACCGCCTCAAGGGCAACCGCCGCAGCCGCCAGCGACAGCATCGGAGTGGCTTGGGCTGAACGCATACCCATGTCCTAAATCCTTTCGGGCACCGTTAACCTGTGCAACGTGCGCGCGCTGTTGATTATCAATCCTCGCGCGACTTCCATGTCCGGGCGCGACGCCGGCCTGGTGGTCCGCGAACTCGGCTCACGGCTGACGCTTGAGACCGCGCAGACACGCTATCGCGGCCACGCGGGTGAACTTGCCGCCGCCTCGGCCGCCGACGGGTTCGACCTCGTCGTGACGTTCGGCGGCGACGGGACGGTCAACGAGGTCGTCAACGGGCTGATGCGGCTGCCAGCGGGCCAGCGCCCCGCCCTCGCGCCGATCCCCGGCGGCGGGGCCAACGTCTTCGCGCGCACCCTCGGCCTGCCGCCCGACGCGGGCGGCGCAGTGCGCCGCATCCTGACCGTGGCGAAGGCAGAGGTCCCCCGCACCATCGGGCTCGGCCTGGCCGGGGACCGCTACTTCACCTTCAGCTGCGGGCTCGGCGTCGACGCCGAAGTGGTCGGGGACATCGAGCGGCAGCGGGCCGGCGGACACCGGGCCTCGCCAGTGCGGTACGTGCTGACTGGGCTGCGCCGGTACTACACGGCGACCGACCGGCGCCGCCCCGCGCTCACGCTGAGCATGCCGGAACGGCCGACTGTCCGCGGGCTGTTCATGGGTGTGGTCACTAACAGCTCGCCGTGGACCTACCTGGGCAGTTATCCCGTCCGCCCGGCGCATGCGGACTTCAGCTCCGGGCTCGACCTGTTCGCGCTCAGGCGGCTGCGCACGCTGACCACGCTGGCCGCGATCGGGCACATGATGCACGCGGACAACGCCGAGCTCCCGGCAGGGCGGGACGTGGTCAGTGCCGAGGCGCTGACCACGCTGTCGTTCCAGGCCTCGCGCCCGATCGCGTTCCACATCGACGGCGAGTACCTGGGCGAGACAGAGTCGGTGGCGTTCCAGTTTGTGCCCGCCGCATTGAGTGTTATAGCGTGACCTATCTCGCTTACTGTGATGGATCTGACATCAAATTAAGCAGACTCTCAGCCGCGCCCTCTTGCGCAGGCTCACGCCCTGTTGAGAGGCTAGTTCCGGTGCCTGGGGTGGAGTGACTCGGCGCGTTCGAACATGACTGACGCGAGCACCCCACTCTCCGGAACGCGCACGGGGGTTCATCGGATGCCCGCGACGCGACCGGGCTCGGTGCCAGCAAAGATCGGGAACAAGACATGTTTCCCGACATACCGCTTAGCTCGTGAATCTCTTCACAAGCATGAGGTGGCGCGTGGCAGGACTCACCGACGAACAGCCGCGACGCCGAGAAGGAGTGGACACCATGGACTGGCGCCACGTCGCCGCCTGTCGCGAGGCAGATCCAGAGCTGTTTTTCCCGATCGGAAACAGCGGGCCTGCGCTCCTCCAGATTGAAGAGGCCAAGCAGGTCTGCCGACGCTGCGCCGTGCTCGATGAGTGCCTGCGCTGGGCCATCGACTCAGGCCAGGACGCGGGAGTCTGGGGCGGCATGAGCGAAGACGAGCGGCGGGCGCTCAAGCGCCGGACCGTCCGGCTGCGCGCTCGGGTTGGCGTCTAAGGCTCAACTGCACGGGAGGCCCGCAAGGCCTCAGGCCGACCGGGGTGGCGGCTCGTAGCGGACCGGCAGATCGACGAGCGCGATCGTGCCGCCGCCCGGCCGCTGGGTGAGGCTCAGCTGACCGCCGAGTTCCGCCACCACCAGCGTCCGCACGATCTGCAGGCCAAGGCTCGTCGTGTTTTCCAGATCGAACCCGGGCGGGAGCCCGGCCCCGCTGTCGGTCACCGTTACCGTGAGCTGCTCGGGTGCCCGCGCGACCACCACCTCGATGATCCCGTCATCATCCGCCGTCGAACGCGACCCGGAACCGAAGCCATGCTGAAGCGCATTCTGCAGCAGCTCGGTGAGCACCATTGCGACCGGGGTCGCCACGGACGCGGGCAGCATCCCGAACTGGCCGGTGATCTTCGGCGTCACGCGGACCTCGGGAGAGGATACCTCGGCCGCCATCATCGCCACCCGGTCGGCTATGTCATCGAAATCCACGATCTCTTCCGGTGCATGCGACAGCGTCTCGTGCACGATCGCGATCGACCCGACCCGGCGCACCGCCTCCTCGAGGGCAGCCCGGGCTTCGGGCGCCTGAAGCCGCCGCGCTTGAAGCCGGAGCAGCGCCGCCACCGTCTGGAGGTTGTTCTTCACCCGGTGGTGAATCTCCCTGATCGTCGCTTCCTTGGTCAGCAGCTCGCGCTCCCGGCGGCGCAGCTCGGACACGTCCCGGACCAGGACCAGCGCACCCGTCCGCTGGCCGCCGACCACCAGCGGGAACGAGCGCAGCTGGACGACCGTGCCGTTGACGTCAATCTCCGTCTCCCGCGGCGCTCGTCCCCTGGTGACCAGCATCAGCGACTCGTCCACCAGCGTGCCGGACGCGGCAAGCTGCGCCGTCGCGGTGCCGAGTTCCGCCCCGATCAGGTCCGCGGCGAGCCCGAGCCGACGGTAGGCGGACTGCGCGTTCGGCGAGGCGTAGGTGACCCGGCCCGCCGTGTCCAGCCGGAGCAGCCCGTCTCCCACCCGCGGCGACCTGACCAGTGTGGTGTCGTGGCCCGGGTAGGGGAACGTACCCTCAGCTATCATCCGCGCCAGGTCATCGGCGCCGGCCAGGTACGTCAGCTCCAGGCGGCTCGGCGTCCGCGCCCCGTTCAGGTTCGTCGACCGCTCGATGACGGCGATCACCCGGCCGTCCCTGGTCACCGGGATCGCCTCGGCGCGCACCGGCACGCCGGACGTCCAGTCGGGATCGCTCTCCCGGTGAATGCGCTGCTCCCGGCGCGCGCTGTCAAGCACAGCACGCTCACCAGGACCCACCTGGGAGCCCACCACGTCATCGGGGAACGAGGTCGGCCCGGTGGTGGGCCGCATCTGTGCGACTGCGACCCACCCGAAGTTCGGATCGCCCTCCGCATCGTCCGGCCCCAGCAGCGGCACCCACAAGATCAGGTCGGCGAACGACAAGTCGGCCAGCAGCTGCCAGTCCGACACCAGGGAATGCAGCCACTCCAAGTCCGGGACGGACAGGCTGGTGAGGTTCCTCGCGAGGTCGGTGAGCGTTGGCACGCTCCCATGATGACATGCACATTGCGGGTAGATTTTTCCCCTACGGGCATGACCTGGCGTTATCTCGCACTGGCCGAACCGCGAGAACACTGTCATCATGGCCGGAACACCGCAAAGGCGGGGAGGTACCATCCATGACCGCGTTTCCGATGCCGGCTGACGACAACGATGGCGAGGCCAGCAACCTGCAGGCCGCCGCGTCGACGCCTGCCCTGCTGCGGCTGCCCAAGTACTACCAGGTGAAGAAGCAGCTGCTGGACTTCACCGAGACCATGTCGCCTGGCAGCCCAGTGCCACCGGAACGCGAACTCGCACGCCTGTACGGGACCTCGAGGACCACCGTGCGGCAGGCCCTTGCCGAGCTGGTCATCGAGGGGCGGCTGCTGCGGATGCAGGGCAAGGGCACCTTTGTCGCCAAGCCGAAGGTCGCGCAGGCCCTCGAGCTCGCCAGCTACACCGAGGGCATGCGGCAGCACGGCCTGCACCCGCAGACCAAAATCCTGGAAATCGGCTATGTCACCGCGGACGAGGAGCTCGCGACACTGCTCGCGGTGCGCCCCGGCGGCCGGCTGCTGCGCGTCCACCGGCTGCGGCTCGCCGACGGCGAGCCGATGTCCATCGACACCTCGCACCTGCCCGCCCGCCGTTTCCCGGGGCTGCGGCGGCAGCTTGAGCGGCACTCGTCGCTGTACGAGACGCTGCGTACTGCCTATGGCATCCAGCTCGCCGAGGCCGAGGAGACGATCGAGACGGTGCTCGCCGACCCGCACGACGCCCGGTTGCTCGACGTGGACCCGGGCATCCCACTGCTGCTGCTGTCGCGGCACGCGATCGACTCCACCGGCCAGCCGGTCGAGTGGGCGCAGTCCTGGTACCGCGGTGACAGGTACAAGTTCATCACCCGGCTGCGCCGCAACCCCGGGACGCCGTGAGCCACCCCCGGCGCATCCTTGTCGTCACCGGAACCGGAACAGGCGTCGGCAAGACTGTGGTGACGGCGGCCATCGCGACGCTCGCGCACGCGGCGGGCCAGCGGGTCGCCGTGGTCAAGCCGGCCCAGACTGGCGTTCATCCCGGCCCGGAATCCGACATCCCTGACCTCGAGACCGTTACCCGGCTTTCCGGCGTCACCGACACCCACGAACTCGCCCGGTTTCCCGACCCGCTATCACCCGAGGCGGCGGCCCGCGTGTCCGGCCTCCCCCCGGTCGACCTCGACCACGCCGCGGCGCACATCGGCACCCTCGCCGACTCCCGCGACCTGGTACTCGTTGAAGGTGCGGGCGGCCTGCTCGTCCGCTACGACAAGACGGGGGCCACGCTCGCGCACCTCGCCCGCGCGCTGCGCGCTCCGGTCCTCGTTGTGGTGGCCGCGGGTCTCGGCACCCTGAACCACACCGCGCTCACCCTGGAGGCGATCGCCGCGCGCCGCCTGGAGCTCGCGGGCGTTGTCGTCGGCAGCTGGCCGCGCCACCCGGACCTTGCCGCGCGAGAGAACCTCAATGACCTGGAGATACTCATTGGCGGCCCGCTCGCCGGGCTCCTTCCCGCGGCCAGCGGCGCCCTGACGCGAGCAGATTTCCTCGCGGTCGCCCGGGCCGGACTGACATCCCGCCTCGGCGGTCAGCGGTAAGAAAGCGAAGCCGCTAATGAAAGATTAGGGATTGCCTAATCATCTAACTCGGCGCACCATAGTGGGCAATCCGTGACGCCTGTCACATCCAACCCTCGCAAAGACGCCGAGAGGACCCCCCGATGACCCAGGCGAGCACCCATCAGCGGAGCGCCGTAGCGGCGCACCCAATCACCTCGGCTGCCATCGCGATCCTGGTAGTCGCTGGCATCATAGGCACCCTCTGGGTGCCCTTCTATGCTCGGATCACGCCGAAGGTCGGCGACTTCCCGTTCTTCTACTTCTACTTGCTCATCTTCATGCCAGTAACGTCGTTGCTTCTCTTCCTGGCCACGCAGCTGCAGAAGCGGCTCAACGGACGGGCTCTCGACCCAACTGGGGGCGAGCGATGAGCAACGTCAACACCACCACGTTCACGATCGTCGTCGTCCTGTTCGTCATCGTCACCGGGGTGGGCTTCGGTGCCGCCCGGTGGCGCCGTGCAGGCGGCGGGACCCTGCTGCACCTTGACGAGTGGGGCCTAGGCGGACGCAGCTTCGGCACGTTCATCACCTGGTTCCTGCTCGGCGGCGACCTCTACACCGCCTACACCTTCATCGCGGTGCCAGCGCTCGTCTTCGGCTCGGGCGCCATCGGCTTCTATGCCGTGTCGTACACGATCATGGTCTTCCCGATCGTGCTCATCTTCCTGCCGCGGCTCTGGTCGGTGTGCCGGGCACACGGCTACATCACGCCGGCCGACTTCATCCGCGGCCGCTACGGCTCCCGCACCCTCGCGCTGGCCGCCGCCATCACCGGGATCGTCGCGCTGATGCCCTACATCGCGCTCCAGCTCGTCGGCATTCAGTCAGTGCTGAGCGTGATGGGGGTCGGCACCTCATCGACGAACACGTACGTCAAGGACCTGCCGCTGTTCGTCGCGTTCCTCGTGCTCGCGATCTTCACCGTGGTGTCAGGCCTGCGCGCACCAGCGCTGATCGCGTTCATCAAGGACACGCTCATCTACCTGTTCGTGATCGTGGCGGTGTTCTACATCCCGACCAGGCTCGGCGGCTGGGGCCACATCTTCGGCACCGCCCAGACGCACTTCAACTCGATCAGTCCCACCACCGGCAAGCCGGTCGGGACGTTCATCCCGACGTCCAAGTCGATCGGCAGCACCCAGTTCGACTTCGCGTCGCTTGCCCTTGGCTCGGCGGTCGCGCTGTTCCTCTACCCGCACGCGATCACCGGCACGCTGGCCGCCAAGCGCCGCAATGTCGTCAAGCGGAACATGATCTACCTGCCGCTGTACTCGGTGCTGCTCGCGCTGATCGCGCTGTTCGGCTATATGGCGGTGGCCGACCCCACCACGGTGGCCAACGTGAAGAAGTCTGGTAACTCGCAGCTCGCGGTGCCGTACCTGTTCCAGCACATGTTCCCGAGCTGGTTCACCGGCATCGCGTTCGCCGGGATCATCATCGGCGCGCTGGTGCCAGCGGCGATCATGTCGATCGCCGCCGCGAACCTGTTCACCAAGAACATCTTCACGGACTTCCTCAAGCCCGACACGTCCCCCAGGCTGCAGACGCACATATCCCAGGGGGCGTCCACGGTGGTCAAGTTCGGCGCATTGCTGTTCGCGCTGTTCCTGCCGCACACCTTCTCGATCAACCTCCAGCTCCTCGGCGGGATCTGGATACTCCAGCTCGCGCCCATGCTGATCGGCGGACTGTTCACCCGGTGGTTCCACCGCTGGGCCCTGCTCGCCGGCTGGCTGGCCGGTGAGATCTACGGCACCATCGCCGCCTACAACGTGTCGAACGCTACGACGTCGCACTGGGCGGCCTCCTCCGACATCGTATTCGGCCACAGCATCTACATCGGGCTGAGTGCGGTGATAATCAACCTGGTGATCGCGGTGGTGCTTACCCTCGTCCTGCGCGCCGCAAGGGTGCCGCAGGGCGCGGACGAAACAGTCCGCGAGGAGTACACGGCCGACCCGGTCGACGCTCCCGCGCGGGTGCCGGAGGGTGTTGGGGCATGAGCTGCTATACCGAACGGGGCCGTGGTCACACCCGCCTCTCCACAAAACGATTACGCGCGGGTAGCGTCAGCCGGGTGACATCTTCCTCCGGACACGCTGGCCTTTCCGGACACGCCGGCACGCACGCCGTAACGATCGCGCAGCGGTACGGCGTGACGACCATGTTCACGCTTTCCGGCGGGCACGTTTTCCCGCTGTACGACGGCGCGGTCAAGGCCGACCCGCCGCTGCGCCTCGTCGACGTGCGGCATGAGCAGACCGCCGCGTTCGCCGCCGAGGGCATCGCGCGGCTTACCCGGATGCCCGGCCTGGCGGTTGTCACCGCCGGGCCGGGCATCACCAACACAGTGAGTGCCGTGACGTCCGCCTGGTTCAACGGCGCGCCGGTCGTGATCCTTGGCGGCCGGGCCCCGGACTACCTGTGGGGCAAGGGCGCGCTTCAGGAGATGGACCACGTCCCGCTGCTCGCCCCAGTCACGAAGCGCGCCTGGACCGAGCACGCGGCCGCGGGGGTCGCCGGCTCGGTGGACGAGGCGTTCCGTCTCGCGGTGACCCCGCACCGGGGGCCGGTGTTCTGCGACTTCCCCCTCGAGGCGATCTACGGCGAGGCCGAGGTAGCGCTGCCTGACGTGAGCACGCCAGACCGTCGCAGCGCGGAGCTGGCCGGCGACGTGGGCCGCGTCGCCGGGCTGCTGGCGGCGGCCCGCCGCCCGGTCCTCGTGCTCGGCTCGGACGTCTGGCTGGGCGGGGCGGAAACTGCCGCACGCGACTGCGCGCAAACGCTGCGGCTGCCGGTGATCGCCAACGGGCAAGCCCGCGGCATCCTGCCGCGCGGCCATGATTCGCTGGTGACGCGTGCCCGCTCGCTGGCGTTCGCCGAGGCGGACCTGGTGATCGTGGTCGGCGTACCGCTTGACTTCCGGCTGCGCTACGGCTCGTTCGGCCCGAAAGGCTCCCCCGCCAAGGTCGTGCACGTAGCCGACTCCCCCGCCGGGATCGCCACGCACTGTTCGCTGGCCGCATCGGCTGCCGGAGACCTGGCAGCGTTCCTGGCGGCGCTTGCCGACGCGTGCGGCGCCCGCCCGCAGGGCGACTCCGGGTGGCTGCCCAGGCTACAGGACACCGCGCGCGCTTCCGCCGAGACGGACGCGCCGCTGCTGGCCAGCGGGGCCGATCCGATCCACCCGATGCGCGTCTACGGCGAGCTGCTGAAAACGCTGGCCGATGACGCGGTGGTCATCGGCGACGGCGGCGACTTCGTCTCGTTCGCCGGCCGTCTGGTGGAGCCCGCGTTTCCCGGCCGCTGGCTGGACCCCGGGCCCTACGGCTGCCTGGGCACAGGTCTCGGCTACGCAATGGCCGCCCGCATCGCCCATCCGGCGTCTCAGGTCGTCCTGCTCCTCGGTGATGGCGCGGCCGGCCT
>Ga0123355_10002220_pt1 | contig 27423 bp, 19 predicted proteins | sample TergutEmb28metaG_3_FD_89872 | JGI IMG/M metagenome (GOLD analysis project Ga0123355, IMG submission 89872) | Embiratermes neotenicus P1 segment gut microbial communities from Petit-Saut dam, French Guiana - Emb289 P1 | ecosystem: Host-associated > Arthropoda: Insects > Digestive system > Gut ... | reverse complement strand
CCGCACGGACTGATGGCGCTGGCCGAACTGCACCGCCGCAGGCCCGAGCTCCGGATCGCGCTGTTCGGCACTCCGCACCAGATCCAGACCCCGTTTCCGTACGAGCATCTGGGGATCCTGTCGCCCGTCGAGCTGTCGTGGCTGTACTCGGAGGCGACGGTCGGCCTGTGCCTGTCGCTGACGAACTTCTCGCTGAGCCCGCAGGAGATGCTCGCCTGCGGGCTCCCGTGCGTCGAGCTCGCCGGGGTCAGCGCCGAGGGGTTGTTCGGTGAGGACGGGCCGATCGAGCTGGCGCCGCTGGACCCGTGGCTGCTCGCCGATGCGCTCGAGCGGCTGCTCGACGACGAGGAGCTGTGGGAGCGACGCTCCCGGGCCGGCATCGAGTTCGCCGCGCGACAGACCTGGGACAGCGCGACCGACGCGGTCGAGGCCGGAATCCGGCACGCGCTCAGGCTGCGCGAGCAGACCGAGTTACTCGGCAACAATCCGTAGCAGGCGCCGGACGGCGAACCAGTAAAGCCGCTGGATGTCGACGGCCCAGCGCACATGAGCGATCGGGAGATGCGCGGAGTCGAGCGACGCGGTCAGGTGCGACGCGAACGACCTGGACCCGATCCGGCGGGTTGACTGGACCGAACTCCGTCGCCGTAACAACTGCGGGAGTCCGAGCAAAGTCGCGAGCTGGGCGCGCAGCTTCATCGACAGCCAGCCGTCACGCGCGCTGATGAACAGAAGTCCCAGCTCGGCGGCGATCAGTGCCGGAGCGAGAATTGTCAGAAGCGGCGCGGGGTATACAGCGAGCAAGGTCCGCCATCGATTGCGCTCGAGCCAGTACCACTTCCTGGCTCCCTTGTCGAATTCGTAGTCGTGGACCACCACCGCGTCGGGCACGATGCCGACCCGGGATCCGGAAAGCCACAGGCGCAGACCGAGGTCGAGATCCTCGGCGTACATGAAGTAGGAGGGATCGAAACCGCCAAGCGCATTCCAGGTCTGCCGTCGCACGACCAGCGCGGCTCCCGACGGGAACGAGACCTCCTGTGGTTCGCGCGGCAGTCGCGTCGCCGGCTGGCCGCAGTCGCCGGCCCACCCGAGCCCGAGGAAATGGATCACGCCGCCATCGCTGTTGATGCGCCCGTCGGGCATCATCACCGCCGCCTGCCACGCACCCCAGTCTGGGTGCGTCGTGGCGGCTGCGCGGAGCCGCTGAAGACAGCCGGGCTGCGGGACGGAGTCGGGGTTGAGGAACATCAACAGCGGAGCGGTCGAGTGCACGGCGCCCATATGGCAGCCCGCACCGAACCCGAGGTTCGCTCCGGACTCGATCACCCGCAGACGGGGCGAGAGCCCCCTCGCCACCACCGCCGAGCCGTCATCCGAGAGGTTGTCGACGACGACGACCTCGTCGCCGTCCTGGAGCTGGCTCAACAGGGCGGCGGTCAGGTCCGGGAGATGCGCGGCCGAGTTGTGGCTGACCACAACGACGGCGATCGCGTCACCGTCCGGCAAGGTCCGCGTTCGTCAATTCAGACTGCGCTTGGTCGACGGCGCCGTCTTGGTCGACCTTCGCCTGAACGGCATCGAGTCGCTGCTCCTGGGCGGCGAGCCGGTCCTTCAACAGACCGACCTGCTGCGCGAGCACCTTGTTTCGATCTTTCAGCTGAGAGACCGAAACCGAGAAATGCAGCAGCAGGACGATCACCAGCCCAATCGCAGCGGCGAACAGGGCCGATGGGGGGTAGTGGATGCCAGCCCATCCGGACAGCCTCGTCAGCAGGCCGTGCCAAACGGCGAGCAGCAGGAGCACAAACGCCGTCGCCAGCCACAGCAAGGCGTACTGCTCCTGCATCCTGCGCCGCCTGACGAGCTCCAGAACGAGAATCGCCAGTCCTGCCGTCAGAACGACTGCGATCACGCGCTGTTCGGTCACGGAGCTCATCTACGTCGTCGGCTTCAGCGTTTCTGCGACGGGTTCCGCTGACAGCTCCGGCTCGATGGGGAACTGTGACCGCCGCAACAGTCCGATAAACACAGCCAGGAGCACCTTGATCATGTAGTACGGGGCCCGCCACGAGTGGATCGTGGACCTGCCGGTCGTACGAGGCCGCATCTGAACTGCCACCTCGGCGCTGCGCAGGCGGTGCCTGTGCATCATCAGAACAGCTTCGACTTCGGGGTAGTCGTGCGGATACTCCAAGGCGAAGAGCTGGATCGCACGGCGGCTGGTCATCCGGAACCCGGAGGTCGGATCGGTGACCGGCGCACGAGTTATGAGCGACAGCAGCCGTGCAAAGATCCTGATTCCGGCCCGACGCGAGGCGGACGACCGAAAGCCCTCGCTTGAATCGTCGAGGAAGCGAGATCCGACGACCATGTCGATTCCCGGGTTCGACTCGAGATGGGCCAGGAGCTTGCCGACGCAGCGCGGATCGTGCTGTCCATCGGCGTCGATCTGCACCGCAACGTCGAAGTCGTGCTCGAATGCGTACAGGTATCCGGTCTGCATCGCGCCGCCGATCCCGAGGTTGTATGGCAGCCTCACGACCTCCGCGCCAGCTGCCGCGGCGACCTCTGCGGTCGCGTCCGTAGACCCGTCGTCGACCACCAGTACCACGAACTCCGAGGCGTGCTCCCGGATCTCCGCGATCGTGCCTGCTACCGCCTCAGCCTCGTTGTACGCAGGGACGATGGCGAGCTTACGGCTCAATCCGTCTCCGTTCATGTGACCCTTACGGCAGACTAAACGATCCCGGCGCCGGAAAGTTCCGACGCTCGTTGCTGGAGGGGCGGCGCTCGCTTCCCACGAACCACTAAATTGACGACCGTGCAGGTGCTCCCCACCAGCCTCGACGGACCGGTTGTGATCGAGCCTGACATCCACGGTGACGAGCGCGGCTTCTTTCTGGAGACCTACCGCGCCGACGTCCTCGGCGTCGCCGGGATCGACCTGGACTTCGTGCAGGACAACCACTCACGGTCTCGCCGGGGCGTCGTCCGTGGAATGCATTTCCAGCCGGGCCAGTCGAAGCTCGTCCGCTGCGCGCGGGGTCAGATCCTCGACGTCGCCGTGGACATCCGCGTCGGGTCGCCGACGCTCGGACGCTGGGAGGGCTTCGAGCTGACCGATGTCAACCACCGGCAACTGCTGATTCCCAACGGCTTCGCGCACGGCTTCTGCGTCCTCAGCGAGGTCGCCGACGTCGCTTACAAGGTCAGCAGCTACTACGACGCGACGACCGAGGGCGGGTTCAGGTTCGACGACCCGGAGGTCGGAATCGAGTGGCCCGACTCGCTGGAGCTGTCGGTATCCGCTAGGGACCGGAACGCACCGCTGCTACGCGAACTCGCCGGTTCGCTTCCGTTTCGCTATTCGCCGGTTGCCTGAGACGATCAGCCGATGCGTGCCCGCCTGGCCGTCACGCCCGATCAGTACCGCAAGGTCACCTACGTCGCGCTCGCCGCGCTGACGCTGATCGTCCTGACCGGGGCGGCCGTGCGGCTGACCGACTCCGGGCTCGGCTGTCCGACCTGGCCGAAGTGCTATGGCAAGCTGTACCCGCCGTTTGCCCTGCATCCGCTGATCGAGTTCGGCAACCGGGCGATCTCAGGGTTCGTCGGGGTGATCGTGGCCGTCGCCACCGTGCTCGCGTTCACCCGCAGGCCGTTTCGTCGCGATCTCGCCTGGCTGGCGGTGACGCTGCCGCTGGGCGTGATCGCCCAGGCCGTGCTCGGAGGCTTCACGGTCCGCGAGAACCTCGCGCCCGGATTCGTGATGTCCCACTTCCTGCTGTCGATGGTGATCCTGATTGGCGCGGTCGCGCTCGCCTGGAGGGCGACCCACGAGCGTGGGTGGCGGGCACCGAGCACGGATCGGACGCTCGTCTGGTCGGTGCGCGCGCTGATCCCGGTGGGGGCACTGACGCTGCTCGCCGGAACCGCGGCCACCGCCGCCGGCCCCCATTCCGGCGGCAACGTCGGGCAGCACATCACGCGACTCACGATCGAGGGTTCGAACACGCTCGAGTGGGCGGTTCACCAGCACGCGACGATCGCGGCGATCTTCGGGATGGCGACGATCGCGGTCTGGCTGCTCAAGCGCAGTCGCGGGGTTGCGCTGGACCCGCTTGAACCGCTCACCGTGCTCGGGATCCTGCTCGCCGCGCAGGGTCTGGTCGGCGTCGTCCAGTACGAGCTCAAGCTCCCCGCCGAGATGGTCTGGCTCCACGTCGGACTGGCAACCGTCACCTGGTTGGTGACGCTGTGGGCGGGCGCGGTCGAAGGCCGGATCGCCAAGCCAGGCGAACAGCCTGAGCCGCTCGATACGATCGAGGTTCCATGGCAACAGAGCGCCCAAGTCAGCTTGCGCCAGTGAACGCAGGTCAGGAAGGGTCGCTGAGCATCCTGGTCGTCGACGACGAGTCCGACCTCCGGGAGATGCTGACCCGCTCGTTCTCCCGCGAAGGCCACCGGGTGACCGCGGTCGCCGACGGCCGCTCGGCGATCGACCGCGCCAGCACCGAGCAGTTCGACATCGTCCTGCTTGACATCGCCCTCGGACCCGGTCCGGATGGCTACGAGGTCTGCCGCACCCTGCGAGCGCGGCGCAACGTCGTGCCGATCATCATGCTGACGGCGCTCGACTCGGAGGCTGACGCGGTGCTCGGGCTCGAGGCGGGCGGCGACGACTACGTCACCAAGCCGTTCGGTCTGGCCGAGCTGCGGAGCCGCATCCGGGCGGTGCTCAGGCGCGCCGGCAACCGCTCGCTCGGCGCCGAGTTGCTGACCGTCGGCCCGATCTCGCTGGACCGGGCGCAGCGCGAGGTGACCGTCGAGGGCCAGCCGGTGCGTCTCACCTTCAGCGAGTTCGAGTTGCTCGACGCGCTGATGGCCGACCCGGGCCGGCTACTGAATCGCCAGGAGCTCCTGAGGGCGATCTGGGGCGACAGCGCCTACCGCGACCCGCGTGCGATCGACGTCCACATCCGGCATCTGCGCGAGAAGCTCGAACCCGAGCCGGAGAAGCCCAAGTACATCCTCACGGTGAGGGGCGCCGGCTACCGCCTGCGAGGTCCGTAGTTGCTGACCAGGCTCCGCTGGGGCGCCTTCGGGCTGCGTGGCCGCATCATCGGGGCGGTGGTGGTCACAACTGCGGTCACCCTCGGCGTGGCTGCGCTGGTGCTGTTGCCGAGACTCGAGAGCTCGCTTCAGAACGCGTCGAAGAAGGCGTTGATCGACGCTGTTCACAAGTCGTCGGAGCAGGGCGGCGAGCTCTATCAACTCGACCATCTCCCCTCCTATCGGGACATGGCGGCTCTGTTCGTCCCCGGCATGAGCAAGCAATCGCAGGCGTACATCCGCGGGACCGAATTCGAGGACAGCTGGCAGGCGATTCAGCCACAGCTCGGGACGCTCCTGGGTGCGGAGCACGTGTTGCTGTACGGGTACTTCGATCAGACCGGACAGGGGCGGCTGGTGAACCCACCGGCCTCTGCCGGCAGCGCCGCGGCCTCCCAGAACGTCGCGTCCGCGGTCGGTTCGCTCAACGACGTTGCGACCGCATTCCACCGCGGAGAGGACTACTACAGCTTCGGAAACGCCGGCTCCTCGCAGGTGGTGCGCGCCGCGATCTGGCTGAAAGACCAGGGCGCGGTCGTGGTGGTCCGCAAGCCGCTGGACGTACACGACGCCGTCGACGCGGTCCGCCGTGCGCTGGCGATTGCGGTGATCGCGGGGTTGGCGCTGACGTTCCTGCTCGCGATCCCGCTGGCGGCGACGCTGGTCCGGCGTTTGCAGAGACTGCGTCAGGCGGCCCTCGAACTGGCGATCGAGGGCGTTGGCAGTGGGGCCGAACTCCCACTCGATCGCGCCCGTGACGAGGTCGGAGACCTGGCCCGCTCGTTCGCGACGATGCAGCGCCGGCTGCGGCAGCAGGAGGAGGCGAGGCGGCGCTTTGTCGCGACCGCCTCGCACGAGCTGCGCACGCCGCTCGCGTCGCTGGACGGCATGCTCGAGCTGCTCGCCGAGGACCTCAACGAGCCATCGCCGGATCTGGAGGACGCCAACGATCTGCTCGAGCGTGCCCGGGCGCAGTCCCGGCGGCTCGGACGGTTGGCAGCCGACCTGCTGGACCTGAGCAGGCTGGACGCCGACGTTTCGCTGCGCTCGGAGCCCGTCGAGCTCGCCGAGCTTGGCCGGGCGGTGCTGGCGGAGTTCGACCTCGCCTCACGCGAGCGCGGCGTGGAATTGGCGCTGAGCGCCGCCGGCCCCGTGTGGGCGCTCGCCGATCCCGGGTCGGTCGCACGGATCCTTCGGATCCTGGTCGACAACGCGCTGCGGGTGGCGCCGCGTGACACCGCCGTGCGCGTCGAGCTGTCGGACACCCCTGCACCGACGCTGAGCGTCGCCGACCAGGGGCCCGGCATCGCGCCGGAGGAGCGCGCGCTGATCTTCCAGCGCTTCAAGCGTGGTCGCGACACCGGCGGTGAGGCGGGCTTCGGGCTCGGTCTCGCGATCGGGCGTGAGCTGGCCCAGCGGATGGGCGGCTCGCTGGTGCTGGTCGACCGGCCGGCGCCCGGCGCGACCTTCACGCTGACGCTGCCGTCGGCGCCGGCGCGGGTGGCCGAGCCGCTGCCGAGCCCGGCGGCGGTCTGATCGCGGCCGCGCGGAGTCGAGCGACACATGCTCACGCTGGCGGCGATCATCTCGGTCTCCAGCGGACTTGGCTACGCGCTGCCCGCGATCATCGGGCTGGAGTCGATGGGCGTCCCGTCCCCGGGGGAGACGGCGCTGGTGCTCGCGGCGGTTCTCGCGAGCCAGGGCAAGCTCAACATCTGGCTCGTGATCCTGATCGGGGTCGCCTCGGCGATCACCGGCGACAACATCGGCTACTGGCTCGGACGCAGGCTGGGCCGCGAGGTGCTGGAGGCGCCCGGGCCGTTCCATCACGGCCGGGTCAGGGCGATCCACGCCGGCGATCGCTACTTCGCGCGCCACGGTTCCAAGACCGTCTTCATCGGCCGCTGGATCGCGCTGATCCGGTTCGCCGTCGCATGGCTCGCCGGGATCAACGAGATGCACTTCCCGACGTTCTTCATGTGGAACGCGCTCGGCGCGATCACGTGGGGGGTGACGTACGGACTGCTCGGCTACTACGGCGGTAACGCCGTGGTCCACGTCCTTGAGCAGGTCGGGATCGGTGCCGCGATCGCGCTCGGGGTGCTGATCGTCGTCGGGTTCGTCGTGCTCAAGCTGCGCGAGCGGAGGATGGAGCGCGAGCTCGAGTCCGATCCACACGACTGACAACTGATCGTCGCCGTGAGGAAGGACTGGCAGGGACAACGCATGGCATGATGGCGGGCGTGATTGGCTTGGAGGAGGGCGCTCTGCCGCCATCGGCACAGAGCGGCCAGGGGGCGTCGCAACCGGTGGGCAGGTTCCGGGACAACCCGGTGGCAGCCATCGTGCGCCGGTTCGGTATCGCACGGACCGTGGTCGTTGTCCTGTACGTGGCGGCGGTGCTGTCGGGCGCCACGACCTCGTCGCTGGGCATCTCCTCGCTGCGGGTCAACCCGGGAGCTCCGACTTCAGACCAGATCGGCACGCCCCTGGCGATCCGTACCGACGAGTGGCTGACCGAGACGCCGCTCGATCTGGCCACCCTGACCGACGGCACGAGGGCCGATACTCCGTTGTCCACGTCAGCGGATCTGCTCTCTCAGATTCCGTCGAACCTGCCCGAATCGGTCGTCTTCTGGGACGGTGACCTGCTCCGGCTTGGGTCGGTCTTCCCCTCGCAGATGCTGTTCGCGGCCTGGTGGTGGCTGCCGACGCTGCTGGTGTTGCTGTGCTTGCCGCCGTTGCTGATGCGCCTCGGAGCGACCCGCGAGTTAGCGTGGCTCGCGGCGGTCGTGACCGTCGCCGCGCCCGCCAGCGCGTGGTGGTCGCTCTCCCCGGTCCGCCTCCTTGGCTTTGCGATTGCGGGCTGCCTCGCGATGCTGGTCGCTGCTGACCGGCTCGGCGAGCGCAGATACGCTCGTGCTGCCCTCTTCGGTGCGATCGCCGCTGTCCTGTTCAGCCGCCTGCCGACGTCCTATGTGCCCTGGGCACTGACTACCGCCGTACCGTTGGTCCTGGCCACCACGGGACTGCTCGTATGGAGCCCCCGGAATCGCCTGTCGATCGTTGGACTGAGCGTCGGCGTGCTGCTCGGCGCGGCGCTCCTGTGGGGCTTGATGGCGTTGGTCGACAGTGCCGCTGTCCATGCTGAGCTGAACACCGTGTATCCCGGACTGCGCCGCGAGACCGGGATGCTGCAGGGACCCCATCTGTTGTTCGGTGCGCCGGTGCTCGGTTACCTCCAGACCGGAAACATGCCGGTGGGGACCAATCAGAGCGAGCTGAGCTCGGCTTACACGTTCGCGGCGGTCTGGGCGGGGCTCCTGTGGCTGGCGGTCAAACGACCTCGGTGGGATCGCACCGCCGTGCCGGCAGCCGTCCTCGCGATCAGCTGCGTTGTCCTGCTGATCTGGTGCCTGGTGAACCTTGGCTCGTTCGGCGAGGCTCTGCCGTTGCTCAACCGGATCATTCCGTCGCGCGCGGCCCAGACGGTCGGGTATCCGGCATTCATGCTCCTGACGCTGGTGCTCGGCCGGACGGAATCCCTGGTGCCGGTACGGGTCGCAGCCGCCATCGCCGCGGCGTGCGGGCTGCTGGCCGTCTACGGTGGGTCGGGCGTCCAGGCCGTAATGCCCAGCTTGCCCACGAGCTACGTCGTACTCGCATCGGTGGTCGTGGTACTTGTGGTGTTTGTGGTGACCTGCTGGCCGCGGAGCCCATGGGTGGCCCTCGGAGTGGGCGTGATCGTCGTTGCGCAGGTGATCACCGTCAATCCGTTGATATTCGGCCTCGGAGACCTGCACGGCAGCTCAGCTGCCCGGAGAGCAGTGCAGCTCCGCAGAGAAGCCATCAGGAACGGGAGCTACTGGGTGACAGACAGCATGTACACAGATGCGTTAATGCTCGCCAACGGTGTGCCACTGCTGAGTGGGCATCAGCTGGTGGGCCCGGTGACCAGCGAATGGCTGAAGCTCGACCCGGACCGCACGTACGAGACCGCGTGGAATCGAGGGGCAAGCTATCTGATCTTCGTGTGGACCTCCAGTCAGACGCCGGTGATCACCAACCCGGATCCGGATGTGATCCAGGTGTCAGTCGACCCCTGCACGCTCCGGTCTCGGGGATTCAACTTGGCGGGAGTCGTGTCGACGGCGTCGCTCCACCAGGCTTGCCTGGTGCCTGAGCGGCCATTCACCTTCAGCGGCACTACGAACTACGTGTACGCGCTGAGGCGATCCTAATGAGCGGGCGGCAGTGGGTCGTGACCACTCCCTCGGAGGTGACCCCGACGGCCATAGACACCCGAAGTCGGCTTGCTGCCGAGTTCCTTCGCGGCAGTGGTCTCGAGATCAGCACGACGAACTCGCCGCGGACGGTCCCGCCCGGAGTGGAGGTCACGTACGTCGATCCCATGATCGACGACGGCGAGCGACTGGACACGTTCGCGCCGGAGTCGGTCGACTTCATCCTCGGCAATGGCGTGCTGGAGCGCGCAGATGATCCGGCCACCACGATCGCGACGCATCTGGGCAAGCTGCGTTCCGGTGGGATCCTGTTCTACGCGGTTGCCGACAACCGGTTCCACGTGTCGACGCACGGGGATCTGCTGGAGCTGCTGCTGGACTGCCACGAGCGGGCGGGCTCGTTTGAGATCGAGGCCTTCGTCCGGCGCCCGACCGAAAGCATCGCGGTGCTGCGCAAGCATGGAGATTCGGCGCCCGTCGCTGCCTCTGCCCCGGTGCCGCGCGACGACGGCCCCCGCGCCGCCGCCGACGGCGCGGTGCGACTGTCCGCGCTGAGGATGAGCCTCGACCAGGGGTCCGCCGCGGTTTCGTGGCCTGTCGGAGCCGAAGGGATCGGGGGGCGCGCGCTGGCGCAACCGACGGATGTGCCCGTGTCGTTCGCCCTGGCGCTCGGTGGGCCGGCGACGTTCTCGGCCGAGGTCAGGCTCGGGGTGAGCGACTGGCGCGACCTCGGCGGCTCGGTGCGCCCGTGGGTCAACGCCGTGGACGGGAACGGCGCGACGGTCCGGCTGTGGTCCGAAGTGCTGACTTCCGCCGCAGACGGTGGGGTCCCGGACGGGCTGCCGGTGGTCTGCGAGCTGCCGGCATCGACGCGGACACTCATTTTGGGCTGCGACCGCCTGCCGCCGCCCAGCGGCTCGCCCGTCGGCCGGGTGTTCTGGGTGGAGCCGAGGCTGCTTGACCAGACGGCTCCGGTGATGGTGGCGCTCCCCGGCGACGACCCGCCCGGCTATGGGGCGGTCGAGCCGTCGTCGATCTCACCCGCCGGAGAGGGCACGATGTTCTCGGTTCTGACCCCCGTTCACGATCCGCCGCCATGGATGCTCGAGGAGGCGATCGCGTCGGTGCTCGGCCAGACGTTGGGTGACTGGGAACTGTGCCTGGTGGATGACGGTTCGAGCGACCCCGAGGTCATCGGAATCCTCGAGCGCCATGCGGCCGCTGACGCACGCGTGCGGCTGTTGAGGCGCGACACCCCCGGGGGAATCGCATCGGCCACGAACGCGGCGCTGGAGATGGCCAGCGGTCGCTATGTGGCGATGCTCGACCACGACGACACGCTCGAGCCCGACGCGCTGGAACAGGTGGCACGAGCGATCACGGCTAATCCCGAGGCCGAGATGCTCTACTCCGACGAGGACATCTTCCATGAAGGCAGGCGCATCTGGAGCCATCTCAAGCCGCAGTGGTCGCCCGAGACGATCTGCACCAGCGGGTACACCTGCCACCTCGCCGTCTACCGCCGGTCGTTGATGCTGGAGCTCGGCGGGTTCCGTTCGGGCTTCGACGGCTCTCAGGACTACGACTTCGTGTTGCGTGCGAGCGAGCGCGTCGACCATGTGACCCACATCCCACACGTCCTGTATCGCTGGCGCGCCCATGCCGGTTCGACCGCGGGTGGTGATTCAAAGGGGTACGCGTACGACGCGGCGCGCCGGGCCGTCGCCGAGCATCTGCGGCGGACCGGTCGGCCAGCCAGGGTGCAGTTCGGTCCACCTGGCCTGTACAGGGTGGAGCCCAAACTCGATCCCGCGACCACGGTGGCGCTGATCATCCCCCTGCTCGGCGAAGATTCGGTCGTCGGGCTGGAGCCGGCGGCGCGGTCGTGGCGGTCCCAGTCGCATCCGGGATTGAGCATCGTGCTGGCGGGTGCCGACGTGGTGACTGAAGCCGGGGTTGCTGTACTCGCGCGAGCGGGAGTCGATCCCGCCCTGATCACGACGGCCGCCACCGGCGGGACGACGGACCACGCCGGCTGTCTTGCCGCCGGGGCGGACGCGACCGCGGCCGAGCACCTCGTGCTTGCACTGGGCCCCGTGACCGGGCTCACCCACGACTGGTTGGCTCGCCTGCTCGGCTACGCGGCAGATCCGATGCTCGCCGCCGCTGGCCCACTGGTGGTCGGGCCCGAGGGGCGGATCGCCGACTCCGGCGTGGCCATCGTCGCAGGCGTGCCCATCTTCCTCATGCACGCAGCTGACGCATCTATCGGGGGTGCGTTCGGATTCGGCACGGCCGTGTTCAATGTCAGCGCCGTCGGCGAAGTGCTGGCCACTCGGCGCGCGGCGTTCGAGGCGCTCGGGGGCCTGCGGGTCGAACTCGGGGCGCTTGCACTCGTCGACTACTGCCTGCGTGCGTCCGACGCGGGGCTGCGTACGGTCACGGTCCCCGACGCTCGCGTGTACAGCGACGACGCCGCGCCGCGCGTCAACGACCTGCCGGCGATCCGGAGGCTCGCCGCCGCGCATCCGCCGCGCGCGCTCGACCCCTACTACAACGCCGGCTTCCGCCAGGACCGTGGTGACTTCGTCACGCGCTCCTGACAGCGTTCGCGCCAACCCGCGCGCGCAGCTCGCCGCCGAGTTTCTGCATGGCACCGGGCTTGAGATCGGCGCTGCCGACGACGCCGGGCGGCTGGAGGAGGTCGACAACGAGTCGGTCGACTTCCTGGTCGTCGATCGCTTCCCGGAGTACTACGAGGACCCGGTCGGGACGATCGAGATGCATCTGTGCAAGCTGCGCCCGGGCGGCGTGCTGCTCTACGCCGTCTCTCACACGCCGGATGCGCTGAGACTGTTCATGCGGTGCCGTGAGCAGTCAGATTCGTTCGAGTTCGAAGCCATCCGACGCTCGGGAGTCGAGAACATCGTCGTTCTGCGAAAGCGCGACGTGCCGGCGGCGGTGGCCGTGCGAGCCGACGAGCCTGCCCTGCCGGACTCCGGGCCCCCGACGTCGGAGGCAAGAATCCCGCTTTCGGCGCTCCGGGCTCGGCTCGACGCCGGTTCCGAGGGCGCGCGGTGGTCGGTGGATTTCGGCGGCACCACCGGCCGTTCGCTGGTGCAGACCGCGGGCTCGGCGATTGAATTTCCGCTGCGGCTGGACGCACCTGTCCGGTTCTCGGCCCAGGCGATACTGGTCGACCACGACTGGCGCGACTCGCGCGGGGCGATCCGTCCATCGGTGGCGATCGTCGATCAGAACGGGGAGCGGCGCGAGCTGTGGTCAGCGTCGCTGGTGTGCGCGCAGGACGGCGGCGAGCTCGACCCCGTGAGGGTCGAATGCGACCTCCCGGCCACGACACGCTCGCTGCAGCTCGGGGTCGAGAAGCTCCCATCGCCTCAGGGGACGACCGTGGGCCGCGTGCTCTGGCTGGACACGCAGATCGTCGACCTGGCTGCGCCCTGCGGCGAGCCGGAGCCCGTCGCGGGTGAATCCGCGCCAGTGCCCGCCACGGAGGCGGGACGAGACGCGCCGCTGTTCTCGGTGCTCACCCCCGTCCACAATCCGCCCGTCGCGATGCTGGAGGACGCGCTCTGGTCGGTGCGCCGGCAGTCGTTCGCCGACTGGGAACTCTGCCTCTGCGACGACGGCTCGACCGACCCCGACGTGATCGCGACGCTGCAGCGCCACGTCGAGGAGGATGGGCGGATCCGCTTGGTGCGCCGCGCCCACGCCGGCGGCATCTCGGTTGCCACGAACGCCGCGCTGGAACTGGCTCGCGGCGAATACATCGCGCTGCTCGACCATGACGACTGGCTGGAGCCCGATGCCCTCGAGGCGATCGCGGAGATGGTCGGCGCCGATCCGAGCCTCGACATGCTGTATTCGGACGAGGACGTTGTCGCGGACGGGCAGCGGATCGGGCTCGCCCTGAAGCCCGACTGGTCTCCGGAGGCGTTCTGTTCGGTCATGTACACGTGCCACGTCGGCGTCTACCGGCGCGAGTTGGCCGCAGGGCTGGGCGGCTTTCGACCCGAGTTCGACGGCGCCCAGGACTACGACTTCGTGTTGCGCCTGATCGAACAGACCGACCGGATCGGTCACATTCCAAGGTTCCTTTACCACTGGCGCGCTCACGCCCGCTCCGCGGCCGGCACCGACGAGGCCAAGCCGTTCGCGTACCCGGCAGGCCGCAGAGCCATCTCGGCTCACCTCGAGCGCACCGGACGAACCGCCGAGGTGCAGTTCGGGGCTCCGCTCGGGAACTACCGGGTGCAGCATGAGGTCGATCCGTCGCTGACGGTTGCGATTGTTCTGGCGCTCGGCCCAGAAGGTCCTCCGCCGGAGGCCCTCACCGAAGTCGCACGGTCGTGGACCACCCAATTGCACCCGGCCTGGGAGGTCATTCTTGCCGCCCCGCGTGCGACGCTCCAGCGTTACTCATACGCGGTGCAAGCTGGCGGTGTCGATCGTTCACGAATCACCGCAATCCCTGCCGAGCCGATGGCCGATCCGATCACCGCCCTGGGCAGCGCCTGCGCGGCGACTCGCGCCGACCAACTGGTGCTGATGCAGCTGCCGGCGATCGGGCTGACCCATGACTGGATGACCAGGCTGGCCGGATACTGCACCGACCCGGCGATCGGAGCGGCCGGTGCCGTCGTGCTGGCCAGCGATGGTCGAATCGAGCACGCGGGGGTCGCGGTCAGCGGCGGGCTGCCGCTGTTTCTGGCGCACGGCTTCGACAGGATCCCTTGGATCCCGGTCGCGCTCAACCTCAGTGCGGTGACCGGGGTGGTCGCGACCCGCCGGGAGACGTTTGAGCGACTTGGAGGGCTGCGCAGTGAGCTGGGCGAGCTGGCCCTCGTCGATTACTGCCTGCGCGCGCGGGGGGCGGGCCTTCGGGTCGTTACGATCGCGGACGCGCGACTGCGAGCGATCGCTGACGCCCGCGCCACCAACGATCTGACCGCGATCTGGCGGCTGCGTCAAGCCTGGGGGTCGGCCGTTCTGGATCCCTACTACAACCCCGGCTACCTGCAGGATGGCGGCGACTTCCTGATGAGACCCGGTCTATTCGGGAAGCTGGGAGCGCCGGAGCACTCGGCACCCCGCCCGGAGATCAGAACGGAGGCTGGATTCCCGCCATGAGCTTCGGTGCGTGTTCGATCACCGCGGCCATCGCAGTTGTCGTGGAGAGATCGGTGGTCGAACGCATCGCACTCAGAGACGCACGGGAGCGAGCCAGGATCTGTGGCACCAGTTGCCCGGCCCACCCGCGCTCCGCCATCCGGCACCAGAGATCGTAATCCTCCCAGCCGTACAGGCGACGATCCGTCGTGAAGCCGCCGAGTTCCCGCAGGCGGTCGGTCCGGAGCATCGTCGGTGCCTCGATGTAGTTGCCGAGACGCAGACGCTCCGGCTGCCAGCCGAGGACGCTCTGCAGATAGCTCCCGTTGCCCACAGCGAACGCTTCCGCCCCGAGCACCTCGACCATCGGATACACGAACGCGACGTCGTGAACTGAGTCGAGCGTCCCGACGAGCGTGTCAAGGCATCTGGGGTACACCTCATCCTTGGCGTCGAGCACGAAGCAGTAGGCCGCCCGCGCGGCATCCACGCCCGTGTTCCGAGCGGCCCCGAGGCCGCGATTGAGTCTGTGTGCGATCAGCCGCGCGGGAATCCACGGATGAGCAGTCATCCACTCCCTGGCCACCTCAGCGGAGCCGTCGCTCGACCCGTCGTCGACCACGACCACCTCGAACTCGCGCAGCCGGCTTGCCGAGACAGAATCGAGCGTCGCCGCGATCAGCGCCGAGTGGTTGTAGAGCGCGGTCACGACGGTGACCCGCGGGTCGCGGCGCAGATCCCAGGCGGGCGACTCGTAGACCACCGTGGGACCGGAGCCACCGCCGTCCCCCGAACGCACCAGCTGTTCCAGCCGTGCGACCTGCCGGCGCATCTCGATCAAATCCAGCGAAACGTCCTTGAGGCCGCGCCGGAGTGCCCCGGACTCGGCGTCGGCTTCGGCGGACGGTTCCGGGAACCAGCGGTCCGGCAGCCGGCTGCGCGCCGTGAACCTGCCACCAAGCGACACGTGCCGCGGCAGCGGGCGGCCGACGAGCTCGACGGCCGCTGCCCGTAGCACCGACACCGACAGCGCCAGCGGCAGCCACGAGCGAATCCGCTCGTAGGCAGCGGAGCGTGCGCCCGCCAGCCGCTCGGGGGCATGCAGCACGGAGTCCAGGATGAACGGGAGCGACTCGGGGGAAGCGGTGAAGAGATGCTCGCCAGCCACCAGCGGCGCGATCCCGCCCGAATGCTCGGTCACGACGACGGCACCGGCGTGGATCGCGTCCAACACCCGCAGCCATTCGAGGTGAGGCTCACCGCCCTGGTGGACGTTGAGCAGGATCTTGGCGCGCGGCAGCAGATCCCATTTGGCCTCGGCGAGGAACGTCGGCGATCCGCCGGGGTTCGGCCGGGAGCCGTCCGAGAACAGCAGGCAGCTGTTGTAGGGCGCCAGGACCTGCGCGCATGCGGCGAGGTATTTCTCACGCCGTCGCGTGCGTGCGCCCAGGAACATCACGTCGATGTCCCGCTGGGCATCCGGGTCGAAGTGGTCGAGCAGCGAGGAGTAGCCGGGCCTCAGGTGCCGCGCCTGGATGCCGGCGCGCCAGAACTCGGCGACCGAGCGCGGGTGGATGCTGAACACGACCCCGGCGCGGCGCGACAGTTCGATGTCCTGATCGAGCCGGACCGTGCCGGGTGGCTCGGCGGAGATGTAGATCGTCCGTCTGAGGATCGCGTCGGCGGGCAGCGCCTCCTCGCCCTCCAGCGCCACCAGCTCGTGCGGCGCGACGACCGCGTACACCCGTTCAGGAGTCGGCTCCGGAAACCCCTCGGTGTGAACCGACGACGGCACTCCCTGCTCGGCCAGCTCGTACCGCAACGTCTCCACGAACTCGCGGAAAAACCAGTTCTGGTTCGGGGACATCACGAACGCGAGCTCCGGCACGGGCGGGGATGGTACCGGCGGACCCGACGACCAGCCGGTCGACTAACGTCCCGGCGCATGAGTGAGCTACCGCCTCGGGTTACTGTCGACCTTGCCGAAGAAGTGCGGTCCTACTGGCGCGATCGCATCCGCCAGCACACGAGCGATGTGTACGCCGACCTCGGTCTCTCGAAGCTTCCGGAGGATCTGCGGACCTACGAACACCTCCTGTGGGCGGACCGGCCCGACACGGTGATCGAGATCGGGACGCAGCACGGCGCCAGTGCTCTCTGGTTCCGCGACCGACTGCGGACGCTCGAGCGCTACGGGCTGATCGCCGAGCCGCGCGTGGTGACCGTCGACATTGATCAGTCGGGTGCCCGTGCCAATCTGGCTCGAGTCGATCCCGGCTACGCCGACTCGATCCACCTGATCGAGGCGGATGTACGTCAGCCCGAGGTCGTCGACAGGGTCGGGGCGCTCGTCGGAAAGCGATGCCTGGTCGTCGAGGACTCCGCTCACGAGTACGACACGACGTTCGCGGCGCTGGCTGCGTTTGCCCGGTTCGTCCCACCCGACGGCTACCTGATCGTCGAGGACGGCTCGGTGGACATCGAGGCACTGCGGATCGCGGACGATTGGCCTCGCGGAGTCCTACCCGCGCTGCGCGACTGGCTCGCGACCGACGAGGGTCGTAACTTCGAGCTGCGCCGGGATCTGGAGCTCTACGGGATCACCTCGCACCCCAGCGGTTACCTCCAGAGGCGGGCGGAACCCATCTCGCCATCGGACGCAGCTGAGGAGAGCGACGGAGCCGCGGCTCCGGATCCGCTCGAGCTTGCGCCGGCCGGAGACAAGTCGTTCCTGGAGCGGCGCGTGGACGAGCTGCAGCTCGTCGTGCGCGAGCGCGACGCCGAGCTCGCCGGGTTGCGGCAGCAGCTGGGGGACCCCGAGCGACTGCGGGACCATGACCGGCTCCAGCATCAGCTCGTCGACGCCGAGCAGCGGCTGGCGGGAATCCCCGACCTGGAACTACGGATCGGGGAGCTCGAAACCCAACTGGGCGATGCCAATCGGGCGGCGGAGGCCGCCAAGGAGCAGATCAAAAAGCTCCACGACCGGCTGACCGACGATGCAAAGGTCCTCGCCGACGTCTTCCACTCTCCGAGTTGGCGCCTGACCAAGCCGCTGCGCCAGGCCAAGCAATTACTCAAAGGGGACTAAGTTGGTGTGCCCCCCGATGGTCGCTGCTTCGTGGCGACAATCACGTTGTGCGCGGCGAACCTGTGCAGCACAGGCGTTTTTTCGAAGGCGCGCTCGGCCGCGGCGGCTAGGCGCAGCGCGCGAGGGGGAGTGAAGTCGGGCACCAGGCCGAGCTGTGCCGAGGAGACGATCGTGCCGCCGGCGGCCTGCACCCCGGCGATCACCTCCGCCTCGGGGATCAGCCGCTCCTCGCCAGTGTCCTGTGGCACGCGCGCCATCAAACTCCCCCAGTACGGGTTGCGTGGGTTGTGGTCCCAGACGATCACTCGCCCCGTGCCAGGTTTGCAGACTCTGATCATCTCGGCCAGCGTCGCGGCTACGTCACCGGCATCGGCGACATGGTGGAGCACGGCGACTGTGATCACCAGATCGAAGCTGTCGTTCGGGAACGGCAGCGAGGTGCCGGACGCCACCGCGGTCGTAACCCGGGGCGCGTTGGCCGCGCCGACCTCCAGCATTCCCGGCGACGGGTCGATCCCGGACATCTCGTACCCCGCCTCGGCCAGTCGCTGGGCCAGGACACCCGTCCCGCAACCGACGTCCAGCCCCTTCCCCCGGGGGCAATGCTCTGTCACGAACCGCGTGCGCTTTTGCAGATAGTGCTCGACTACGTGCGCCGGCAACGACTCGTCATAGTCATCCGCCACGACATCAAAGTGCGACACGCTCACCTGACTCCTCGCCTTCGGGCACCACGAGCCTCGGTGGCCGCGCACGGCGCAGCTGGTACGAACTCCGATAACTCAGGATCAGCGAGATCATACGCAGACCTACGACGACGGCCTTGACCATGCTCCCCGTCACTGACGAGACACCCACGCGGGGCAGATAGTTGACCGGAACCTCGACGACCCGAGCGCCCGACAGGATCGTCAGCAGCATGACCTCGCAGCCCGCGTGGCTGCCGCCGACTGTCATCGACTCTGCGACGTCGCGGGCGACACGTTGGCGCAACGCCTTGTACGTGCAGCCGACATCGCTGAGATGGGAGGTGTTGTAGAGCACTTCGATCAGCTTCGCCACACCCCAGTTTCCCCACCGGAGGAACCCTGCCATGTTCGCGTCGTGCCACACCAGTTCGAGCGTGGTGCGGGTACCGAACACCGCGTCGCACTCGCTGCAGTAGACCAGCAACTTCTCCACGTCCTCCGGACGAAACGTGCCGTCGGGCTCGGCAAGCACGACGATCTCGCCAGTCGCCTCCAGCAGCCCGCGGCGTGTCGCATGCCCGTACCCCTGGAGCGGTTCGTGCACGAGTCGCGCCCGTGTCTTTTGCACCTCCTCGGCGGTTCCCTGCTCCGCGTTGTTGTCGATCACGACCACCTCGTCAACCACGCCGGTGCCGAAGAACCGGTCGATCACCTCCCTGATCGAGCCTCGCTCCGCGTAGGTCATCAACACGACCGACACTGTCTCACCCTTCCACACGAGCCCCCCTTTCGATGTGCCTGGAGTAGTTTCGCAATTGCTCAATCATCTCAGGTCCGGAAATACAGGATGCCGCCCAGCGACCTCGGTTTTAGCCCGATCGCAGCGAGCGTAGTGGTCCATTGGGCAGCGAGTGTCGGGTTCCAGTGCGGTGACGTTCCTGTCTCAAGGATCACCGCGTCCACGTGGCGACGTGCGATGAATGACCGCACCAACGCCGGGCGCGGGCTTGCCTCACCGAGGAGGGCGGGCCAGAGCGGGTCGGTGAGGTAGTCCTCAGGGAACTTTCGGCCGAGATACCCCGACGTCATCCGGAACCACATCCCAGTCTCGGCTTGCCAGAACATACTGGATCCAAATGGACCGTAAGGCAGCGCGAGAACGATGTCGTTGGGTTTGAGCACGGTTCGGTACTGGTTGGTGGCGAAGAAAGGCGGGTTGTCGACCGGCCCGTGCCAGTAGGCGACGCTGAGGTTGGGCACCAGGAACGCGATGCTCGCCGCGGCCAGCGCCCATTTGACGACGGTTTCCCGGCCGGTGCGTGCCTGAGCCAGCCATAGGGCCGCGATGACCGCGATGATCAGAAACATGTACAGCGCGAGTCGCGACGGCAACGCCTCGCCCAGAATTGTGCCTTCAAAGAGCTTCCATGGGAGTGGGATCGTGGGGTAGCCAGCGATTCGCAGGTGCGATCCGAGGATGAACACGACGACGACTGCGAGGATCGCGGCCAGGAACCGCGTCGCCGGCTGTCGCCAGCGGTTGATCACGTACATGGCGGCGATCAGCGCCAACGGCACACCTACGTAGGTGACACTGCCCTCGCTGAGGATGGCGCCTCCGCCGAATGCGGTTGACAGGGCTGCAAAGTAGTTCCTGCCCAGGCGGAGCAGCGGTGACGGCACGAGGAACCCGAGCGCATCGCCGGCGTACAGGTCGCCGTTGCCTGTGGTCGGGACTGCGGCATTGCCTTTGAACGCGTAGTAGAGGACCGGAGCAGTCAACAGCACCGCCAGCACACCCGACGCGAGAAAGGGCTTGGCGGCGGCGAGCAGTCGCGGGCGTGCCGACGGGACGAGCACGAAGGCAAGCGCGAGCGCGACCGCTCCCAGCACCACGAATGTCAGGGCCGGCTCGGTGGAGGTGTATGCCAGACCGGCCAGTGCCAGCGCCATCAGGACGATGAAGCGGCGGTGGCTGATGCGGCCATCGATGAGGCGTAGGGTGAGGTGGACCGCAGCCGGAATCATGAAGATGAAGACGAGATTGGCGTGGGCCATACCGTGCAGGAGCATGTAGGGCGAGAAGGCGAACACGTAGCCGCCGAACAGACTGGCCGCGAAGTTACGGCTGACGTACCGACACAAGAGGAACGTGAAGAACGCGGCGAGGGGCGGGCTCACGAGCATCCACACGTTGTAGGAAACGACCGTGCCGAACAGGAGCGTGATCGGCGAGAACAGGATGGCGGCCAAGGGTGACATCGCTGCCTGTCCGCCGAGAATCAAGCGGTGCGGGGCAAATAACGCCGTCGTATAGAACGGATTCATGCCATGCAGCAGCGCGTGCGGCCACCACGCCTGGTTCCACATGTAGGCCGAAACATCGCCTCCACCACCCGTACACACACACGTGCTCCCGAGGTGTGGGAGGACGTAGAGGCCCCCGAAGTAAACGATGGTGATGGCGGTGTACAGCAGAAGTGCGACGATCGCCTGACGCCGCCCCGAAGCAAGCCAGTCGCGAGAGACCTCGAACGTCCGCCTGGCACGGGACGAGGTGGCGGCCAGCGTAATCATCGCGGGGCCGGGATGATAGTCGCGGAATGCCGACGTTCCTGTCGAGCTTGAGAAGCCGGAGAGATTGCGCGTGGTCCTATCTGATAGAGCACGACGCCGCCGAATGGTCTCGGTTTGAGGCCTACTTCTGCGAGTGCGCCAAGCCACGGCACCGGGGCTCCGACGCCGAGGATCACCGCGCCCACGTGTCGCCGGATGAGGAACGAGCGCAGGGCGTCGGGCGTAGGGTTGGCCTGACCGGTGAGCGCAGGCCATAGCGGGTCGGTCACGTAGTCGGGCGGGAACTTTCGCCCCAGGTAGCCCTGGGTCATCCGGAACCACATACCGGTTTCGGCTTGCCAGAACATGGGGGCCCCCGGCGTAGTGGGCGGCACCACGATGAGGACGGTTTCGCCCTTTCGGAGAACGCTCCGGTACTGCTGAGTGCTGAAGAACGGCGGGTTGGTCACCGGGGCGTTCCAGAAGGTGGTGCTGAGGTCAGGGAGGATGAAGGCGATACTCAGTGCCGCCAGCGCCCACTTCGCCATCGCCACTCTTCCGCTGCTCCGCTGCCCCAGCCACAGGGCGGCGATAATCGCAACGATTAGAGACGTGTACAGCGTCAGTCGCGCTGGCAATGCCTCACCCACCAGTGTGCCGTCGAACAGCTTCCAAGGGAGCGGGATCGTGGGATAGCCCGCGATGTGTAGGTACGACCCCAGGCTGAATACCACGACGATCACCAGCATCGCGGCTAGGAGCCGCGTCGCCTCCAGTCGCCGACGTGTAATCGTGTAGCGGGCGATGATCAGCGCCAGCGGCACTCCGATGTAGGCGCCGTCCTCAGAGAACGCGAACCTTGCCGATAACGAGGCGAAGTAGTGTTGACCCAGGCGCACGAAGCCGGGCGGGGGCACGAAAAACGCAAGCGCGTCACTAGCGGAAAGACCGTTGCCCTGAGTCGGGACCGCGCTGTTTCCCCTGAGCGCGTAGTAGATGGCCGGGCTTGCCAGGAGCGCCGCCAGGGCGCCCGAGGCGAGAAGCGGCCGGGCGGCCGTGTGCAGGCGCGGACGGAGAGCGGGGAGAAGGAGGTACGCGGCGACCAGGCTGATACAGCCGAGAAACAGGAACGTCACGGCGGGCTCGGTCGAGGTGTATCCCAGACCGGCCAGTGCTAGAGCCATCAGGACGATGAACCTGCGTTGACCGATGCGGCCATCGATGAGGCGCAGGGTGAGGTGGACGGCGGCCGGAATCATGAAGATGAAGACGAGGTTCGGATGCCCGACCATCTGGACGAGCATGTACGTCGAGAAGCCGAAGAGGTAACCGCCGAACAGACCGGCGATAAAGCTGCCGCTCACATAACGGCACAGCAGGAACGCGAAGAATGCGGCGAGCGGCGGGCTCACGAGCATCCAGACGTTGTAGGAGACGACCGTGCCGAATGGGAGTGTGATCGGCGTTGCGGCGATTGCCGCCAGCGGTGACATCGCGGCCTGGCCGCCAAGAAGCAACGTGTCGGGAGCGAACAGCGCCTTGGTGAAGAAAGGATTCTCCCCGTGGAGAAGCGCGTGTGGCCACCACGCCTGGTTCCACATGTAGGCTCCTGGATCGCCTCCAGCGTTTCCGCATACGCATCTGCTTCCGAGGTGCGGGAGTACGGGCAGGCCGAAGTAAACGATCGTGATCGCGGTGTACAGCAGAAGCGCCACGACGGCTTGGCGCCGACCCGACGCCATCCAATCGCGGGCGATGTCGAGGCTCGCTCCAGCCCTGGAGTTGGTGGCCGCCACGGTCGTCATCACGAGGGCGAGATTCTAAGTGCGGCCTCACCTGACGGCGTGTCTGACCGTGCGAGTGGGGGTGAAGGCGGGCCGGAGGCGCCCGGTCAGCCGCTGAGGCTCGATCTCTGCCCCGATCTCCTCACGAGCTCTGCTCGCCGTTCTCGGTCGGGCGCGCCTCCTCTGTCCTGCGCTGCGCCTGCAGCGCGGCCACCTCGCCCCGTATCGACTGCAGCTCGGCGTCCCGGCGTCGCAGCTCCGCTAGGAGCGCTGCGATCTGGGCGCCGGTCCTTCGCTGGACGTCGACCAGCGAAGCCGCGTGCATCGAAGCCTGACGGTCCAGCTCGCCGACGAGGCCCTCACCAATCGCTCCCTGCTGTTCGGCGAGCGCGCGCTGATGCTCGGCGAGCGCGCGCTGATGCTCGGCGAGCGCGCGCTGATGCTCGGTTACGGTATGCACGGCGCGTAACGCGACTCGCTCGAGGATCCGGTGGCCGCGGTCGGGTGCGGCGAGCGGGGGAAGCGCGACGGGGCGCTCGAGCATCTCCGGCAACTGGAGCGTCTGCGTCACCGTATGGACAGGGCGGCCTTGGTGTCGCAGGGGCCTGCGCTGCTGTAGGTATGTGCGGATCGTCGCCAGGCGGCGCTCCATCGTCTCGCCCGCCGTGCGCGGAGAGTGCGATTTGCGAATGTCGCGGGCGGCGGCACGACCGCGACGCTGGGCTTCGGCCGGCTCCTCGAACACCTCGCGCATCAGACGAGCCGCGTGGGTCGGGTCGGCCGCGGCCCATCGCCCGTCAGCGGGGTACGGCGGATTGCCCTCGCCAACCTGCCGCAACTCGTAGTCGACCAGGTAGCTGTTGGCGTCGGTCATGAACTCGAGGTTTCCGGAGTAGCGAGTGGCGATCACCGGCTTGCCCAGGTACATCGCCTCGGCAAGTGGGAGCCCAAACCCCTCGGCTCGATGGAGCGAGACGTAGCAGTCGCAGGCCGCGAGCATCGCGTCCCGCTGTTCGTGCGAAACGTAGCGATCGATGATGTGGATGTCAGGGTGTGAGCCGGCAGCGAGTTGCAGGCGGTCGTAGTTGTCTGGATCGTTCGATTGGTTTATGCACTTGATGACGAGTGACGCGCCCGCCGCCGGTTCGAATGCGAGCCGAAACGCCTCGATCAGTGCCAGCGGGTCCTTCCGCGCGAACACTGAATTGAAGTCGAACATGAACAGGAACAGAAAGCCAGCCGGCAGGCCCAGGTCGGCGCGTGAGCACGGGACCGCGGGCGCGGTGGCAACCGGGATCCGCACCTTCACGACTGGCACCGGGCTGAGCGGCCGGAGCGCTTCCCCGACGTAGTCGGTTCCGACCCACACCTCGTCCACCAGATCAAATGCCGCAGCCGCACTCTCGGGAAATGGCAGTACCTCCCACCACCAGAAGCCGATGTTGTAACGACCGGCTGTAAAGTTTGGGCCCTCATCCGCGAGGAATGAGGCGAGGTGGTCCGCGTTGACACAGATGAGATTGATTGGGAACGGCGCAGCCGCCGTATCCATGTGGGCGAAAGGATGCCCCTGCCTGCTGTGCGGTATCTGCCTGCCATGCACCGGCATCACCGGAAACTCGCGGGCGTCAAGCGCAGTGACCACCGCGCGGGCTATCTCGCCGACGCCGAGCTCCGAGCGCAGATAGCCGGCGACGTTCACGCCCCACGGGAAGTCGCGCGCGGAGCTGGCAGGATCGCTCGCGGCTGGTTTTGGCGGGAGCAGGTGTGGCGCCAGTTGGAATTCGCTTAGTCCGTGGTCGTGAGCCCAGGTGATGAACCCAGGGCCGTCGGTGCCATCGAGGTCGGGGAAGGCCTGCCGCAAATCCGGCCGGATGCGATACATCGCCAGGCACAGACGGGTCAGACCTTGCTTCCCGCCGGGCTCATCTGGTTCATGACACCACGCGACGAACTCGTCGGTGCCAGCCTTGGTGAACGGCGAGTGGTGAAACGCACCGTCGCGAACGCCGGCGGTATACACGGTTCGTAAGAACGGAGAGAGGGGGGTTCCGTCGTAGAGCTTGTCGTAGGGGTACTCGCGAGCACGGCCTCGGGCAAGTCCATCCGCGTGGAGGGCGGTCGCGTACTCGTCGCAGAGGCGCGCCAAGATTGGTTCGTCGGCAAGCCGAACTCGACTCTGGCGCTCCGACAGGGCAAACGGGCGGTCTGGATCAAAGCCGCTGAAGTGAAAGAAGCGCAGGGGGGACCCATCTACCCGGTAGGAATCGCCCTGTCGCTCGAGCCTGCGCTCGTGGAGGTTCCAGTACGACACGTTCGCCCCTGGATCACGGAGGACGTGGAAGTCAGGCACGATCGAGCCGACGAGGTCGAAGCGTCGCTGGTCGAGAATCGTGGTCGGCCAGTCGGTGCCCCGGTAACCCTCGGACCACCAATCGATGAGGCGATCGGCGGCCGCTCCCGGCGTGAGCGCAATGAAACTGAGGCTGTACGTGCCAGAGGTCAGCAGGGCGCGCTCAGATGGCTCACGACCATCCCGTGGCAGCGGCTCGCGGAGCACGCGGGGCGCCAATACCAGCTCGTGCGCAGCCGCTAGCTGTGCGATCTCGTCGATCTCGTCGAAGAAGAAGACGTCGGGGTCAACGTACGCGAGCGGCTGGCCGTCGCGGTCCAGCAGATGGCGAAGCAGCGAAGGCTTGACCGCGGCCGCCAGCCCTCTCGCCTCGTACATCGCGGCCATCGCGGAGAAGGGAGCGAGTCCGAGTTGCTCGGGCCGAACGATCTCGAACGGCTCGTTCGTCTCGTCGACGCCATGTTCGGGGTCGTCGAGTACGAGGACCGAACACGACTCCCCGCGGTTGTACTCGGCATACGACCGCGCGAGTAGCCGGGCCTGAGCCACGTAGTTCCTGGCAGCGATCGTGCAGATGTGCATCGGTCCTTCTCGGCCGTATTTAGCTACAGCAAACCCTGATCCGGTGGCCGCGGCTCGACCAGATGCAGGCCTTCGCGGGGCCGGGCACGAACCCAGAATAAAGTAGCCGAATCCACGAGGTCGGCTCCCGCCGGGAGGGTGCATCGCCGGGACGGAAACGCGGCGCAGTGACGGAGCGTCAGCGGAACAGCGTCCGAGCGCCCTTGAGCTTCCGCTTTGCCGCGCGAGCCGGAGCCGTGAGACGCCAGCTCACCGAGCCTTGGACCGCGTCGAGCCATGCGTTATTGACTCGCAGCCGGTCCTTCGCTCGGCGTAGCTCCTCCTCCATTTCGCGGATTCGCATCTCTGTCGTGGCAAGGTGCTCGCGTCCCACCTGTAAGTCGCCGGCGTTGCGGCACAACTCGTCGTCCATTTCGCGGATTCGCGTCTCCGTCGCAGCAAGGCGCTCGCGGCCCTCCTCCAGGTCGCGGTCGCTACGGCGCAGCTCGTATTCGGTTTCGCGGAGTCGCGTCTCTGTCGCGGCAAGGCGCCCACGTTCCTCCTGTAAGTCGCCGGCGCTGCGTTGCAGTTCGCTTTCCTTGCGGGCGAGCTCGTCTCTCAGTTCACCTGCAGTGCGGGCGGATGTCTGCCACTCATCTGCCGATGACCCGGTCGCGTTCCCGAAGCTGACCAGTCCGTTGGCAAACGCGGCCGCAGCGAGAGCTTCCGTCGACGGCCCTGACCAACCGGCGCCCTTGAGGACGTGCCGGTAGATGATCGAGTCGACTGCCGTTCGAGCCTCGAGAAGCTCGAGCGTGCGGGTAGACACGCCGAAGTTGGCGGGCGGCGCCTCCGAGGTAGCGCCGAACGAGGCAGTGGCGTTCTCATGGCCTGGCACGAGAGAGACGCCGAAGAACTCTGACAGTCCCTGCCACATCGACTCTCTGAGCTCAAGAACGCCCACGAAACCGAGCGTCTCGAGCCGGGCGATGGCCAGCGATGCGAGCTCGTCGACATCCTCGTGGCGGATGAAGTCAACCTCTGGGAGCCGGTCGTCACCGTCAAGCAACATCCTGCACACGAGGTTGTCGGTCGCTCTGGCAACAAGCGGCTCGGCCAAGAACTCGTCGAGTGGCCGCAGCGCATGGTCAAGTGCGGGGTTTTGGGATCGCATCCGTGGGGTCGGCGAAACCCGCCAGAACGCGTAATGCGAGAGAGCCCGTGACCGCGGTTCACGCAACACAGTCGCGATCGATGAAGGATTGGCGATCCGCCCTAGCGATGCCAGCGAAAAGTGGCCGCTGACAACTGAGTACGTCGCCAAGGCGTCGACTTCTGTGACCCCGACTGCAATCCGTGCCCGCACGTCGCGATCGAGGGACTCGAATTCTCTGAAACCACAGCAGGTCAACGAGGTGTCCATGCGCCTCGGACTGAACCAGTCCGGCGGCAGCGCACGCTCAAGTGCCTGGTGGACACTAACGCCGCCGCTCTTCGGCACATGCATGAAACACCAGGGACTACGTCGCGGTGCCGGCTTATCGGTAGCTTGCGCTCCCCGCGCAGTGCTGATCATTTCCGCTTCACCGACCACCAAGGGATTGTCCGTGTTGCTCGAAAGACGGGTCGAAAACTACAGCAATGAGCGTCAAACTAGTGTAAATGGCGGGAACCGAACTCGCTCATGGAACCGAACGTGAGGATCAAGGACGCGAGCGTCTGACCCTCCCGAGCCAACAGATGGCGGGCAGCGAAGGCTTGACCGCGCCGGCGAGTTCTCGCAACTCGTACAGCGTAGCCATCGCGGTGAAGGGGTCGCGCCGCGGTTGCTCGGGCCCGACGATCTCGAACCACTCGCTCATTCCATCTACCGTGGTATCGGGGGCGCCGAACAAGGTAT
>Ga0123355_10002219_pt1 | contig 27426 bp, 19 predicted proteins | sample TergutEmb28metaG_3_FD_89872 | JGI IMG/M metagenome (GOLD analysis project Ga0123355, IMG submission 89872) | Embiratermes neotenicus P1 segment gut microbial communities from Petit-Saut dam, French Guiana - Emb289 P1 | ecosystem: Host-associated > Arthropoda: Insects > Digestive system > Gut ... | reverse complement strand
CATAAATGTGATAAAAATGGATGAGATGGACCGCCGCCGCATTATTGAGGCACATTGGAATGTGCCAGAGAATACTCGACAAACGTATCTCGTAAACTTGCATATCACCTGCCCAGATGGCAACAACTTGCTGTATGCTATAAATGATGTACTGAAGGATGAGAGCATCCGTGTGACAGCGATATCGGCAAATGTTATTAATGCAGATGCAATTTTTACCATGGGTGTACACATATACGATACCGACCATTTGAACCATTTGGTAAATCGCCTCAAGGCCGCAACCAATGCATACGAGATAAGGCGGTCGCGAGGATGATATGTAGGCTCATAGGGCATGATTTTGTGAACGAAGTGCAGACTGTGGTGCAGGTGTTTTTTCCGGGAGAGAAATTTCAATGTTGGGGAGGAAACGAAGCTGCTGTGTGCGATGGGTTTGTGACCCAAGGCGAACACCCTTACACCTGTGGCAATACGGGGCTTATAATCACTACAGAGATGACAAAAACGGCAGCAATCGCACAAGTCCACCAAAACGATACCATACTCGCAGAGCATTCCATGCCTACGATAGACCTCCCTGCTCACCTATCTCCGCGCCGAGTGCTAATGTTAGCCATCTACCATACTCTGCAAACTATTAAACCAACCAACACTCCATGGGGCGCACTCACAGGTATACGTCCATCCAAAATGGTGCGCGAATGGTTACAAAACGGCTATTCCGACAAAACCGTGCTTGCCACAATGCAAGACCCTTTCTGCTGTACCCCAGAAAAGGCACATCTCGCATTGGAAGTTGCGAAGGCAGAGCAGGCACTTACGACACGGATATACGAAACGACCACAAACCCTATCGCCATATACATTAGTATCCCATTCTGCCCAACTCGATGTCTGTACTGCTCGTTTAACACAGCGCAAAGCTATGCAAACCGGGATATTCATGCCAACTATATTTCTGCTATAATCCATGAATGCAAAACACAAGCAGCCCGCTTGAGAGAACTTGGCGGGCGTGTATCTTCCATATATATAGGGGGTGGCACACCCACTGTGCTTTCTGACTACCTGCTAGAGAAGCTACTAGACACAGTAAGGACAATCTTTATCGAACACCCGGTAGAGTTTACAATTGAAGCAGGCCGTCCAGACTCACTAACTCAATCTAACTTGCGCATCATGCACTGCTACGGAGCTAACCGTATTGCGGTAAACCCGCAAACCCTAAACGACAACACATTGCAAACCATCGGACGCAACCATACAGCCGCCAGCTTTTTTCGCGCATTCCATCAGGCACGTGACACGGGTTTCGACTGTATCAATACAGACATCATAGCTGCCCTACCCAGCGAAACGCCAGACGATATGCGCCGCACAATGGAGGGTTTAGCCCCACTTTCACCGGAAAACATAACAGTACACACCCTCGCGCGCAAACGTGCATCACGCCTCAATGAAAGCATTAAAGACGCGTGCAACTGCTCAAACACACAAAATAAAGCTAATATCACACTACCTGCCGCCCACTGTGCGGAAGAGATGCTACAAATAACAAACGCAACATGTACGGCCGCAGGGCTTTTACCCTACTATCTTTATCGCCAAAAAAATATGGTCGGTATGTTAGAAAACGTGGGATACAGCAAACTCGGCCATGAGTGCCTGTACAATGTAGGTATGATGGCAGAAACTCAATCCGTGCTAGGTATTGGTGCAGGAGCTGTCAGCAAATTTGTTGAAGGCGAGAAAATTAGCAGGGAGTTTAATGTTAAGAACGCAGAGATATATATTGAACGAACCACACGGAGGTAAAATCATGATTCAAGCACCAAAAGGCACACGTGACGTATATGGCGCAGAAATGCTGCTGTGGCACAAAATCGAAGCCGCAGTCCGTCGTTTGACAACGGCATACAATTTTATGGAAATACGCACACCCATTATCGAGTCTACAGACTTGTTTCTGCGCGGCGTAGGCGACACAACAGACATCGTACAGAAGGAAATGTATACGTTTGAAGACAAGGGCGGGCGTAGCCTGTCATTGCGGCCTGAGCTTACCGCAGGCGCAGCAAGAGCGTTTATCGAACGCGGTATGAATAGCTTGCCATCACCTGTAAAGTTGTGGTACATTGGCCAAAACTTCCGTTACGAAAACCCACAGGCTGGGCGGTATCGCCAGCACTACCAGTTTGGCGTGGAGGTTTTTGGTTCTCCGCACTACTCTGCGGAAGCTGAAATTATCGCACTAGGCCACACATTGCTTGCAGAGCTTGGGATAGCGGGTGTTACAGTTCATATCAACAGCATCGGCTGTACGGACTGCCGCAAGGTATACCACTCACGGCTTGGCATATACATTACCGAGCGGTTGGACAAGCTGTGCGGCCTGTGCCGCACCCGCGCAGAAAAAAACCCGCTTCGCATTCTCGACTGCAAAAATGCTGCCTGCAGAGAGCTGCTTACAAACGCACCCATTGTGCTTGACTCACTTGATGATGAATGCAGTACACATTTTACAGGAGTACAACAGCTACTTACAGCATTTGGTGTGCCGTTTGTTGTTGATGCTCACGTTGTGCGCGGGCTGGACTACTATACTCGCACTGTGTTTGAGTTCATTAACGCGGACGGGCTTACCGTGCTAGGCGGCGGGCGTTACGATGGGCTTGTTTCGCAGCTTGGAGGGGCGATAACACCTGCAGTGGGCTTTGGGATGGGCATGGAGCGGCTGGTTCTACTCTTACAAAACGCAGAGCTTATAAACACCGCACCAAAGCCTGATATATACATTGGACATGCAGAAGAAGCAGGCTTACTAAAATCACAGGAGCTTGCGTTCCAGCTGCGAAGACAGGGCTTTAACGTTGAGACAGACATAGTTGGCCGTAGTGTAAAAGCGCAAATGAAATATGCAGACAAAATTGGCGCACGCCGCACTACTATTCTTGGCGGGAATGAAATTGAAAGCGGAGAGGCAAAAGTAAAGACAATGGCCACTGGCGAGCAGGAGAATGTAAGTTTAGATTCCATAGCAGACTATATAAATAAACAATAAACCATAAAAAGGAGAAATCAAAATGAAAAAACTCTACACGTTCATCACTTTACTCACAATTTTAGCTGCGTTCACCATCACGGCCGCAGCAAGCACAACAACAGATGTAGCAACACCGGAAGAATTCCTTGCTGCATACAATGCGGCCGGCAACGGAGACATCATTCGGCTTACAGCCAACATCGAGCTGCCGCAGGCACTCCCAGCACTCAACCGCAGTATCACATTTGACCTAAATGGCCGTGTGCTGCATGTTACGACAAGCGTTGCTAACGAGACAGCACTTACTGTGCTAAACTACGGCAACTTAACCCTGGCCGGCAGCGGCGCGTTTAACCTAACCAGCGTAGCTGGAAACGGCCTTGTTGTGCAAGGCAACGGGCGTGCCACAGTAAACAACGTAACCGCCGGTGGCTCTACAGCCGTACTTGCAGAGAACAGTACAATCGTGGTTGTACGCGGCAATATAACAGGTACGGACACTGTTGGCCTGCGTGCTGCAAACAATGCAGTTGTGCGGGTATACGGCAATATATCCAGTACAAATACCGCTGTGCATACAAGTGGTGCGCCAGCCCTATTTATAACAGGCAATATCACAAGCCACGCCACCGCAGTCATGACCCTCGCGGGGGAAGCGGTCATTACCATAAACGGCAATGTATCAGGTAACGCAGGCCTTGTTATAATTGATGAGAATGAAGTAACCGTGTACGGCAACGTAAGCGGGGGCAACGCACTTGCGGTGCGGGCAAGCCACGATGCTTCCGTCACAATACGCGGGGCTGTTACAGGCTACTCCGGTATAAACGCAACAGAAAGCGCGGATGTATATATTCGGGGCAATATTACTACCACGGATGCTAACCCCTCTGTTATCGCGAACGGTGACGGCGTTGAAATTATAATAACCGGCAATGTAAGCGGCAGAGGCATATCTGTGCGCGGAGGCGCGGAGGTTGCAGTATATGGCAATGTAACAGGCGTAAATGAGGCAGTTACAATTTATAACGGCTGGGTGAGGATCACCGGCAACGCAAACGGAACAGTGTACGCAAGAGGCGGCATTGCAACAGTGGCTGTAGGCGGTGAAATAATAGCCACAGGCACAGCCGGTGTAGGCGTACAAAGCAGTGCAACAAATGTACAGCTTACCGTACACGCCGCCGCAATACGTTCCGGCGGCACAGGCGTAAACATTACGGGCGGCACTGTTACGCTACATGCACCAGTTATCGCACAGGGCATTGGCGCAAGAGCGCGGACCGGTGCTACTCTTACAGTACACGGCAATGTTACCGCCAGCGGAGCGCGTGGCATTGATGTAGACGGCATCTTGACCGAAGTCACCGTACGCGGCAACGTAAGCGGCGGCACAGGTATTATTGCATCCCGCAACGCTGTGGTAGAGGTTATTGGCAATGTAGCGGGTACAGCACTGGATGGCATTGCAGCAGTTATGGGCGCCAATGTTACCGTTGATGGCAATGTAAACGGCCGTTGGCATGGAGTACTGCTCGGTGGCGGTAGCGGTCAAGCAATAATTACAGTAAACGGCGATATTACAACCGAAGGTACACGCAGTGAGCTACGCTATACAGACGGGGCGTACCTGCTTCCGTTCTTGGCCGGACGCATTAATTTGAACACCTATACAGGCGATATCATGCCTCATCTATATGCTTTCATCACAACATTCCCGGGCTTTGCGCAAAGAGCTTTAGAAGACTACGACCGTGTAAGCGGCGGCTACTATATCTTTGAGCTTGGCACGGATATCCTTCGCCTCGAGCAGGATGAAGATGACAATGAAGAAGATGATGAGGACGATGAGGATGAGGACGAGGATGACAATGAAGAAGATGATGAAGACGAAACCACATCGTTTTTCATGTTCCTTGACTCATACTATATCACCAACGCTGTAGACAACACTATTGTAGAAACTATGGATGTGCGCCCTGTTCTTGTAGATGGCCGCACGATGGTTCCCGCACGTTTTGTCTCCTATGTGCTTGGCGCAACGCCTTCGTGGTACGGGCCAAGGCAGGAGGTTACCATTACCATAGGCGAGCAGAGTGTCACATTTGCAATTGGTGAGCTTGCACCCGGTATGGACGTGCCTGCGCAAATTATACAGGATCGAACAATGATACCGCTGCGCTTCGTTATTGAGTTCTTTGGTGCAGAAGTGGCTTGGGATCAAGCACTGAGAAGGATTACAATTACGGTGTAGGCGTAAAGTTGCTTTTGCCCCGGAAGCGCAAGCTTGTGAGAGGGTGCTACAGATGCGCATAACCACATATGCCGCAATGTAATGACATGCTATACACAAGGAGGCATTTATGATATACCGCGACTTCGGCAATACAGGCAAGAAAATCTCTACACTTGGCTTCGGCTGTATGAGGCTGCCAGAAATTCGCCTACACGAGCCAACCGAAGAAGAAAAGCGCGCACGTGAGGGGTTGTCCTGGTACGAGTCCCAACGCGACGACTCGTTTATCGTAGATGAGGAAAAGGCAATACCCATGCTAAAATCCGCGTTTGATGCAGGTGTCAACTACTTCGACACAGGCATGTTCTACTGCCATTTCAAATCTCAAGCAACTCTTGGTCGCGCGGTCAAGCTGATGGAACGCGATAAGGTCATGATTTCTACAAAAATACCTATGGATGAGGTTCAAGGCACTTCAGACTTCCGCCGCGTTCTCGAACACCAGCTAAAACTTATGGACATGGACTATATCGATTTCTACCACCTTCACGGCATAAGTCGCGAACGGTACGACGAGAAAATAATTAAATTCGGCATCAAAAAAGAAGTGCAGAAGGCACTTGACGAAGGGCTTATCAAGCATATCTCTTTCTCGTACCACGGCGCAGTGCCGGATATCCCATACGTTGTCGAACATTTTGAAATGTTCTCTTCCGCGTTGTTGCAGTACAATCTGCTTGACCGTTCGCACGAGAAAAACATTGACTACCTTGCGGGCAAAGGCATTGGCGTAGTCGTTATGGGTCCTGTAGCTGGCGGGCGGCTTTCTATGCCGTCTGTGCTTGCAGAAAAACTGCTTGGTACGGATATGACCACGCCGGAACTTGCCCTCCGCTTTGTACTTGGCAACAAAAACGTGGCCTGCGCACTGTCTGGCATGGGTAATCTACAAATGCTAGAGGACAATTTGAAGGTAGGCAACATGCAAACACCAATGTTGGAAGAGGACTTCCGCAAAGCGGCACTAATGATGGAAGAACTCAAGAAATTCTCCGACTTGTATTGCACTGGTTGTAACTACTGCATGCCTTGCCCAAAGGATATCAACATCCCGCATGTGTTTAATGCTTACACATATCATAATGTATATGGGCTTACCCAACAGGCTAAAAATATGTGGAACAGCAACCGTGGCACACCTGTGCATGAGTGTGTAAGCTGCGGCGTGTGTAACGAGAAATGCCCACAAGGTATTGATGTTGTGGAAAAATTGAAGGAAGTAGCTGGGGTGCTGGCTGGTTTATAGGGTACATTGACACCAAAATCTTCGCATGCTATAATGTACTGTGTAATAAATCTTACCTCTTGAAAGGGGATCTGTTTTGTGAGTGTGTACTTGGTATCGGTAAGATAAAACCGCATACCACTGGCGCGTCCAATAGCGTTATGGGCAATAGCAGCCCGTGCTTTGTGTGCCACAAAACAGTAACCTTTAGAATACTGCATCTCTGCGCAATAGAGCTTTCTATATTGCCGCGGACACGTAGCCTTCGATATGGCTGCTTGTCTGCGGTATTTTTGTGCAGAGAGAGCATATACAATTAGGAGGAAAACCCAAATGAATCATTTCAAAACTCTAGAATTTGACACAATTCTCACACAACTTGCTGACTGCGCAGTGTCACAACCAGCAAAAGAACTCTGCCTAGCCCTAACCCCGGCACAAACAATAATAGAAGCCACGCGCTTGCTAACTCAAACAGCTGAGGCACGCAATATAATGGAGCATTCCGGCAGTCCGCCAATAGCATCAATGACAGATATGGAAAAAATCATAGTCCTGCTAAGCGTCGACGCAATGCTTACGCCAGACAACATAACCAATGTCGCCACGTTTTTGACATCTTGCACACGTATGAAGACTTACCTTAAAAAGGCAGAAACAACCGAGGCCGGCATCGCATTCTACGGCAATGCTATGTTGGATATGTCCGACCTTGAGCAGGAAATTACCCGCTGCATACTGGGCGGGCTAGTGGACGATAGAGCAACCCCGCAGCTACATGATATCCGCCGCGCTATAGAGCGCAAGAGCGAGCAAATAAAAAGCAAAATCGAGTCACTGCTCAAAACAAACAAACAATACTGCACAGATAACTTTGTTGCCCTCAAGGGCGGCAGATACACCATGCCGGTGGACAAAAAGCACAAGAATAAAATCCCTGGCATTTTAGTTGAAATATCTAACACGGGCGGCACTTGTTTTATCGAACCAACAGCAGTATCTAAACTACAAGACGAGCTTGCACTCCTTAAAATAGACGAAGACAATGAGGTGCGCACCATTTTATACACCCTCACCGCACTGATTCATGACAATTTGCCGTCTATAAAAGTGAACATGGAGGCCATGGAAACACTGGACTTCGTTTTTGCCAAGGCCAAACTAAGCATCTCAATGAATGCAGTGCAAATCCGCCTTACCGACAAACGCGAAATTAGACTGCTTTCGGCACGACATCCGCTACTTTCTGGCGGAGAGCCTGTACCACTTGACTTTGCACTTGGCAACGGAACAAAAGGACTCGTAATTACAGGGCCAAATACAGGCGGCAAAACGGTTGCCATCAAAACCGTTGGGCTGTTGTCACTTATGACACAAAGCGGGCTGTTTGTGCCAGCTAATGAGCATAGCAGCGTATGTATTTTCGATGCTGTATGGTGTGATATTGGTGATGGCCAGAGCATTTCGCAAAACCTCTCCACTTTTTCGTCACACATGACAAACATCATAGATGTACTTGCGCAGACAACACCAAAATCGCTGATATTGTTCGATGAACTTGGCTCAGGCACAGACCCTGCCGAGGGCATGGGTATCGCTACTGCCATCCTTGAGGAGCTACTTACCAAAGGCTGTCTCTTCACCGTCACTACTCACTACCCTGAGATAAAGGATTTTGCTACACGCACGACTGGTGTTATTAACGCACGCATGGCATTCGACCGAGAAAGCCTTCTACCACTGTATAAATTGGAGATTGGCGAAGCTGGGGAAAGCTGTGCTATACACATTGCCGAAAGGCTTGGCATGCCTCATAACATTCTCAAACGTGCGAGGGAAATAACGTATTCGACTACAGCACCCGTTTTTCACAAACCCATAGGCAACACAATTGTTGCCGTCACACCTTTGGAAATAGCCGACAAGCCGGAAAAAGAAGCCGCTATTCCGCGTAGCCAGACGTTTAACATTGGAGATAGCGTTACTGTGTACCCTCAAAAAGATGTGGGCATTGTGTACGCACGTTCCAATAGTAAAGGTGAGCTTGGCGTGCAGGTAAAGGGCAAAAAGCGGCTGATCAACCACAAACGCGTGAAGCTTAAGGTTGCCGCGACAGAGCTTTACCCAGAAGGCTATGACTTCTCGATAATTTTTGACACAGTAGAAAACCGTAAGGCGCGGCATCTAATGGGTCGGAAGCATGTGGACGGGGCAAAAGTAATTGTGAAGGAGGGTGAAATATAGCATCACCTTCCATTCACAAAACATTCACAAAATATTAACCAAATAAACCCGAACTTGTGCTATACTCGTTCGGGATTTTCTATGTCCACCAAAAGGAGTGACACCATGAGCATGATAGAGGTACGCAACCTAACCAAGCAGTACGGCGCACGCAAGGCCATAGACAGCATCAACTTCTCCATTAATGAGGGCGAGATCGTGGGCTTCCTTGGCCCAAATGGTGCTGGGAAAACCACAACGATGAACATTATGACAGGCTACATTGCCGCAACAAGCGGAGATGTTAGCATAAACGGCATAGATGTTGTGGCAGAGCCGGAACGTGCAAAGGCTGGTATTGGGTATCTGCCCGATACACCGCCAGTGTACTTGGATATGCGTGTACAAGAGTACCTAAATTTTGTAGCAAATATAAAGGGTGTAAAGCGAAAACACCGCAAAGAAATGGTGCAGTACGCAATGGAACAGGTACGCATAGATGATATCCCGCGCAGGCTTATCAAAAACCTATCACGCGGGTACAGGCAACGTGTGGGGCTTGCGCAGGCTATGATTGGCGAACCAAAGGTAATAATAATGGACGAGCCAACCATAGGCCTAGACCCTAAGCAGATTATCGAAATGCGGCAAGTTGTGCGCAATCTGGGAAAGAAACATACAGTAATACTCTCGTCCCACATAATGCAAGAAGTATCTGCGGTATGCGACCGTATGATGATAATAAACCTAGGCAAGATTGTGGCGCAAGGCACACCAGAAACGTTGAGTGACAGCATAACCAAGGGTGCACGCCGCTTGCAAGTGAAGGTTAAGGGCGAGCGTAACGCAGTGCTTGACGCGATTGCCGGCTTTCCGGCTATAACAGATGTATCTGCCGAGGATGGCAGTGAAGCTGGTACGGTGGATTTGTTGCTTGCCGGAGAAAATGGCGCGGATATACGGGAAGCCATTTTCTACTGCATGTCTGGGAGCAACCTACCCATACTCTTGATGAAATCTACCGAGCTATCGCTTGAGGATATATTCCTGTCGCTTACAAACAGTGACTTTACGGGTAAGGAAAGCGTAGAAGAAGGCGTCCCCGACGTCCTGCCGGTTTCCGATGCAAGTAATCTCGAGATATCAGAGACACAGTCCCCTATAGATGAACACAAAGAACAGGAGGACATCGCAGATGCTATCAATCTATAAAAAAGAAATGCAAGCATACCTCACACATATGATGGGCTACGTCTTCCTTGCATTTATGCTACTCATCATCAGTTTCGGGTTCGCGTTTGGCAATGTAAACGGCCGTAGTGCCAACTTCCAAAGCGCGCTTGCAAGCTCTATTCTGTTTTTCTTCATACTCATTCCAGTGCTTACCATGCGCCTCTTCTCTGAGGAGGCAAGACAAAAGACCGACCAGCTTATCTTCACCAGCCCACTAACGGTTGTGAGCATCGTAGTTGGCAAGTTCTTTGCCGCATTTACGCTATTTACCATGGCAACTGGCATAACTGTCGTACTACCTATTATCCTCAACCGCTTTGGCGATGTGCCTTTTAGCCATGTAACAGGCACATATGTTGGCTTTTTATTAATAGGTGCGGCGTGTATCGCAGTTGGTGTATTCATATCTGTGCTTACAGACAACCAGATTATTGCCGCGGTAATAACAATCGGCGTTGTGTTTGTGATGTTTATCATAGATGCCATTGTTGTTATCATCCCCACCACCACACTTGCGTCACTTGTATTTGTATGCCTTGTGGTTGCGGCAGTTATTGCAATATGGTACAACGCAACGCGCAATATCTACGCTACAATAGTGTTTGCAATCTTTGCGTTGGCAGTTGCAGGTGGTTTGTATTGGTTCAACAACCTAATTTATGACGGTATAATCGTGCGCGTGTTATTGTGGTTCTCTGTTTTTGGGCGGTTTAATAACTTTGTGCGCGGCATACTCAATATCAATGATATTGTTTACTACATCTCGTTCAGCGCGTTGTTTATATACCTCACGGTTAATGTAATCGAAAAAAGGAGGTGGCGTTAATGGTTTTTTTCAAAGATAAACGCTTCCGTTACGGCACATTCTCCACAGCAATGATGCTATTCGCCTTTGTACTGTTTGTATTGGTCAACCTCGTTGCGGACGAGTTTAACCGCAGCTACGACCTCACCCCAGAACAGATCTTCTCTCTTACATGGCGCAGTCACGATTTCCTCGAAACGCTTGAGGATGATGTACTAATCACCCATGTAACACCAGTCGGGCATGGCAACCCGTGGTATCACTATATTGCACAGTTGCTTATCGAATACGACTCGCTGTCGCCACATATCACAACCCAAGAGCGCGACCCAATGCTCAACCCAACACTAATGCACTACTTTGCCGCCCAAGCTGGCATAGATGACGGCGTGCGCAGTGGTAGCGTTGTTGTGCAAAGCGGCGATAAAATACGTATCATAGACACGCTTGACATGTTACGGATTGATATCGACCCAATAACAGATACTGTTGTAGGTATTCTCAGCTACAACTTTGAGGCGCAAATTACCCGGGCTATACACTATGTAACCCTTGGTGACCCCGCTATTGTGTACTATGCAATAGGCAGTGGTGAAGCACCTCTTGACCCAGAGCTTGAAGCCTTTTTACGATCCGAAAATTTTGAAGTACGAGAAATAAACCTTGTGGCAGATGATATACCCGAAGACGCGGATATTCTTATGCTCACCGTACCAGCCCGAGACTGGACACAGCCAAAGGCCGACCGTGTTATAGATTTCTTAATGGATGACGGGCGAGCTTTTGTAGCGACCAATTTTGTGCCAGAGGTCTTAGAGCATCCGATATTCAATGGTGTGCTTGCCTCATATGGCATTTCAGTAATCAATCACATTGTCCTAGAGGCAGATACGCGCCACATTTTTCAGCAAAGTCCTATAATTATTATGCCGATACAAACAAACCACGAGATTTTTGCAAACACGGCAGACAGAGACTTTATCAACATGGTATTCCGCGCTGCGGGTATTGAGACACTGGACGCACGGCGCAACTCTACCACAGTTGAGCCGCTCTGGACAACATCACGTGATGCGTTTGCACGTGTAGATATTATGGATGCGCGTACCGCGCAATTGCCAGACGATATACCCGGCCCGTTTGACCTAGCCGTTGCCATAACCGACACCCGCTTTGTAGAGACACAGCACACAACAAAAATGGTAGTTGTAGGCAACCTCGCCGTTATCGGCGGCGAACTTAATGCACTTACCGGTGGCGGAAACTTCCAATTTATACTCGACTCCTTGCGTTGGCTGCATGGCCAGCCTCCAAGCATATTTGTGCCGGGGCGTGTGCCTCCAGGTGCCGCACCAATACTCATCACAACATTGCAAGCCAATGTACTAAACGGTATTGCTGTTGCTGCGCTGCCTGTGATGTGTATTGTTATTGGTGTGTTTGTTTGGTTTAGGCGGAGGTATAATTAATGAGCCGAAAAAAACAACGACTAATCTCCATGAGCCTAGTGTTGGTGCTTATTGCCGCAATGGGCGTGGTGTACTTTGTGTTCAGCGGAGAAGAGGAGTACGATGCGCCGCCTCCCGGCCCAACTATCATTTCCCTCGTCGAACGCACAGAGGGCGATGTTGTGAGTGTCACCTTCTTGGGGGGTAAGCGGGACTATACCATAGTACCCCGCGAGACAGCGGCGTTTATTATAGACTGGTATTGGGAGGCAGAGCCAGACTTTGTCGTTAATTCAATGAACATGCGCGACAAGGCACGTATCGGCTGGCATCTGAATGCGGCATCCATAGCGCACGGGTGCTCTCTCGAACTTGATCTTGCGGAATTTGGACTTGCGCCGGCAGACTTTACAATACATGCCATCTATACCGATGGCACATACATGAACATTTATATCGGAGCGCAAACTGCAGACAGACGTGGATATTTTGTAAAAGTAAGCAACGACACTGCAATATATACACTCGACAATTTTATGGTAGACCGTGCAATGCAGGGTATGGAGGGCGTGCTATCACGCAGTCTGCCCTCGTTTGGGCTTGGTGCGGAATACATTGTTATTAACCAATATGGACGGCCAACAATCGAACTATGGGTAGAAGTACCGCCATGGCAACTAGATGACGCAATGGCAGCATTAGTACATGTAACACCGGAACAACAGGTTCTGCGCATGATACAGCCCCTACCCAACCGTGCGCTAGACCACACACGCCTTAGTATGGAGGTGCTTGACCCACTTGGTTTCTTGCGTCTTACGGAGGTCGTGAGCCTGCTGCCAGACAGCCTGGCCTCTTATGGGCTTTATAGCCCTACAATGGAGTTCATCTACCGGGACGAAACTACGGAGATTCATCTACAGTTTGGCAATACGTTTTTCGAAGATGTTAATGGAATTGAAACACAGTTTGTATATGTAAAATTTGCCGACCGGCCTCATGTTTTCCGAGCCGAGTTCTCCCCGGCTGCGGTGCTTTATGACATCGGTATTTTCTCGTTTGTGGAGAGCTTCGTGTTTGCCACATTTATTACAGAAGTGCAGAACATAACAATTTCATCTCAAAACATCTCAAGAAATTTTGAGATGGTAATAAACCATGGACCAGACGCAACCATTGCGCCTACGATAAATGGTCAATCTATCATAGATTCTGACTTCCGGCTTGTGTACCGTCTGCTTATTGCCCTACAAATGGAGACAGAGGTTGAGCATGTGCCAATTGGCGAACCCGCGTTTACAGTTACGTATCATATGATAAATTCGGATGATGTGGAGCTGAGGTTTTTTGCAGTTGATGCAAATTTCTATGCCATTAGTATAAACGGGGCGGATGCATGGTTTGCAACGCATGCACGGGACGTTAGCGTGGTGTTTGATAGGTTAGAGTCGGTGATGCCGTAACAAATCCTAACACCGCAAATGCAATAGCATCAGATTTGGTATGTGAAATGGATATATGCAAATACGGGCGTGCGGCCACACCTCGATGGAGGGGAGTTGCCGCTCTTTTTTTACATATATCCCTTGCCCGCCCATGCAGCCTTATATATGGCTGCCCGCTCGGCTTATATCGCACCTCAACATCTCGCGGAAAAAACCCCGCAAACCCAGTGCCAAGTGCCTTTACAACCGCTTCCTTTGCAGCAAAAAGTCCGGCATAGGACTCCGCGCCCTTGCCAGACAGATATTCCTGCTCTGCCTTGGTATAAACACGCTCCACAAAACGCAAAGATATATCCCTAAACCGTTCAACCTCTACAATATCCACACCAATTCCAATAACCATACTAGCTCCAATACTCCACACCAAAGTCAAGCAGTACCTTACATACCTTCGCTATTGGCAGCCCCATTACAGTATAGAAATCTCCGTTTATACTATCCACAAGAGCCGCGCCTTTCTCCTGTATGCCGTATGCGCCCGCCTTGTCAAACGGCTCGCCAGTAGCAATGTATGCCAAAATTTCTGTATGAGAAAGAAGGCGAAATGTTACCTGTGCTCTATCGAAAAATATCTGCTCCCTTGTTTCATTTGCATGGGAATGACAACGCATAACTACTCCAGTATAAACCTCATGAGTACTGCCCTGTAGAGTACAAAGCATATCATACGCTTGCTCCGGGCTTTCGGGCTTACCAAGCACTGTTCCATTTGCATAGACAAGTGTATCTGCGGCTATAATAACAACGCCGTCGCTATTGGCAAGGCTCTGTGCTACAGCATCTGCCTTGCGTTTAGCTACTTCCACTACTTGCTCTGCCGGAGTGCCAGACACAGTTTCGTCCGCATTACTGACAACTACCTCAAAGTCTAGCCCTACCTGTGTAAGCAACTGCCTCCGCCGTGGGGAGGCGGAGGCAAGTATTATTCGCCTATTCATTACGTATGGCTGCAAGCGCACTCAGCCTCGTCGCATGCCAAGCTGGGAAAATACCGCTTACTAGCCCAACTCCGCTGGCCACAGCAAGCGCGACACCAAGTAGCCATGGTGTAATAAGTGATGTCGCCGCACCCTGCATACCATCTGTGTGTATAGGAGGGCCAGTGTTAAGCCGCTGCAAAAACTCGATATCAAAGTTATTGAGCGCGTATGACCCGCCAAGCGCAAGCGCAATCCCAAGCAGCCCACCCATTAGTCCAATGGTAATAGCCTCGGTCAAAAACAGCTTGCGTACATCCGCAAGGGACGCACCAATTACTTTCATTATACCAATTTCACGAGTGCGCTCGGTTACAGAGGTTATCATTGTATTTGCGATATTTATAGCCGCTATAAACAAGCTGATGGCCGCTATAGCTGCAAGCAAAGCCTGCATAGCCTGCTGACTGCGTCGCTGCTGGTCTATCATATCGCCATTAAACCATGCCTGATATCCCATTCTCCGTATCTCAAGAGCAATATCACGGGTTTGATCCATATCGTAGGCTCGCACAAATACGGTATCGTATGTCTCACGCGGGCCACCTTGTACCGCCGAAAAATGCGGATGCCAATCATCCTCTTCACGCTCGCGCACCCAACTTTCTTGGCTCATTTGAGTAAGCATTTGGAGGAGTTCCAAGTCCATATATATTACACCGTTTGCCCAGTGGTCAAACTCATTGTTGTTTGGTTCAAGTACGCCAACAATATCCAACTCAAACGAGCGCACAACGCGAAACGCCTCTTCAATATCAACTCCTCCGTCATCGTCGTCACCACGTCCACCACCCCGCCACATAATAGACTGATCGTAGTACAAACGTATCGGGTCGTTATAAATATCTACAAAGGTGTCAACTTCGTTCCATTGCGAAGCCCAGAAGCGGTCGTTCATCCACCAGTTGTCGTCGTTGCGGTCAAAGAAGTGTAGCTCCGCATGTGAGCCAAATATCACAGCAAATCCATCGTTCTCGTTCAAAAACCTGCCATAGCTTAGCTCATAGCCCATTAGCTCAATTGCCGCCGGGGTCACACCAGTAACGGATGCCCACATTGCGTATCTTCCGCTCATGAGAACAACCTGACCACGCAACATTGGCGTGGCAACCCGCACGCCAGGTATCTGCGAAATACGGGCAATACTATCATCGGTAAGCTCTCGCGGCTCTGCTTCAATTATCTGGTTTGTGTCCGGGCAAATGGTCATCCCTCCCCAGTGTGGGCTAACATTTATTTCTGTCATATTAAGGCCAAGGTCTTCTATCATTTGCATAAACTGCGCGTCTGTAGCAAGCCCCAGCGATATCATAATAATAATCGAACCAGTGCCAATCATAACCCCAAGCAGGGTCAAGAATGTGCGCAACTTGCGTTTTACAAGGTTGCGCAGGCACATAGATACAACATCGAAGATTTTCATTGTCTACCTCCTTTCAGAAGTTGCAATCCCGCCCTAGCATCACACGTAATTGCGGGTCTTGCTCCGTCACTGTACGCACGGGAGGCTACACATCATCCTCGTCGTCAAACTGTGCATAACTTTTCTTACGCATCTTCATACCTACAACAAGTGCCATAAGCAGTACCACCGCGCCTACGGTCGGGCCCCAAACCACAGGACGTCGTACAAACGCCAGGAACTCAAAACCTGAGTCATACGGAACCCATGCGCCTGTTTCCATACACCATTCGCCAAAGGACACCCACTCAAAAGTTTCCGGACACATATATCCCATCTGTATTTCCTCGTTAGCCACATGACACCAACCATACTGTATATCACCAAGGCCGGGACGCATAAAGTCCATATCGCCCATTCCGCCGCCTTCGCGATAGTCGAAACCTTCATCAAAGTCCATTCCACCTTCAACGAATATTTCAAACTCATACCGTACTTCCACTATCGCGCCGGAAGGGTCTTCGCCGTAGACGATAAATACTCCCGTCTGCATCCCTGCCTCAAACGGAATAATACGCCCGTCAAAGCCCGTGGTGCGCTGTGCGCGTACTGTTCCTATATATCTTCCAGCTTGATCTACATCAAAAGGCCCTTCTGCGCGGGTACGGATGTTGAGAAGGTCTACCCTGCCAGAGTTGATGATACTATAGCTAAAGTCAACCCCGCTGCCTACCATGGGCGTACCCCAGTCACCAACCCGTACATTTTCAAGCTCCAGCCTGCCAAACTGGCGCACTGGTATACTAATTAGCTGGTTTGCAGTACGCTCAATAAAATCTTGGTCTTGATAGTCAAACGAGAAGCGCATATTGTGCGCACCGGGTGTAGCTTCGGTTACGGTTGTAAAGCGCAGTGTCATTGTGACAACTTCCTGTGGGCCAAGGAAGTCGATGAACAGCGTGTTACTGCCATCCACAGGCGAAAATCCCGCAAATGCCGTCTGCTGCCCCGGGGCAGACGCCGCAACAACCTCTTCTATAAGGATACGCACGTTATTTACCGAACGGGTAGCACTGGTGTTGCGGAAAGAGATTTCCATCTCAAACTCTGTACCAGCAAGCGGCACAGCTGGGGTTAGCACATGGCCTGCCACCATCACGCGTGGTATTTGTACTTGTCCGGCTGGAGTGTCACCTTCCTCCGGGTTGTAGACATTTACAACAGCAAATTGCTGAGACGAGGCTTCACCATATGTGACGGTAAAGCCAATGCCATAGCTACGCGTTTGTGCAGTGTCACGCGGCGAGAAGCTGAATGTCATACGTGCTGATGCACCGGGTGCGAGTGATTGTATAGTTTGGGTGCTAGAGGTTTGCACTGGCACAATGTCCGTAGCAGACTCTGGCGTAGCAACAACACGAATGTTACGAGCCTCAGTTGTGCCTCGATTGTGTACATCAAACGTGATTGTAGCGGTTTGGCCAACACCAATATTACCGCTTGGAGCATTCATATTGCGCATCTCAAGGTTTGCGATATTGTTGTCATCGTCCGCAGGATTATAGACATTTACCGCCGCAAACTGTTGGAAGTTCATTTCACCATGATTTACTGTAAAGCCCACGGCGTAGCTACGTGTTGTGGCAGTAGTGCGCGGCGAGAAATAAAACGTCATGCGCTGAGACTCGCCCGGGGCAAGTGCTTGTATAGTTTGTGTGCCGGGTGCTTGCACAGGTACAAGGTTTGCAGGCACTTCCGGTGCTGCAACAACACGAATATTACGCGCTTCCGCATCGCCGCTGTTGTATACATAAAAGCTGATTGCCGCTGTCTCGCCAACACGGAAATTGCCAGTAGGGGCGTTCATATTGCGTATTTCCAGGTGGGCGATACCATCATCTGGCTCTTCAGGATTATTGACATTTATAACCGTAAATTGCTGAAACGAGGTTTCGCCATAGTTTACGGTAAAGCCAATGGCATAGCTACGTGATGTCGCACTTGTCCGCGGCGAGAAGTTAAAGGTCAAACGCTGAGACTGCCCAGGAGCAAGCGACTGTATTGTTTGAGTCCCAGGCGTTTGCACCGGCACTATGTCAGTTGCACTTTCGGGTGCTGCAACAACGCGGATGTTACGTGCTTCCGCATTGCCTGTGTTGTGTACATAAAAGCTGATTGTCGCAGTTTGCCCCACATTAGTTGTGCCAATAGGTTCTGTCATATTACGCACTTCCAAAACAGGCTGCCCGGCATCACCATCACCGGTAATGCGTACATTGAGCGTATCGGTTGTTGTGCTGTTTGCCCTATCCGCATTGCGGAACATATGGGTTAGTGTAACCGCATGGTTGCCAGCAGCCGCGTTTGAGTCTACAGTTATACGCATGGTTATTGTACGCTGGCCATTTTCAGTAATATTACTTATTGCATTGCCAACAAGCTCCACAGTAAACGGTGCAGCCGCTGCCACTGCCGCCGTTGACATAACATTAAATGCTGTATTCGAACCTATGTTACGTATTGTAAGCTCTACATCAAGCGTTTGCCCAGGGTTTACTGTAACCTGATGCGGGCGTAGCAGGCGCGGGTTTGGTGCATGTACCGCCGCTGGCGGGCGTGGCTGGTTTTCCAAATCATGCAGCTGCTGGCGCAAGTCTTCATTCTCGTCTTGCAGGCGCATGACATCGTGTATCAAACTAAGCCATGGGTCATAAACTGTTGTGCTATTGGCCAGCACCGGAGTTATGGATAGCATGGACATGACTATGGTCATGAGCAATGCAATCAAGCGTTTAGATTTCATGATTAGATGTCTCCTTTATACTAGGGCTTTTTGGGCGCGACTGTTTCAATACTGTCGATATTGCCGTCCTTGAGGCTAATAATTTGGTCGGCATATTCACTAATTTCGGTATCATGGGTCACAATTATCAATGTCTGGTTGCGGCTGCGTGCCATCCCAGTAATCATGTCCATCATCTCGTAGGTGGTTCTTGTATCCAGGTTGCCCGTAGGCTCATCCGCAAAAACAACCTGCGGGTTGTTTACAAATGCACGGGCGATACTAACGCGTTGCTGTTGCCCACCAGAAAGTTCGCTAGGCTTGTGCCGCCAGCGTTTGCCCAGGCCTACCGCCTTTAGCATTGTATATGCCGCCTTGTTGCGCTTCCTGCGCGAAACACGGCGAAAGATGAGCGGCAGTGTAACATTCTCAAGTGCCGTAAGCGTGGGCAACAAATTGTAGGACTGGAAAACGAAGCCGATGTATTCCTGCCTGTATAGCGCAAGCTGTTTTTCGCTCAAGCTCTCCAATTGCTTGCCCATAAAGTTGATACTGCCTGATGTAGGCCGCTCCAACCCTGCAAGCATATTTAGCAGCGTAGACTTGCCAGAGCCGGATGTACCAAGTAGACAGTATATCTTGCCCCGCTCAAATGTAAGGCTTATGCTGTCCAGCGCGACAATTTTCTCTTCGCCCATTGGGTACACTTTACGTACATTTTTTAACTCGAATATGGTTTCCAGTTTTTTCACCTCCTATTTGCGTTTACAAAACGGGATGACAAAGTCATTTTTGTCTATAAATCGCTTTCCTACAGGCCTGTAACTTCAATACTAACTGACATTGCTATATTGGGGATGATATATTACGTTTGTCATGGAGTTGTCTTTATTGCATACGGTTTAGAAATTTTTCACTCCATTTGTTTGTCACACAGCACTCCAACCCTTTTCACATACCGTAAATACAAAAACACAAATGGTGTACGCTTCTGCGAGCGTAGCAACTCAACCATTGTAAAATACGCCTCTTCCATCAACGCGCTTTCATTCTCAGTAATCTGATGTGGTGAATACTTGGCTCTATAATATAATGCAATCAAATCCTTAAAAAATACACTGTCGCTATGGAAGGCAAAGCGTTTGCCCTTATGCTTACCGTACGCAAATGGTGTCTCACCCGGTATCAGTGGAGAAGTGTAATATGTGACAATGTCCAAAATGCCACCAAAATATGCAATAACCTGTTGGTCTGGACTTTGTTTTTGTACCCTTGCGAGGGAAAGAACCACAACCCAAAACCGCGAAAGCAAAAGCGTCAGCAGAACAAGCACCAAAACCACCAGTAGTATAAGCACCCAGTTTACGGCAATTTGGTTTGCAACAGCACCAGCAACCCCTCCAATAGCTCCAATTCCCCCGCCGCTTGCAGCACGGGCGGCTGCAGCCTCGGCTGCGGCACGCGCTGCATCTATATAACCATCCATAAGTTCTGGGTCGCCAACTCGCTCACCAGCCTGATCCATCCACGAGCCATCAAGGATATGTGCAGGTACATTGCTTGTAGGTACAGGGTCTGGTGGAGTCCCGAGGTATGCAGGTGTCGCCTCAATTGTAAGCCAGCCAAAGCCTTCCAGGTACACTTCTACCCAGGCGTGTGCCATGCGGTTTGTAACCGTAACCGTTTCGCCGGCAGTGCGCGGCAGTGCAAAGCCATCTACATAGCGAGAAGGCACGCCCGCAATACGCGCCATTATGGCCATTGCAGATGCGAAATATGTGCAGTACCCTTCCCGTCCCTCAAATAGAAAGTGATCCACAAAACACACACCGCGCGGTACATGCGCAGGTGTAAGTGTATATGGGAAACGTTGGAGGTAGTTACGAATTGCCATAACTCTATCAAAATCAGTCTCCGCACCGGCAATTATCTGATGCGTGAGGTCATATACGCGCTGCGGCACAATATCTGGCACATCCATAAAATGCAAACGTACTTGATAGGCATAAAGTTCCAAAACATCTGTGGCAAACATATCCAGCCAGTGCATTAGGTACGCTTCGGTTGGGATGTAGCCAAGCACCTCGCCATATATCGAATTTGCAAAAAGATTGAACAGCACCTGCATTTCTGCCACACCAAATGTCTCCGCGTTTTGGAATGGCAAAACCACTTCAGATGTCTGTGCGTTCTCCCAATTATTTTCTTGCCAAATGTAGAGATACATAGTACGCAACTCACCCGGCACAAAACGACCAGGCGTGTCAAAATCGGCATAGCCATATTCATCCCAATACCAGGTTACATTCCAAAAATTCATTTCATCTGCAAGGTCAAATAGCTCTTGACGGAAAAATGAGTGATCGATTTCGTCCGACCAGTCATTAAATATCTCAAGCTCTTCACCCTCAAGCGGTACAAACTCAAAGTCGTGGCTCTCCCATGACTCAAGAGTAAAATAGTACCTCCACCACGGCGGAGGGTCAATGACGTAGGTATCCGGCATGTCGAGGTTAATTTCTGTATAGTGGACGCGCTCAAAACCTTGTCTCCGTGCATTTATTAGACGCAAATCCAGATGCATGAAGCTGTCTCTCAAATTGTCCGAACCCAACCCCGTAATTTGGCCGCCAAGGGTGGCCTGCTGCCACCAGTTGTCATTTTCTACACGGGTTGCATACACACCCAGTCCCGCCTGTCGCAAAACATACCCAATCATGGGCAGCTGCCTATCCACATCAAGGAATAACATGCTATATACAGTGTCACGAGCCATAAGCCCAGGTGCTTGCATATCGCCAAGCGGTGAGGTAGATATAAACTGCAAGTAATTTGCCCCTGTACCAAAGTCTAGCCCCCAAGCATTTTGTGGGCGAAAAATTGTACCCGTACGCTGTCGCCCCATGCTTACCTGGGCGGTTTCTATGGGGAGATAGGTGTGCAAGTAGTAGTTTTGATGCTGCGCGATAACACCTAATGCGGCAAAATGGCGTGGCAGCACAGTTGCGAGTTCATTTACACCGGTTATATGCACCAGTCTTTCCGTGCCAATGCTTGCACGCGTGTGTGCAAAGGTTGCGGAGCGTATCAGTGCCGCCGCGGTTTCCAACATCTCAAACTGTGCGGGAGGCAAGCCATGGGTGTAGATATCGCCCTCTTGTAGAGTTTGTACCCACGCGCTACCTGTGTATGTGTTGCTTATCGCGCCGGAAAGATATGTCCCTGGTGGCGCGGTAACATCCATTACCGTGCGGTTATTAAGCGTAACCGGCCCACCAAGCCTGCCGCCACTACCACCAAAGCCAGTGGACTGGAAAGAAAAATATGTTGGGTTAAAGACTTCAAACATGCGGTCGCTAACATTTTCCATAAGCAAGGTAAATGTCTGATTTAGTGAGCGGCGCACATAAAACTCGGAATTAAGTGGCATACGCAGGTTTACGATAACAATAGCAATAGCAACCAACGGAGCAACACGCATAGCAACCGATACGTGCGTGTTCATTTTACGGATGAGCATTACAACAAACGCGAAGAGAAATATTAGAAACGCGCCTTCATCCCGTGCAAAGCCTGGCCCCCAAGCGAGTATATACACAACAGCCCCAATAATGGCAATGGCAACAAAATTGAACTTATGGAAAGTGAAAAGTACAATAAGGATACCCAATCCCATGCTCACAATCCAAACTGCGGATTGTCCCATTGCAGTGGTGAAAGGGATAATGCCCATTGTCATTTCATACATATCGATAAAATACAGAACAAGGCGGTGTGTTTCTTCGTAATGGGAGGAGACTCGGAACAGATTTGCCACATGCAGCGCGAACAGCACAAATGCAGACAAAGAAATAATGCGCGTGATGCGGTTATAGAGTGCAAACATACATATGATAATGGAGAATATCGCTATTGTTACAAATGTCCCCTGTGGCAAACGTATAACCGTTGCGGTAAAGATTGTGCGCGTGAGCGCGTATAGATATGCAGTACCAATTATAAGGCAAAAGAAATAGTCTGCGGATTTTTTGGGTTGTTTTGGCATGTTACTCCTCCTCCCCTATCCGATAGCAAGCCAGCCCGGCTTCATCAATCAACTTGTACACCTGTTCACTCTCTTCAGTGGGGTCATCGGTGGAAAAATACATAATTGCCGTATAACTCCCACGATTGGTTGCATTTATTACACGCTCAAACAACTCCGTTGTAAGTGTGGTGGTAAATATTATTGCATTCACATTACTGGTAGCATCGTTTAGTACCTGTGCAAGTATGGAAGTTGGACTCAGAACTGGTGAGGTATCAAATACAAGCCCACCAGCAAGGTTATATATTGTATCAAACCCAGCAACATTCTGTGCCACAGACTTGTTGCCATCGGTGGCAAAAAAGTCTACAGGCATGCCATTGTTAAGACAAAACCGTGTAAATGCCACGGCGTTTTCTATCATCCTATCTTCAATCGCAATCTGCTGCTCCTCATCTATTGGTAGGCGTAGGTTGTCAAATATTATCGACACATGGCTCTGCGCGTTTGACTGGAACATCTTTACCAGCCATTCGTTCCGTTTTGCGGTCAGCTTCCAGTGTACGCGCTTTATCGAATCTGTTGGCAAATATGGCCGGATGTCAGATATAACGGAGTAGTCTTCGTCACGGATATCGAAGCGCGAACTGGCCTCTGCAACCAGCGAAAGCGACAGCGGCATACTTGAAAGGTCAACTATACGCGGTAATGCAAGTATTTTTCGCTGTGTACCATATCTACGACGCAGGCGGAACAGCCCCATATAGTCTGTAGCCACAATATAGCGCAGCCCTATTTGGTACTCGCCACGATACAGGATACGAAACGGAATACTTGCCTCCTCTTTTTTCATAGCACCAAGACTAAAGCGCATATTTGAATCAATCCCTGCCTCGGTTTCCACAGCAAAATCATTGGCGGCAAGCACACATTCTAAGCGAGTAAAGGGCAGTGGTGCAGGGTTATGTAAGCGCAGAGCTATTGCGCCATTGTCGCATTTTACAATACGTTCTGGGACATCCTGCTCTACACGCAGCCAAAACATAGTTGCTGCCGTCACAAGACACGATACTGCAGGCACTGCAAACAACACAATGGCCGAAATATACGCAAGCCTTTCTCCGCTTGTCCATGCAAAAACGCAAACCGCACCAAATAAAATGCCATAGGTCAAGCGGTTTGCGGTGATATTTCTTATCCTGTTGTATTCGCTCAGCTTTGCATAAATAAGTTTGAGGCGTGGCATCATTATTCCGGCCTCCCAGACACCAGTCCTTTAGGGACTGTGCCTTGCGCCGCCGCCTCGAGCGCAGTGTCCAGCACGTCTTGTACACTTACCTTACGTATGCTGGCCTCCTGCCGCATTAGAATACGGTGCGAAAGCACATGCGATGCCATTTGTATAACATCGTCCGGTATCACATAGTCGCGTCCCTCGTACAATGCCCACGCTTGGGACGCACGAAAGAGGCAAATACTAGCCCGTGGGCTTGCACCAAGTAGTACATCACTATGCTCACGGGTATGACGAGTCACGGTTACGATAAATTTGTTTATAGCTGCATCGACATGTATTTTCTCGGCAAGCTCCTGCATCGCGATGATGTCCGCACCTTCTGCAACCGGGGTAAGCTCGTCCAGTGGGTTGTGGCCCTTAAAGCGTTCAAGCATCCGACTTTCTTCGCTCTCACTTGGATATCCCAACGAAATTTTCATAAAGAAGCGGTCAAGCTGCGCCTCTGGCAGGGCAAATGTACCCAGATAGTCTACCGGGTTTTGTGTTGCAAGCACCATAAACGGGCTTGGGACTTGGTGTGTGACACCGTCTACAGTTACCTGGTTCTCTTCCATTACCTCAAGCAAGCTGGACTGCGTTTTTGGCGAGGTGCGGTTTATTTCATCTGCAAGCACAAACTGGCTCATTACCGCACCAGCACGATACTCAAAATCGCCAGTCTTGGGCGAAAATGCAGAATAGCCGGTGATATCGCTTGGCATGATATCCGGCGTAAACTGTACGCGTTTGAAGCTGCCGTTTACAGACCGCGCAAGAGCAGCGACAAGGCTTGTCTTGCCCACGCCTGGTACGTCTTCGATAAGTACATGCCCGCGGCACATAAGTGTTGCCATAACCAACGACACCTCGTACTGCTTACCTACGATAACATTTTCTACGTTTGATATAATACTACGCATAAGGCGTAGTGCTTGGGCGTTTGTGAGTTCCACATATATCACATCCTAAAGGTATTCAGGTAGTAGTCCTATGCTATATGCTAACACAAGTAGGCTGGGGAGTCTAGTGAAAAATAGACATCTTGCAGAAACTATGCTATATATATTACATTCCCAACTTAGGACTTCTGGCATCACTACCAAAATGCGTAAGAAAGTGTACAGAGCGATCGAACATTTCTCGCACTCTTGTTTCTGGCATTGCAAGAAGTCAATCGCCCTACCGGGCAAGGAGGACTTAATGAGACTAACAGGCACCCAGGCTGTTGGAATACGTCTGCCAATTATTGTACCCGGCGACGATCTTGTGAACATTGTAACCGACCACGTGATTGACCTGGCAAACAAGCAGAACCAGCCGATATCAGACAACGATGTTATTGGAATTACCGAGGGCATTGCGGCAAAAGCCGAGGGCAACTTTGCCACACTTGACGACATTGCTGAAGATGTACGCCGTAAGTTTTCTAGCGGCGAGCAGGATGCTGAAGTTGGGCTAGTATATCCGATGCTGTCACGTAACCGCTTTTTTAACATACTTAAAGGGATTGCAAAAGGCACAAAAAAGTTACATGTTCTGCTTTCCTACCCCAACGATGAGGTTGGCAACCCCATAATGGATGTAAACAATATAGATGAAGTAACGGACAAATTGGGCGGCAAAATAGCTACAGCTGAAGAGTTTGTTTCTGCTGCCGGAGGAACGCCGTTCATCCATACCTTCACCGGTGTTGATTATATTGAGCTATATAAAAGCGCGGGAGACAATATAACGATTTATTTCTCCAACGACCCTCGAGATATATTAAAAATCACAAAAAACGTTATTGTTGGCGAAATTCATGCTCGCAACCGCACAAAGGCGCGGTTGCTAAAGGCAGGTGCTGCTAGTGTCTTCACACTTTCTGACATTTTGAGCCAAAGCATACGCGGCAGCGGCTATAACCCATCATTTGGTGTGCTTGGGTCTAATTTATCCACCGAAAATTCGCTCAAGTTGTTTCCGGCGCGGGCGCACGAGCTTGTACATGCTGTGCAAGCCAATATATACAAAAAAACCGGCGCAAAGCCGGAGGTACTTGTATATGGCGATGGTGCGTTCAAAGATCCGGTTTGCGGCATATGGGAGCTTGCAGACCCTGTGGTTTCACCGGGTTATACGGCGCGGCTTGGCGGGCAGCCAATGGAAATAAAGATAAAATTTGTGGCAGACAACGCCTTTGGAGACCTCACCGGCGTTGCAAAACAAGAAGCCGTACTTGCTACAATACGCGAAAAATACGATAACCCCGATGCCTACCGCGAGGGTACTACCCCTCGCGTGTATGCAGATTTGATTGGCAGCCTGTGCGATTTGATGGGCGGTAGCGGTGACAAAGGGACTCCAGTAATATATATCCGTGGATATTTTGACGATTTTGCAGCGGAGTAATGGCATAATCTTGACAAATTCATACCTGCCGCATATAATGCACTAAAATATAACAATTTAGAAATGGGAGTGTATTACGTGATTATCCAAATTCTGCTTTTCCTGTTGTTTGGTGCTGTTATTGGCTGGCTGGCCGGCTGGATTATGAAAAATAAGGGTTCCTTGATCCTTAACATAATCTTGGGTATTGTTGGTGCTGTTGTTGGTGGCACTATTGCGTCGATAGTAACTACTGGCGGTTTCGATTTTGGCGGCAGCTTTGAATTTAGCATACCAAACATCTTAATCTCTATTGGTGGCGCATGCTTGGTGATTTTGGTTGTAAGAATAATTCGCAAGAAATAGACAAAAACCGGGCTGTCTCGGCAATCGCGTTGATTGTTGAGACAGCCCGGTTTATATGGCTTCTATGATCATCATAAACTCCCTGCTATTTATGTTACTGCAAACGACATTCCCAAACATCTGCGTACGTGGCATGCGGGCTGTCAGATAATATACATAGGAGTATAAAACACTCATATGGGTTTGCAATGTACATTTCACCCATAGAACATTCACGTAAAATGGCATTTGTGTTATCGACGTAGGCAATATACCGTTCTTTATTTTTCATCTCGTACGCTTTGTCTTGTGAAAAAATAAAGAAATTTAGTGTTATTAAATCAAATCGATCAACTGTCACTGTTTGCGAAAACAGCGCGGCTATGTGCTGGCGGCTAAGCCGCTTGTTACTAAAATATTTTGATAGCTTTGATGCCGAATTTTTTTTGCAAATTACCGCTCTTAT
>Ga0123355_10002218_pt1 | contig 27426 bp, 22 predicted proteins | sample TergutEmb28metaG_3_FD_89872 | JGI IMG/M metagenome (GOLD analysis project Ga0123355, IMG submission 89872) | Embiratermes neotenicus P1 segment gut microbial communities from Petit-Saut dam, French Guiana - Emb289 P1 | ecosystem: Host-associated > Arthropoda: Insects > Digestive system > Gut ... | reverse complement strand
TTGCTCCCGCCCCGCCCTACGGGAGGCCGGAGGATCTCAAGCACTTCATTCAGGCGGCGCACTCGAGGAACCTGATGGTGTTTCTGGACGTCGTCTATAACCACTTCGGCCCGGAGGGAAATGATCTGGGTCTTTATGCGCCCGAGTTCTTCTCCGGCCGTCACCGCACTCCCTGGGGAGGGGCAATCAATTTCGACGGCCCAGGCAGCCAGACGGTGAGAGATTTTTTCATTCACAACGCGCTCTACTGGCTCGAGGAGTATCATTTCGACGGCCTTCGACTTGATGCCGTCCATGCCGTCGTCGATGACTCGGAGCCGGACTTGTTGAGCGAACTTGCGCAAAGAGTTCGAGGCGAGCTGTTCGAGGAGCGCGAGATCCATCTGGTTCTCGAGAACGACAAGAATGCCGCGCACTATCTCGGCCGAAACCGCCGCGCCCAACCGCTGTGGTACACGGCGCAATGGGACGACGACATTCACCACGCCCTGCATGTTCTCCTCACCGGCGAGAGCGACGGCTACTACGCCGATTACGCCCGCGAGCCCGCCTGGCATTTGGGGCGGGCGCTCGCCGAGGGTTTCAGCTATCAGGGCGAGCCGTCGGCCTTGCGCCAGGGAGAAAGACGGGGCGAACGAAGCCGTGAACTTCCGCCGGACTGTTTTGTTTCCTTCCTGCAGAACCACGATCAGATCGGAAACCGCGCGCTGGGGGAAAGAATTGATGCGCTCGCGGATGGGGAAGCCGTGAAGCTTGCCATCGAGATTCTGCTCCTGGCTCCTTCCCCGCCGCTCCTATTCATGGGGGAGGAATTCGGCGCCACCACCCCCTTCCTGTTCTTCTGCGATTTCGCGCCCGAGCTGGCGGCGAAGGTCAGGGAGGGACGCCGGACGGAGTTCGCCCGCTTCAGCCGGTTCCGCTCGCCGGAGGCGCAGGCGAAGATTCCCGATCCGAACCGCGAACAGACATTTCTCGACTGCCGGCTCGACTGGAGTTCCATCGAGCGGGACCCACACCGCTGCCGGCTCGGCCTGTACCGGCGACTGCTTTCCATTCGCCGCGAGAAGATCGTTCCCCTCATCCAAGACATTCGTCCCGGAGGAGCGAATTTTGAGCTGCTCGGCCCAGGCGGCATCCACGTCCGGTGGCCCCTCGGCGGGCGGGGCAGTTTGGAGTTGATCGCAAATTTCGGCCAGAGCCCGCAGCCGCTGGCGAGAAAGCCGGAAGGCAAATTGATCTCGGCGACGGCCGGAACCCCGGACCCGGCGGGAAAGGAAATGGCGCCGCTTTCCGCCGCCTGGTTCCTGAATGCATGAGACCGAACTCGATTCCGCTCTCGACTTATCGCCTGCAATTCAACAGCGGCTTTACATTCGCGCAAGCCGCTGAACTGGTTCCCTATCTGGCCGAGCTCGGGATTTCTCACTGCTATGCCTCCCCATACCTGCGCGCGCGGCCCGGCAGCACGCATGGTTACGACATCATCGACCATCGTCATCTGAACCCGGAGATCGGAACGCCCGAAGACTATGAGCGATTCGTGGGCGTCCTGCATGAACACGACATGGGGCAGATCCTCGACGTAGTCCCCAACCACATGGGCATCATGGGAGCGGATAACGCCTGGTGGCTCGAAGTGCTGGAGAATGGCGAAGCCTCAACCCATGCCGAGTTCTTCGATATTGACTGGTATCCAATGAAAGACGAACTCCAGGGCAAGGTGCTCGTCCCGGTGCTCGGCGACCAGTATGGAATCGTGCTCGACCGCGGCGAGCTGAAACTCACCTTCGACAGGGAAAAGGGCGAATTCAGCATTTTCTACTTTCAACACCGCTTCCCGGTAAACCCCCGCGAATACCCGCGCATCCTCAGCCGCAACCTGGAATCTCTTCAGCAGATACTCGCCCCGGAAAATCAGGATCTGCTCGAACTCGAAAGCCTGATCTCGGCTTTCAATCATCTTCCCGGGCGGGAGGAAACGGCTTCAGGAAAACGCGCCGAGCGGCGGCGGGATAAGGAAATTCATAAGCGCCGGCTGGCGGCCCTGTGCGCACGCTCGAGCGACATCGCAGACTTCATCGCGGCGAATGTCCAGGGAATGAACGGTACCCCGGGCGACAGCGCTTCGTTCGACTCGCTGCACGAGCTCATCAAGGCGCAGGGATTCCGGCTGGCGTACTGGCGGGTCTCGGCCGACGACATTAATTACCGGCGCTTCTTCGATGTAGATGATCTCGCCGCCCTGCGGCAGGAGAACGAAACCGTATTCAAGCACACGCACGAGTTCGTTCTCGAGCTGCTCGGCGAGGGAAAGCTCGACGGCCTGCGGATCGACCACCCCGATGGTCTCTACAATCCCAAGCAGTATTTTGAGCGGCTGCAGGCGAGCGGCCGGTCGCGCGACGACCGGGAAGGCGCGAACCCGAAGTCGTACTACCTGGTAGTGGAAAAGATCCTCACCGGACAGGAGCGGCTTCCCGCGGACTGGCCGGTTCACGGCACGACCGGCTACAACTTTTCGAACCTGGTGAACGGTTTATTTGTCGACCGCGACAACGAACGCAAACTGGACCGAATCTACCGGGTCTTTGTCGGCCAGCGCTCGAACTTCAAGGAGATTGTGTATGCGTCGAAGAAGCGGGTGATGGATGGCTTGCTGAACAGCGAATTGAATGTGCTGGCAAATCATTTGAGCCGTATCGCGCTCGCCGACCGCCACACCTGCGACTTCACCGTGAAAAGCTTGCGCGACGCACTCACCGAGGTGGTGGCGTGCTTTCCGGTATACCGGACCTATGTGACCGAGGAGGGCCCGTCAGAAAGCGACCGGCGTTACATCAACCAAGCCGTGGACGGCGCCAAGGAACGGAGCGCCGCGATCGAACCGACGGTTTACGAATTCATCCGCGAAGTTCTGCTGACCACGCGCGCTCGCGGACACCAGGAGTTCTACCAGCGCTCGGTCTTTCACTTCGCCATGCGCTTTCAGCAGTACACGAGCGCGCTGATGGCCAAAGGGCTCGAAGACACGAGTTTTTATCGCTACAACCGCCTGGTTTCACTGAACGACGTGGGAGCCGATCCGCTTCGCTTTGGAGTCGCTGCGGAGGAATTTCATGAGGAGATGCTGGCCCGGGCAACCCGCTGGCCTCATGAAATGCGGACGATTTCTACTCATGATTCCAAGCGTTCCGGGGATGTCCGCGCGCGCATCAACGTTCTCTCCGAGATGCCGATGGAATGGTACCGGCGCGTGCGCAGGTGGCGAGAGTTGAACCGCAGCCGGAAAGGCCGTTCCCGCGGAGAGCTTCCGACGCCCAACGATGAGTATCTCTTTTATCAAACTCTCATCGGCGCGTGGCCGCTCGGAAGCGAAGCCCGGGAGCAGCCCGAGAGCTTTCGGGAAAGAATCTCGAACTACATGCTCAAGGCGGTGCGCGAGGAAAAAGACAAAACCAGTTGGGCGACTCCCAATGCGGAATATGAGTCGGCGCTCCACCAGTTCGTCATCGCGGTTCTACAATCCGAGGAATTTCGTCAAGACTTTCTGCCCTTTCAGCAGCTGGTTTCCTTCTTTGGAATGCTCAATAGCCTTTCGGAGACTTTGATCAAGCTGACGGTGCCGGGAGTCCCGGATACCTACCAGGGCACCGAGCTTTGGGAGTTCAATCTGGTTGATCCCGATAACCGGCGCGCAGTCGATTATGAGCGCCGCCGGGAGGTGTTACGCCGATTCCGGCAAGCGAGCGAAGACGGCTGTTCGGAGTCGCTGGTCCGCGAGCTCACCGGGAACATGGAAGACGGCCGCATTAAGCTCTACGTCCTGTGGAAAACCCTCAACCTGTCGAAGCAATTGCCGGAGCTGTTTCAGGCGGGCGAATACCTTCCGCTGAAAGTCGCCGGCGAAAACAGGAAACATCTTGTGGCATTTGCGCGGCAAAAAGGGGCGACCGCCATCGTCATTGCGGTGCCGCGACTTTCTGCCGAGTTATGGAAAGCCGCGCCCCAGTACGGCTCCGACGACGTCTGGAGTGATACCAGAGTTCGAATTCCCCTCGCACCCAGCCGCTACCGGAATCTGTTCACGCGCGAGCGGATCGTTTCGAAGCCTGAGGCAGAGGGACCGGCAATATCGGCGGCTCAGCTGTTCAAGAAGTTCCCGGTCGCGCTGCTGATTTCTGAATCGTGACAAAATGCCCAAACTGCGCCATTGCCCGCCGCGCCGGTTCCTGCGATAATCGTCTGGCTCTGGCGTAGCTCTGGCCGAGGGGTTCGTGTCCTTGCGCCGGGGTGCGCCGTATGAAGTTCATCGCGCGAATTTTTAATCCGACGAAGAACCGGCGGCTGAACGAGCTGCTGGGGTTGTTGCTTTGCGTTTCGGCACTCCTTGTTTTTCTTTCTCTAGCCTCCTATTCTCCGCTTGATCCTTCGTTCAACAGCGCCTCGGCGCTGACCGGTTCGCGGGTGGCCAGAAACTGGATCGGCATTGTCGGGGCCTACGTTGCCGACCTGCTCTTGCAGTTCCTGGGAATCGGGGCGTTTCTTCTGCCCGCGTTTGCGCTGGGCATGGGGGTCCGCTGGTTCCGTTCGCGCCAGGCCGTTTCGCCGCTGGCGAAACTGGTGGGCGGCATCTGGCTGCTCATGTTTGCCCCCGCGCTGGTGGCGCTTTTACCCCGACACATGGGATGGCAGGGCCTTCCCGTCGAAGGCTACCTGGGGAGAATTCTCGGCGAGGGGCTCATTCACTACCTCAATGTGGCCGGCGCCTATATTGTCGTCACCAGCATGCTGGCGGTTGCCCTCTATTTCTCGACGGCGTTTTCTTTCGCCGAGGCGCGCCTGTGGGCGGCAACCCGGTTTTCCTTCCTTAAGGTGCTAACCGACCGCTGGAAAGACCGGCGGGAGGCGCGGGCCAGAAAGAAGCTGCAAAAACAGCTGGAGAAGCGAAGGGCGGCAAAGCCGGCTGGTCCGGCCGAGAAGCCCTCGGCGCCGGTTGCACCCTCGCCCGCTCAGGATGGGCGTCGCGAACCGGAGCGGCTGACTGGAATTGAGCGATTCCGCGAGGACGAGGAGCAGGCCGCGCATCGCACTCCGCCGCCGGAAATTTCCCCGCGCGTGAGCAGCCGGAGCGCCCCCGAGCCAACCGTCGAAGTAGCCGAGCGGCCGGACAGGGCGGCGAAGACCAGGACCGCCATGACCCGCCTCTCGGGCGCATACAAGCTGCCGCCGACGAGCTTGCTCCATCGCCCCGATGAGCAGCATGCGGTCGACTCGAGTGAGCTCAAGCTGCTGGCGCAGGTGCTGACGGCCAAATATGCCGAGTTCGATGTCCATGGCCAGGTCACGCAGATTAATCCCGGCCCGGTGGTAACCACGTTTGAGTTCAAGCCCGAAGCCGGCATCAAGTACAGCCGCATCACCGGACTCACCGACGACCTCTGCCTGGCTCTGAAAGCCGAAAGCATTCTCATCGAGCGCATGGCGGGCAAGAGCACGGTGGGGATTCAAGTGCCAAACCGCGAACGGGAAATCATCTGGCTGCGGGAGAACATCGAGTCCGCCGAGTTCATCGGCTCGAAGTCCAAGCTGACTCTCGCCCTGGGCAAAGACATCAATGGCCGCATCGTGACGGCGGAGCTCTCCGGTATGCCGCACCTGCTGATCGCAGGTTCGACCGGCTCCGGCAAAAGCGTCGCCATCAACGCCATGATCATGTCGATCCTTTACAAGGCCACACCCGACCAGGTGCGGCTGATCCTCGTCGATCCCAAGCGGCTCGAGCTCGGCAACTACGAAGGCGTTCCCCACCTGTACACGCCCATCATTACCGAGCCGAAACTGGCGGCCAATGCGCTGCGCAATGCGGTGCGGGAGATGGAACGGCGGTTGAAGCTGCTGGCGGAAAAAGGGGTGCGCAACCTCGACCAATACAACCGCCTGTTCGATCAGGGCGACACGCCGAGCCTGTTCAGCGAGTCCAACGAGGAGAGGCCATTACCCTATGTGATCATCATCATCGACGAACTGGCCGATCTCATGATGCTCGACGGCGGGAACGTCGAAGAGTCCATCACCCGCCTGGCGCAGATGGCGCGCGCGGTAGGAATTCATCTGGTGCTGGCGACGCAGCGGCCCTCGGTAGATGTCATCACCGGACTGATCAAGGCCAACTTCCCGGCGCGCATTTCCTTCCGCGTGGCCACCAAAGTCGACTCGCGAACCATTCTCGATGCCAACGGGGCCGAGGCCCTGCTCGGCCGCGGCGATATGCTGTACCTGCCGTCGGGATCGGCAAGGCTGCTCCGTCTGCACGCGCCGTTTGTCACCGAGAAGGAAATCGCTTCGGTGGTCGAATTCTGGCGGGCGCAAGGCACTGCGGAATACGATCAGAAATTCCTTGACGCTCCGAAAGATGAGGAAAAGGCCAGGCCCGGAGCCGAGGGGGCGAGCGGAGATGGCGGCGACGACAACGACCCTCTTTTCGAAGATGCGGTGCGGTTGGTGATCGAGTTCGGGAAGGCCTCTACTTCCCTGCTCCAGCGCCGCCTGAGAATCGGCTATGGGCGCGCTGCGCATCTGATCGACCTGATGGAGCGCGATGGAATCGTGGGCGCTGCCGATGGCCCGAAGCCGCGCGAAGTCCTGAAACGCCCGGACTGGATTTCGGAAATCGAAGAGTCCATGCGCTAAATTCAGATAGGGCGGGAGCCGCGCTCGGGTGCGCGAACCTGTTTGGGGCAGGTGCGAACACCTGCCCCAGCCAGTTGTCCTATTTTTTCCAGTCGCGAATCCAGGGTGCTTGGTTTGTGCGGTTGAGGTTTGCGGTAGTCACGCGCGAGTGGCGGGCTGATTCCCCCGATCGTTGAACACCGCGGATACGGTGATTTGCGCGGGCCGGTCGGCCTGAACCCGGCGCGAGCTTCCTTTCCATGGGCCTCAGCGCAGCTCCCATATGTCGAGAGCATTGGTAGCATCGTCCACTGCTATAAAGCGAGACCTCGTATTCTCGAATTTTGCCCCACCGTGCTCGTTATGGCCCGAGGCTTCCACGGCCAGCCCGAACGCTGCGCCTTGACCCGGATCGAGAGAAAAGTTCCCTACGAATTGGCCGGTCACGGTGAATTCAATCAACTCGCTCGGTTGGCTCGCGTTCCCGTTGATGGCATCCCCGTTTGCGGTGATCAGATCGCCATTGGGATCGATTACCAGGCCAAGCGGACCACTGAGGTGGGCATTGTCCTGATAAATCAAGGCTCCCGTTCCCTGGTCGCTCCGGGTTCTGCCCGCGTGTGCGACGGCGAAGATTTTATTGTCGGAAGTGGAGGCAACATAGAGGATGTCCTTGGCTGCGTCATACGCCAAACCGGTCGGTCCAACCACCACCGCGGCTGCATTGCAGGCATGACCATAACCCGACGCAATCTGGGTCATCTTTTCGACGATCGGGTTTCCTCCGTGCATAGGCCCTCGCCCGCCTTTTTCCGGAGAAGAGCCGTCATCGTGACCACCGGGCATTCTGAGATCGATGCGGGTCACGGTTCCGCTCAGAACGTCAGAGACGAAGACCTGCGCCCGCTCTCCCTGGTCGTGAATCGTCAAATCCCACGGGCCATTGAGAAGCTTGGCATCGGTCAGTGTGGCCACAGGTTTGCCGTTGCGATCAAGGACCAGCAAGGCGGTCTGCCCAATGGTGTTGCAGGTGCCGTCAGTGGTCGGAACGCTGCCCACGAAAACGAAGCCTCTCTTTACGACGCCAAGAGCAGTTGTGAGTCCAAGCCCTGGTTGCCCCTGAAAGAAAACCGATGTCTGAGCGTCAGGAGTGATTCGCACAACCGTAGTGCCCGTTCCCTGCACATTTGCTGAGTCGTTGAAGTTGGAAACAATAATGTCGTCGGGCTCGAGGCTACCACCTCGAGCGAAGTCGCGAGGAACGACCGCGACGCCATACGGATTCAGGTCTCCGTTCGGCGGTACAGTCGTAGGCGCGAAGGTAGGCGATGCAGGCAAATTCGGAATAATTGGTTCGGCGCCTTGAGCAAGCGCGATGCAGCAGGTACCGAGAACCAAAATACCGGGCACCCAGATCTTATTTAACTCCTTGATAAACATGGCGCTTCCGACGTTCATGGCGTTACCTCCATTGTTATCTTGCACTTCTCATTCACCCAAGGTCCTGTTTTGAACGCGCTTTGGGTACTGAAGTGCTTAGAGAGGATAGGAGCGCCCGTCCGGTCAAATTGTCAACGAATTGTGAACAAATTGTCGCTGTTTAGTATGGTGAATTCCCTTTGGGGAACGATCCCGTCTGCGTTCTCACATCGGCAGCGGGGATGATTTTTCCGAGGACGGCAGTCTGATCCAGTTGCGCTGGTAGGCAAAGGAAATCGCGAGCAGCAGCGCCCCGAGCACGACAAAGCTCAGGATGCGGTAGATGCGATCGAGCTGTGAGGTGTCATGCACGAAGACTTTCAACGTGGTCACGGCGATCAGAACCAGCGCCAGCCAGCGCACAAACGCCGACGCCCGCCAGAAGCCGATTACCATCAACATGGCTCCATATGCCATCCACAGGGCTGAGTAACTGAAGTCGCGGGCGATCAGAAGCCCGCGCCTGCTCGAGGCCATCTCCGGAGGCCAGAGCTTCGGAGCCGGTATCTGCCGCGCATAATAATCGGCTACTTCCAGGCTAAGGGCCCGCAGAGCGAGCACGTTTAAAGCCACGAGCGCGATTGCGGCCACTCTCTTCCAGACAGCGCCCTGCTTTTTCGCGGTCTCGTACGCGGCAAATCCGAGCACGGCGGCGGCGGCTCCATAGGAGGCCATGCGCGAGTTGAAAACGAGTTGCGCAGGCAGAAAGTCTTCCCAGAAGAGCAGGCGTGCGACCCCCAGCGCCAAAGCCGAAAGCGCAAACCAGTTCAGCACATCCGATTGAATGCGGCCTCCCACCCACAACAATGCCGCAGATTCGACCAGCCAGCCAATGCTGATGGCGTGGCCTTCCATGCGAATGGGAATGGTTACGGTGATAAGACCGATGGCCAGCGCCAAGTGCACCAAGCGCAAGTCTTGTTCGCCGCTCCGGGATCGCCCGGAACTCGACCGCACGAGCCCGAGATACACCGCTGCGAGCAGCAAGGAAAACCAAGCCATCGCGTTGGCGCTCTTTGCCATGAGCATGACGTAGCCCTGGAAGAAAAACGTCACGCCATTGGCGAAGGCCAGGACCACCGGAACCGCAGGATGTCCTGGGTGTCGAAGCAGGACGAGGGGTGCGGCGGCGAAAATTGCAAAAAACAGCGTCGCGAAGAACAGCGTGGGCGCAAGCTTGGTCCGGTCGTAAAACTCGAGATACCACACAACATAGAGAACTAATGTGCCGACAAATCCGAGAACCGCGATTCGGCGCCAGGGTTTAACGATGGTGAGAGAGAGGATGGCGAGATCGAGCAGGGCGAGATAAGCGAAGAGGACGATTTCGCGATTCTCGGCGGTGGACAATAATACCGGCGTAGCGAAGCCGCCTGCGATGGCAAAGGCCGCCAGGATCTCGGCGTTTTCTACGACGGCCAGAGCTGCGGTCACCCCGGTCACGATAATCATCGCGGCGAACACCATGCCCGAAGGCAGCAGGTGGTAAACCTGGAAGGAGGCCCAGAGCGAGAGATAAAGGACGCCGATGCCCAACGCCTTCAGCGTGAAGGAAAAGATCTCGTATCCGCGCAGGCGGAAGCGCTCGCTCCAGATAACCAGCAGTATCCCGGCAACCAGGCCGATCGCGACCCGCCCTGCCGCCCCGATCCAATTGTTTTCGAAGGCGTAGTTCAGAAAAAAGGAGACCCCTACCAGCACCGCCGCGATGCCTATGCGGTTCAGCCAGTGAGAGCCGATGCGGGCTTCAAGATCGACCGCCGGGGGCGGGAGGCCGGCCCTTCGAGACGAAGGGAGCGCGGGTGAGCCGGGAGGCGGCGAGGGCGGGCTCTTGAGAGCTTCGCTCGAGGCATGGGCAGCATTCAGAGACGCTGGTTCGGAGATCCCCGCCAGCTGTTCGAGCTGACGGACTCGCGCGGTGAGGTCACGAATTTCCTCGAGCAGCCGTTCAAAGTCCCGCTGGGATATTTCCATCGCCGCAAAAAGATGCAGGGATGATTATGCGCAAAACCGCCGAAGTTTTCATCCCTGAGCAGGCTAAATGACGAAAGCCAAGAAAACGAAGGCAACCAGGAAGCCGCAAAGCCGAGCGGTCCGCATACGGGTTCGAACCAGGGAGGCGAATCAGCGGACGGGCTCGGCGTTTGGTGGTGCGGTTGCTGTCGAAAGACCTCCCGCACCGGCAGCTGTTTGCTGCGCCCACTTCCAGGCCGTCCGGATAATGTCGTCGAGCGAGTATCTTGCCTTCCACTGGAGAAGTTTCTCCGCAAGCCCAGGGTCGGCAACCAGTTCGGGTGGATCGCCCGGCCGGCGGGGAGCAACGAGAGCCGGAACTTTGCGGCCGGTGATTCGCTCCACCGCCGAGACCACCTCCTTCACCGAGTGGCCCCGGCCGGTGCCGAGATTCATCGCGGCGGACTCGCCTCTTCGAAGATACTCCAGTCCCAATACGTGGGCCTCGGCAAGATCGGTAACATGAATGTAGTCGCGGATGCAGGTGCCATCCGGGGTCGGGTAGTCATCGCCAAAGATCTCGAGCGAGTCGAGTTTGCCTTGGATAGCGTCGAAAACCAGCGGAATCAGGTGCGTCTCCGGCTCGTGCATCTCCCCAATGGCTCCGCTCTCGTCCGCACCGGCGGCATTGAAGTAGCGAAAGCTGACATAGCGTAAACCATAGGCCCGGCCATATGCCTCGAGTGCATTTTCGAGCGCCAACTTGGTCATCCCGTATGGATTTACCGGCTGCCGCGGATTGGCTTCGCTAATCGGCACTTTCACCGGGTTTCCGTAGACGGCGCAGGTTGAGGAAAAGATGAATTTGCGAACCCCCGACTCCATGACCGTGTCGAGCAGCGCAAGCGCGGCGATTACATTGTTGTGGAAATATTTCCTTGGGTCCCTGACCGATTCGCCCACGTAGGCGTGAGCCGCGAAGTGCATGACGGAATCGGAACGTGCAAGAGCCTTGGCGACCTTGGCGCGATCGGCAATGTCGCCGATGATGAGTTCGAAGCCCTCGGCCAGCTCCTTGTAGCCGGTCGAAAGGTTGTCGTAGATGATGACTTCGTATCCTTTGCGCCGAAGAACGCGGGCAGCGTGGCTGCCGATGTATCCTGCTCCCCCAACGACGAGAACGGCCAAGTTGCCCTCCTGAGGTGCTCAGCTTCGATCATAATTGAGGAGCCGGTTTCGTGGGGCGGATTGCGGGAAAAGGTTTTCGGTTTCTCGCTGGGAAAGCGCAAGCAAACCCGGGGCTGAAACGTTGAACCACGGCGGAGGTCAATGGTTCCGGGGGGATCGTTTGGCCACGTAGGCTGGTTTATCGGGGCCGAAATTTGCACTGAAGTAATCGACCAAAGCATCGCGATCGGAAGGATTGACGATGGCGCCCCACTTGATCATCTTGTCCAACTCCTTTCCCCAGGCGGCTTTCGTCAGCCGCTGCTGGACGATGATGTGAGCGTCGTGGCAACTCGTACAGGCGGCGCGCGCCTTGGCTTCGGTCGGTCCGGGGGGCAGTTCAAGCTTGCTGCTCAAGGCCTGCGCGCCGGCCAGGGCAGCAAACACGAGACTGACGAGAGCAATTCCAGGCCGTTTAAGCTTCAACATGAACCTTAATCCGATCCACTGCGTTGTAGAGATAGCCGCCGGGATTCCAGGGAGAGATGGCTGGCTGAACCCGCCCCTGGCTGTCGGTCGCGCGAGAAAGGATCACACATTCCGCTCTCCCCGCCGGCTTCCACGAATAGCTCCACAGACGCCATGCGTAATGCGCGTGCTCCTTGCCCAGTTCTGCGGAGTTCCAGCTCCCTCCGTCATCGGTTGAGACCTCGACTTTGACGATATCGGCTTCGCCCGCCCAGGCCGCTCCATGGATGCGAACCGGGCCGCGGGCTCTGATCGTCTCGCCGTCCGCGGGACCCGCAATCATGGATTTCACCGTCAGAGCCGTCATCGGATGGGTGTCGTCCGGGTTGACTGCCGCGCCGGGCGACACTGGCTGGTTCGGGTAGCGGTATCCCGGCTTCATGAAGTTGCCCTCGAATTCCTGGTCGAGAACTTTGATCTCCGTAAGCCATTTGCACGACGCGGCCCCGATCCATCCCGGAACCAGCGCGCGTGCCGGGAAGCCGTGATGGGCGCTAAGCCGGGCTCCATTCATCTTGAGAGCGATAAGCGTATCGGGATCGGAGGCCTTTTCGACGGGAATGCTGCGGATAAATGGCGGCACGTTTCCCGGCACTTCGTCGAGTCCGCGAAACATTACGTGCCTGCCCGTCGGCTTAAGGCCGGCCCGCTCCAGCAAGCGAGCCAGCCGCGGCCCGGTGAAGCGGGCGTTTCCCACGCCGCCGCGCTGCCATTGGATTCCCGGCACCTTGGGACTGTGAAACGCGCGCCCATTGCCGGCACACTCCAGAGTGTTGGTAACCGAATGCTGTTCGAGCTCGACGAGGTCGCGCAGCGTCAAGGTCAGCGGCTTCCGCACCTCCCCCTGGATGGTGAGCTTCCATTCACTCCGATTGCCCCTGGCGGGCTCGAACATGTGGTTGCGCACAAAGAAATGCTCGACCGGAGTGAGCCAGGCTCCGGCAAACTCCGGTGGCATCTCCAGATCGAGAAAGCGCACGGAACGAACCATCATGCCGTCTTTTCCGGCAATGTTCGGAGCGGCGCCGGCCCGGTTAAGCTGGCCGCTCGACCAAGCCGGGAGCGCGCAATCGACGATGGCCCCGCTACCCACGAGCGACGCGGTTTTTAGAAAATTTCGGCGCGTTTTCATTTCGTTTTCCGCGAACCCATATATCCCTCTGAATAACAAGCGTGTCACGCCCAACCGAGTTTTCGTCTTCAGGCTGCGGGCGCAAGGCCCCACCGCTCGATCAGGCGGCGCTCGATGGTCTTGAAGAACAGGCCGTCGACCACATATCCCAGCGCGACAATGAGAATCATGACGGCGACCACCTGGGTCATATCGTTCAGATCACGCCCCATCATCAGCAACTGGCCGAGGCCCAGGGTCACGAAAATCATCTCCCCGGAAATCAGCGACCGCCAGGCAAATGCCCAGCCCTGCTTCAGCCCGGCAACAATATAAGGCAGGCTGGCCGGCAGCGTGACGTGCCAGAACAGCCGGATCCCGCGCGCCCCGAGGTTCCGTCCCGCCATGTTGTAGATCCTTGGCAGCTGTCGCCGTCCGGTCTCCATGCTGATGGTGACCGAGAGCAGCGATCCCATGATGACCACGAACAGGATGGCCTTCTCCGTCAGCCCGAACCACAGCACCGCAATGGGCAGCCAGCAGATGCTGGGGAGGCTCTGCAGACTGACCAGCAATCCGCCCACCGTGTCTTCGAGAAACTTGCTGCTGGCCACGCCGAGACCGAGAATCAGGCCGAGTACAACTGAGATCCCGTAGCCGATCAGCATACGTTTCATGCTGACCGCGATCGCGATCAGGAAGCTGTGATCGGAAAATCCAGCCCAGAGCATTTGCGCAACCCCCCAGGGAGCCGGAAATATATACGGCGGCCAGACGTGCAATCCGGAAAGGAGCGTCCACAGTCCAACCAGCGTCGAGTAAAAGAGCACATATCGAAGGGTGCGTTTCATGACCGCTCGTTGAGAGATTGGTTCATTTCCTCACGCAAATCCTGGAGAATCGAGCCCGCCGTGGCGGCAACTTCGACGTCCTCGAGGTGGCGCGGGCGCGCGAGGTCGATGGTGTATTCGCGCTTTACCCGGCCGGGACGGAAGGTAAGCAGCACCACCCGGTCTCCCAGGCGCACCGCCTCGCGAACGTTATGAGTAACAAAAACCACCGTCGACTGGGTCTCGGCCCAGAGTCGTTCCAGTTCATCGTGCAGCAGGTCCCGGGTCTGCGCATCCAAGGCGGCGAAGGGCTCGTCCATCAGCAAGACCTCGGGTTCGGTGGCGAGAGCGCGCGCCAGGGCGACGCGCTGACGCATCCCGCCGGAGAGCTGATGGGTATAGCTTTCCTTGAACTGCTCGAGGTGGACGAGCCGAAGATATTCGTGAACCTTTCGCTCGCGCTCCGGCTTGGGAACACCCTTCATCTTCATCCCGAATTCGACGTTGCCCGCCACCGTCAGCCAGGGAAAAAGACCGAGTTCCTGAAAGATCAGGATGCGATCCGTACCCGGCCCTTCGACCGGCGCGCCCTCGAAGAGAACCTCGCCGGAAGTCTGCCGATGCAAACCGGCAGCGAGGTGAAGCAGCGTGGATTTGCCGCAGCCCGATGGCCCCACGATGCACAGAAACTCTCCCGTCTGAACTTGCAGGTTGATCTGGTGGAGAGCGGCCAGGCGTCCGTTCGCATTGGCCGCATAGCTCAGCGAAACATTGCGCAGCCAAAGCTTGGGAATTGCGGACGCCGGCTCGACGACGGCTGCAATTCCCGATTCGCGCCTCGAAACGCCCGGCCGATCGGATGGGCTACGAACGGGCAAGCTCGCAGGGACGGATCTTCGAAGTGCTTCGATCATGGAATGGCCTTCTTCCCTTCCTTCGCCAACACCTGGTTCAATGCAGTGAGATCGTACAGCCTCGACAGGTCCGGCATCTGGCGGCCCAGAAATCCGGCATCGAAGGCCAGCTGCGCAGCCCGCACCAGCGGACCGCGCAAAGGATCGTAGGTGACCTCGAGTCGCGCGAAGGAATCGTCCAGCACCGCTGGCGAGAGCGCCTTGCCGGTTTCCTTCTGAACTTGCCGATTCAGAATCTGCTTGGCTTCGGCCGAGTGACCGTTAATCCAGGCGGTGAGTTCGATGTGCGCCTGCAACCATTTCCTGACCAGTTCCGGATGGGAGGCGAGAAACTTGGTGCTTACGACCAGCCCGGTGGTCAGAAACCGGCCGTCCGGCCACAGGGTGCGCTCGTCGAGAAAGATCCGGCCATTGGCCTCGTGTACCAAGCGGGAGGCCCATGGCTCGGGCGCCCATGCGGCATCGATCTGCTTCCGGAGGAACAGCGTGAGCTGGTCAGGATTGGGGATGGGCACGACCTCCACGTCGCCGCCCTTGTCGCGCGTCTTGAGCCCGTTCGCCTTGAGCCACGCCCGCAGTGCGACATCCTGGGTGTTGCCCTGTTGCGGCGAGGCGATGCGTTTGCCGTGAAAGTCTTCGGGTTTCGCGATTCCGGAATCGCCGCGAACCACCAGCTCGGCCCCTCCGCTGGTGGCCCCGGCAATGATGCGCAGCGCTTCCCCGTTCGACCGCACATAGCCGTTGATGGCGGGATTGGGGCCGACGTAGGTCATGTCGAGGGCGCCGGCAAGCAGCGCCTCGATGGCCGAAGGACCAGCATTGAAGCTCTTCCATTCGACCTTTGCCTCCGGGCCCATGCGGTTTTCAAACCAGCCGTTTGCCTTTCCCACCATGGCTTGCGGATGAGTCACGTTGGGAAAGGCGCCGACGCGGATCAGCGTGCTCTGCCCCTCGGAGACGGCCGAGAGTGCGACCACGAACCACAAAAGGCTTGTGAGCTTCGGTCTCATTCCTGGTTCAGCCTCATTCCTGGTTCAGCCTCATTCCTGGCTAGTTCCGGCTGACGTTGCCGTGCACCACCATGGGCAATACGGTGGCTTCGCCCTTTTTCTTTCGCGCTCGACGGCGCGGCGCAGGAGAGGACGGATTCGCGATGTCGGCTATCGACGTGCTCTCGAGAATGCGCGCCGCAGCGTTGCGGACGTCGAGAAATACCTGATAAAGAGCACGGTGCTCGCGGTCGCGATCGATCAGGCTGCGGAGCTGCTCGGCATCCCCGAAGGGAGCGAGCGGGCCGTCCACCAGCCGGATAATTTCGCTCAGTGGAATTTCCGAGGGAGGCCGGCGCAACTGATAGCCGCCCTTGGCGCCGCGCACGCTTTCGACCATCCGCGCATTCTTGAGCTCGAGGAGAATGAGCTCGAGGAACTTTTCCGGCAACTCTTCTTCATAGGCAATATCGCGAATGCGGATCGCGCCCTCATTGTAACGGCGCGCCAGCATCATCATGGCCTGCAGAGCGTAAAGGCCCTTCTGGGAGATTTTCATGCCGCCACTATACAATAAATTCTATTAATTTGATAGGGATAAAAGAGGAAAAGCGGCGACCGCCGGATAAAAATTGCAAGTTTTTCTGCGACAGGCACTTAGGCGGGGCCCGGGAGGCTGCTCAGGTCATCCTGAAACTTCGCTCGCGCCCGAGTCAGACTCTCGAGCGAACGCCGGCCACGGCACCGGGGAGAGCTAACTAACTCAGGCGCAAAACCTGAAGCGTGATATTGTCCGGCCCGCCGCGCTCCTTCGCGAGCTCGACGAGCGCACGGCAGGCGCCCGCGGGAGAGTGGGAAGCGATGGCGGTCTTGATCTCGGCGTCCTGTACCTGTCCCCAAAGTCCATCCGTGCACAGAACCAGCACATCCCCCGTCCGGACGGACAGCGGTTCCCGAGGAAATTGAGGCTGGATGTCCTCGCGAACTCCTAGCGCGGCGGTAAGCACGTGCCTTTGCGGATGGTGCTCCGCCTCGTCGGGTTGAATGGCGCCGATGTTCAGCAGATAAGCCACCAGGGTGTGGTCGGAGGTAAGAAGCTCAAGCGCGCCGTCGCGAAACCGAAAAAGCCGGCTGTCTCCGACGTGCGCAAAATAAAGCCGGTTCCCGATGAGAACCAGAGCCGTACACGTAGTTCCCATGCCGGTCAGATTCGCAGTGCGCCCGGCGCACTCCTGTATGCGATGGTGAGCCTCGCTGAAGGCGGCGAGCAAGCGTTGCTGGGGATCGATTTCGCTCGAACCGGCATAGGTCCCCGAGACAATGTCGACCGCCATGCGGCTTGCGATCTGCCCGCCCTGGTATCCGCCCATACCGTCGGCGACGGCTGCCAGGCGCCCGAGTTGCGGGAACAGGTCATCCCGCGACGGCTCCCAGTAAATGTAACTGTCTTCGTTGTTTTCTCGAATGCACCCGATGTCGCTGAGCGAGGCCAGCTCGACGCCAGAACGGACTCTCATTCCCCAGAGGACTCCGAAAGGCAGCAATTATACGCGACCGTTCGTGACATTTGTCATCGAGCGGTAGTGATGATCGGCACTGGCGGCAGGGACAGATCCTGGCGATGATGAGCCTGTAGAGAGGAAGGATAACGAGATGGCTACTGCCCGGGTTTTTCCTCCAATCGAACGCCAGACGCCGGGCGCCGCAGCCTCGATGACGAATGTCGGCAAGAACTATGGCACCGTCGAGGCGCTCAAGAACTTCAATCTTGAGGTCCGCTCTGGCGAGTTGACGGCGGTTCTCGGCCCAAACGGCGCAGGCAAGACCACGGCGATCCGACTGTTGCTGGGTCTGGCGCGGCCGACGGCGGGCCGGGTCTCAGTGTTCGGCGGAGATCCCGCCGCTCGCTCTACCCACTCGCGAGTGGGAGCCATGCTCCAGATCGGGCGTGTGCCCGAGACTCTGCGCGTGGGGGAGCATCTTGATCTGTTTTCCTCTTACTATGCGGATCCGCTGCCGATTTCTGAGATCCTCGCCATTGCGGGAATCGGAGACCTCCGCCATCGTAAGTTCGCGAACCTCTCCGGCGGCCAGAAACAGCGGGTGCTGTTCGCGTTCGCCATCTGCGGCAATCCCGATCTGCTGTTCCTCGACGAACCCACCGCTGGCCTCGACGTCGAAGCACGCCACTTGCTGTGGGGTGAGATCCGCCAGCTTCTCCGGCGGGGAAAGACGGTGGTGCTGACCACGCACCATCTCGAAGAGGCGGACGCGCTGGCCCACCGGGTAGTGGTCATCCATCGCGGAGTCGTGATCGCAGAGGGAACGCCGGCGGAGATCAAGGCCCGCACCGCGGGAAAGAAAATTCGCTGTCAGACGCAACTGTCGCCCGAAATGATCAGCAATCTCCCGGGAGTGATGGAGGTTCACGAGGACCGCGGCGCAATCGTCATCCACACACGGGAAGCGGAGCGGGTGCTGCGAACCCTTTTGCCCCTCGACCCCGAACTCTCCGGTCTCGAAATCTCGGGCGCCGGACTCGAAGAAGCTTTCCTGATGCTGACGCGGGAAAAGGCGAACTGAGGAGGTTCCCTTATGTCGACGACGGCTGTGAATCCCGAGATCACCCTGGCCCGGCCCAATGCCATCCTCGTTTATCTCAAGGAGACCAAATACGAGTTCCTGAAGAATCTTCGCCTCCCGGTCTTCTCGGTTTCCACCGTGCTCTTCCCGGTGATGTTCTACGTGCTGTTTGGTCTGCTCATGGGACGGCAGGCGATTGGCAACATCGGAACCACCACCTATCTGATCGTTGCTTACGGAACCTTTGGCGTCATGGGTGCTTCGCTGTTCGGAACTGCAGCCGGACTGTCGACCGACCGCAAGCTCGGGTGGCTCGACGCCAAGAAGGCAACCCCGATGCCGCCCTCCGCTTACTTCTTCGCCAAGGTAGTCATGAGCATGATGTTCAGTGCCATCGTGGTCCTGCTGCTGCTGTTCCTGGGCTTTACCTTCGGCGGAGTACACTTGACCGCACCTGTGACTCTCAAACTCCTCTTCACCCTGGTTGCGGGATCGCTGCCCTTCTGCGCGATGGGGCTTGCAATCGGATACTTCGCCACTCCCACTTCGGCTCCGGCTCTGATCAACATCTTCTATGTTCCGATGTCATTCTGCTCCGGGCTCTGGATACCGTTCATGTTTTTGCCGCATTTCATTCAAAGGATTGCGTTCTATCTCCCGCCCTATCACCTGGCGCGACTGGCATTCGGTGTAGTAGGACTGGAGAGTGGAATTCCGGCTGTCAAGCATTTCGAGGCTTTAATCGGCTTGGCGATGATCTCGCTCGGCATCGCCTGGGCCGGATACCACCGGGATCAGAGAACCAATGGTTAAAGCGATGCACCCGCTTGGCCCACTACGGTTGGCAAACCGCCGCCCTGCCGGTCCGCTCTCCAGCCGGCGCTGATTGGCTCGCGCCAGCCAATCGAGACCTTGTGTCTGGGCGCGGCCCGTGCGCGCGTAGAATATAGGTTTGACGATGGGTTTGCTTCCCGACAACAAGGATCATGGGTGGGCACCCTATGTCTGGCTGGTTTTTCTCGCCTTCTTCTTCTTTCAGCCGGTACTCGACAAACACACCACCGGGAAAGACTGGGCAATCACCCTCTCGGCCACCCTTGTGTTTCTTGTGCTTTACTTTGCGATTTTCCGGGTCTCGAAGCCCTGGACTTATGTGGTTCTGCTTTCGATGGCGGCCATGGGGCTCGGGCTCGCCACCCTCAACGTGGGTTCTTCAGTCTTCATCATATTTACAGCGTCGTTTCTCGCCTGGGTCTTTGAGAACCCCAAAACCGTCTTTCTCGCCATCGCCAGCCTGATTCTTCTGGTGATGCTCGAGGCCTACTTCTTCCATTCCGACCCCGGGTTTTGGGCGACCTCGGTGGTGGTTTCGCTCGGCGTAGGTCTGTCGAATGTCCATTTCGCGGAAAGGAATCGCGCCGACCGGAAGCTGCGGATGGCCCATGAGGAGATCGAGCTTCTGGCGAAGGCCGCCGAACGCGAGAGGATCGCGCGGGATCTGCACGACGTCTTGGGACACACGTTGACGCTGATCGCGGTGAAGTCCACGCTCGCGGGAAAGCTGCTCGATCGGGAACCGCGAAAGGCAAAGGCCGAAATCGCGGATATTGAACGGGTTTCGCGCGATGCCATGGCGGAAATCCGCAATACGCTTCGCGGCTACCACAGCTACAAATTGATGGAGGAGATCGAGCGCGCCGAGCGCGCCCTTAAGTGCGCGGGCGTCAGCGTAGAAACGGAATCGACCGACCTGCCGCTCGGCCCCGCTCAGGAGAGCGTGGCGGCGCTGATCATGCGAGAGGCAGTAACCAATGTGGTGCGTCATGCGAATGCGCGCAACTGCCGCCTGCGGGTTGCGCGGAATAACGGCAATGGCGTACTGGAAATTCAAGACGATGGCTGCGGCGGCCTGAACACGGACGGCAACGGCGTGCGCGGAATGCGGGAACGCATCGAAGCCCTGGGCGGCACTCTCGTTCATGATCCCTCTCGCGGCACCGGCCTTAGGTTTGAATTTCCGCTGACCGGACAGGTCAAGAGTTGAATCCTCCTCCCAAAACCGGGCGCAAGAAGATTCGCATTGCCATCGCAGAGGACCAGGGAATGGTGCTCGGCGCGCTGGCGACGCTGCTTGAGATCGAAGACGATATCACTGTGGTTGCGCGGGCCCGCAATGGCTTGGACGCCCTGACTGCAGTGGTCGCGCATAAACCCGACATCTTCCTTACCGACATTGAAATGCCGGAGATGAGCGGGCTGGAGGTGGCCGCGGAGTTGAGCCGCAGGCGCTGGCCGACGAAGACCATCATTCTTACGACATTTGCGCGCGCCGGATACCTGCGGCGGGCACTCGAGGCAGGCGCCGCCGGCTACTTGCTGAAAGACATGGCGGCTGAGAAATTGGCCGACGCGGTCCGCCGCGTGCACATCGGAATGCGCGTGATTGACCCGGAACTCGCGGCGGAAGCATGGGTCGAAGCCGATCCGCTCACCGATCGTGAACGCCAGGTATTGCGCCTTGCCGGCGACGGCATGACGAGCATCGACATCGCCGAAAAGCTGAGCCTCTCGGAAGGCACGGTGCGCAACTATCTTTCCGAAGCCATCAGCAAGCTGGGCGCGGCCAACCGTGTGGAAGCGTCGCGTATTGCCCGGACCAAAGGCTGGCTTTGACCTCCGGCTTAAAGGCGGGGATTTCTTATTATTCCTGCTCCCCCCGCAATGCCGGTTCCATCAGACATCGTGACATCTGTCTTCTCGCAGCCTACTGACAGGCGCTTACCCCGCGATTGAGGCGTTCATTCCCCATAGACCAACAGATGAAACGTTCCCGGAACTGCAACCGGACGAGGGTGCGGATGCTCCTGGTTGGCTGCTGGCAACTGGAATTGGGCTGTATCTACCATGAGCAGGTCCTTGCCGGGATCGAATCCCATGGTTTTAGCGCCCAACTCGGTTTTGATTTTCCCCACCTCACTGAAATGGTCGGGAGAATCTTCGTGGAACACATGGATCCACCCTTCGCGCGTAGAGACGAAGATGCGCTTTGTCTGGGGATCGTAGATGCTGGCGTCGGCGCCAGCGCTGATTGGAAAGGATTGAATCACCTTGCCGTCGTTGGCGTTCATAACTACCAGCATCGGCGGATTCCTTCCGGAGACGAACAGCCGTCGGTGGTCGCGGTCCATTGCCAGCGGGGCGGGAGCGCCCGCAGGCGAAATTGGCCAATGCGACTTGATGGCCAGGCTTTTCGCGTCGATGGCAATCACCTCGCTCTTGTCCTCAAGATTGTTGTAAATCATTCCTTCGCCGTCGGCGACGGCAAATTCGGGCGATCCACCGAGATCAATCGTGCCGACGACTTTGCCCATTGCGGGGTCGACGACGGTCGAGTTGCGGCTGTCGCCGTTGAAGGAAAAGACGTGCTTCGAAGAGGGGTCATAGAGGATCGAATCGGCATCCGGCGCGGCGGAAAGATCCCCGATCACCTTCAGGCTCTTCAGATCGAAGATCACGATTTTGCCTTGCTGGCCATCCGTGATGAAACCCCGGCCTTGATCTGGAACCAGGGCCACGCCATGGCTGAGTTTGAGCCCGGAAATCTTGCCCTCCAAGGCGCCGGTATCGACATTAACCACCAGGACTTCCGATCCATGCGAAAGATAGGCCCGGTGTGAGGCGGGATCGACGTTGATGTAGTCAAAATACTCGCGGCCGCCGGGCGCGGCGTCGAACTTGTAGGTATGAACCAAGTGATAGCTTTCCGCTGCCGACGCAGACACAGCCAGCCAGACGAGCAGCGAAGGGATCAAACTCATCCTTCTCAAAACTTGCACATGCATATTCAATCTCCTCGTGCGCCAATGATTGACTCTCATGTCAACCTGAACCACTAGTTTTTCCCGCCTTGGTTCACTCTTGCCGCCGTACGCCTGCCGTAACCGTCGACCCTGAGATGTCATAACCATCGACGCATCCGGCAGACGAAGACATTCCAAGACAGCAAGCAACACGGGGGAAACCCGCAAACGCGCCACCGTGCCTTTAATTACGGCCCAGTGTCTCTCGCGATTGCGAGAGCAAACCAGAGCCCCGCGTGGCTTACGATCTCACGATCTCGTCTTTACTCTATCTCGAATCTATCTCGACTCTAATCTCGGCGAGGAAAAGCTGGTTCAGTCGACCGCGTCAGAGTGTCGCCGATCCAACCTTAAGCGAAGCTTAAGGCGGATTACGGCGATTTTCTCTGCTCCCACCCGAGAGCGTTCCGCCTCCCGTCTCATCCACCGCTTCCCCGAGTATTGAAGAATCTGCTCGCGACAACTCTTTCTAGCGTTCTCGCGCTGGTTGCCAGTCAAAATCCCCTTCCTTTACATAAGAGGCCTGCCTTCACCTGTGTGATAATGGCACGTTTCAACCCAACCGTCCCTAGTTTGCGACATCGGGTATTTCTAAGGAGGCTCACCCTTGGCAGTCACCATTTCCGGTCTGTCGAAGACCTATCCCAACGGCGTCAAAGCGTTGAAAAACGTCTCCCTGAGCATTGGCAACAACATGTTCGGGCTGGTCGGTCCCAACGGAGCCGGCAAGAGCACGCTGATGCGCACGGTCGTGAAGCGGCGGAGGTCATCAAACCGGCGCGCGACGAGTTAGCGCGGCAGGCGGCACAAGGCGAGGTGGTGCACAATGACGATACCAGTATGCGGGTGCTGCGCTTGGTGCGCGATCCCAGCGACGGGCGGACCGGAGTGTTCACCAGTGGCATCGTATCCATTGGGCAGAGTCGCCGGATCGCCTTGTACTTCACCGGAGTGAAGCATGCGGGTGAGAACCTGGCCGAGGTGTTGCGACAACGGGCGGCCGAACTGGGTCCGGCCATTCAGATGTGCGATGCCCTCTCGCGCAACGTACCGAAGCTGGGGGCTGGAGTAGAGATCCTGTTGGCCAACTGTCTCGCGCACGGTCGTCGGCAGTTTGTGGAAGTGGCGGGGAGTTTTCCTGAGCAATGCCGTTATGTGTTGGAGAGTTTGGGAGAAGTTTATGGTTACGATGCCGAAGCCCGCGACCGCGGTCTGCGCCCCGAGGAACGGCTCAAGTTTCATCAGGAGAACAGCGGCCCGGTGATGAACAAGCTGCATCAATGGCTCGAGGGCCAGTTTACCGAGCGCAAAACGGAGCCCAACTCTAGCCTGGGCAAGGCCATTACCTATCTCCTGCGGCACTGGAAGGCGCTGACTTTGTTTTTGAGGCAAGCGGGGACTCCGCTGGACAATAACATCGTGGAAAGGGGATTGAAGCGTGCGATTCTGCACCGCAAGAATGCACTTTTCTATCGTACCCTGAACGGCGCCGAGGTGGGCGATCTATTCATGACGCTCATCCACACCGCCGAGTTGTGTGACGCCAGCTCGTTGGACTATCTGACGGAGTTACAGCGCCACGCTGCGGAACTGGCCAAACATCCCGCCGACTGGATGCCCTGGAACTATCGCGACACGATCGCGAGGATCGCGCTGTCGCACCCTGCGCAAAGTTTCGATTCAACTGTCTAGCCGAAGACATGAGCAAACGTCAGCCCAAATCGTCCCCCACGTGGACCGATGTCAAGGCCAAGCTGGCGGCTTTTGATCGGGCCGCACTGCTGGATCTGATCCACAATCTTTACGCCGCATATAAAGATAATCAGCTGTTTCTTCATGCTCGCTTTGGCCTTGAAGAGGATGTGCTGGAACCATACAAGAAAATCCTCAATCGATGGCTTTGGCCCGATGTATTGAGCAATCAAGACACGTCTGTCTCCAAAGCAAAGCAAACCATCTCCGACTACAAAATGGCAGTGGGCGACCCGGAGGGCATGGCCGAATTGATGGTTTTCTACTGCGAGCGTGCTGCCGGGTTCTGTAGTGACATCGCGAGCGACGATGAAGGGTTTTTTAATGCCCTGGTGCGCATGTTCGAACGCGCTCTCGTGCTCGCGAACACCCTGCCCGCCTTCGGCCGAGTTGACCTCCTCCGCAGACTGGATGCTGTCCGACAAATTAGTCACAAGATCGGTTACGGAGTCGGCGATGATATGGACTCGCTTCTTTTGAAGTACGGAGCCGACCGAGTCAAGCATCGATGACTCGGTAATCCTTTTATCCTTATCTGACGTTTTCTAGAATTTTCAGGTACCTCGCACTCCTGCCGAAAGCACGGAAAACGGACTCCCCAAAAGGCAAAATCTAAACACGTTTTTGGCCAGGTGTTAATGCGCCGCGATCTTCTCGTCCGATATTCTCGAATGTCCGTCCACATCCGCTAGCCGTTTCGAGAAGGCGACAACAATCGATCTCGTCGGCATCATGTCTGTGTTCCACATCGAAGTTCGGGCCCACGCGCGTTCCCGGCCTGGATCCCTGCCGAGTTCCCCAACATGCCGTGAAGCCCCGTGCGACCCGGCGGAGTCGCCCCACCGTTTACCTTTCTCGGGGGACTTTGAGCCGCGGATTTCGAAGATGATAGGATTGGTGGTAGCGTGAGGGACGCATCCGGTCCGCGGAAAGGGTAGAAGCCCACCCTTCAGTTTCGAGTCTCAGCAACCTTCTTTCAGCCCCCGATTGTGCGGACGCCGGGCGGTTCGATGAAAGGAGGTCGCTATGTCGACCGAACCAAACGGGGCCCCACAGCCTCTTCCGGATCGTCCCAATCTCCGCCATCTGAGGGATCAAGCTAAGGACCTGCTAAGAGCAGGCAGGGCGGCGTCGCTCGCCGATGCGCAGTTCCAGATCGCACGCCTCTACGGGTTTGCGAGTTGGCCCAAGCTCAAGGCGCATGTCGAGTCATTCGAGGAGGTCGGGCAACTCAAGCAGGCAATTGACACTAACGACATCACGCGCGTCCAAACCATGATGACGCGCAACCCGGCGCTGCACCGAGCGCCGATTGGCTACGGCGAGGATGGGCCACTCACGTGGGTTGCCGAATGCCGGGTGCCCTGGGAGCCCCAGGGTCCCGTGAGACTAGCCATGGCGGAATGGATGATCGCGCACGGGTCGGACGTGCACCAAGGGGGCGACGGACCTCTGATGCGGGCGGCGCTCAACGCATATCGCATCCCGATGATGGAGCTTCTGGTATCGCACAGTGCGAATGTGAACGCCTGGTGGCACGGACATTTCCCCATCATCTTTGCCCCGTGCGAGTCACTTGACCCGGCTGCTCTTGAATGGCTTCTCGATCATGGCGCGAATCCGAACTGTCGCGATCATGGATACGAGATAAGCGGCCACGCATATCCGGGCACGGCTCTCGACTATCTCATTGCGGGATACGAGCGTTCCCTGGAACGGCTGAGCGCCTGTATCGACATTCTCTTGCAGGCCGGCGGGGAGACCAGGTACAACATGCCGGGTGTGCTGGCAGTGCTCCGCGGGCGGCTAGATGATTTGGCAAGACTGATGGACGCCGAGCCTGGAGTCGTGAATCAATCTTTCCCAGAACTCGATTGCGGCCAAAGCAGCGGACGTTCCCTTTTACTACAAGGAGGAACGCTTTTGCATGTGGCTGCGGAATACGGCAACGTTGCAGCCGCCACCCTGCTCCTCGACCATGGGGCCAACGTCAATGCCCGCGCAACGATCGATGAGGCCGGCATCGGCGGGCAAACACCAATCTTCCATGCGGTGACGCAGTCCGACGATCACGCCCTGCCCGCAACTCAGTTACTCCTGGAACGCGGCGCCGATCTCAGCCTTCGCGTGAAGATTCCCGGCAGCTACGAGCGGCCGGGCGAGATCGTGGAATGTACGCCCTTGGTGTACGCGCTGCTGTTTGGCGGCGACACCCAAAGGAGGACAGTTAGACTACTTAGGAAATGGGGCGCTGTGGAGTAGCGTGGCGGAGATCGATGGGGACGCCTTCGAGGCAGAACATTCACGGATGCGTCCCGCCTGGGAATCGTGAGAAACATGGTCTGCGCAGGGGCTTGCCGAAAGCACACGATCGACGTCAGCAGGCAATAGCCAGGCAGAATCCGCCCATACCTCGAGCCCTCGCTTGAGGTCTAGGCACGAAGCCAAGGGTACCCGCACAATTTTGCCGCGGGCATATTCGTAGTACGCCCGGGGCTTTGAGTCCCGCTGGCTCGAGTTTTGTCAACTTGTGGCTCAGATCTGAGAATAGGGTGCAGGATTGAGTATAAGGTTGGTTATATTCGAGACGATCGACTCAAAACCAAACTTCGGTGAATTGGTGAGTCTTTTCCACTCGGGATCGGAGCCAAAGGCCTTCCACTTGGCGTTCATTTCATTCACATCGGGGAAGCTGAGCATATAGGTTAGGTTGGGCAGCCGGGATCCTATCAGCGCATCCCCATAAAATACGGGCCAGAATCCGGCCCGCTCGAAAACCCCAAATTCTCCGCTATGGAACATCTCAACTTTGATACGGTGGTCGTAGTTGCTCGGACTCTCATACGTTCGAAGTTGAAAAACCCGAGCGCCATGCTGAGCCGTGACCGGAGGGACGGTCAACTTCGGTCTGCCTTCGAATGCGATGAGTAACGAGCTCTCTATACGCCGATAAGCCGGCTGGGCTGCGGGAGCCCTCAAGAAGGCATCCCCCGCCTTCCTATAATCTTCATCGTCCATCAGGCGAAGCTCGCTCCCGGCCAAAGACTCCAGTGAAGTGCTGGGGATAAGCACATAGAGGGCTGGGGTATCAACGCCAATCGAGAGGCGAAACGCACCAACCGGCTTCATCCCCAGTCGATTCAGCCCGGGCACTAGCGCGTGTTCGAGATACTCGTCGGTGAGCTTTTCTTGTGGACCTGATTGCAGCTGATAGCGCCGCAATTCGTAATATTCGCGACCCTGGTTTAGGGAACCGCTCTCGGCCGCCGAAGCCCTCGCGGCCCAGGCCGAAGCCGCTAATGAAGACGCCAGGAATGTTCGCCTTTGCATTTGCCTCTTTTCCAAATTTTTAGATTGGGTACATGGATCATGCGACAGGTACGCGTCGCCAGCCGATATCGGAAATATAGCATCTCGATGGGTCCATTAAAGAAAAACTGCATGGGACCAAGGCGTTTATCAGCGGCTTGCATCTGGAAGCTTCCAGGCGAACAGCACCCCGCCCCCACTGGTCAGAACATACTGCTTGCCATCAAGCTCGTAAGTGGTCGGAGAGCTGCCGATATTTCCTCCGGAGCCTGCATGCCACAG
>Ga0123355_10002216_pt1 | contig 27441 bp, 24 predicted proteins | sample TergutEmb28metaG_3_FD_89872 | JGI IMG/M metagenome (GOLD analysis project Ga0123355, IMG submission 89872) | Embiratermes neotenicus P1 segment gut microbial communities from Petit-Saut dam, French Guiana - Emb289 P1 | ecosystem: Host-associated > Arthropoda: Insects > Digestive system > Gut ... | reverse complement strand
GCTAAAGTAAAAATTGCCTTAAATGATTTGTGAAATCTCATCATACAAAATCTCCTTTGTAAATTTTTCAGTAAATTTGAGTGAAAGTTGTTTCTATAGATTTTTTCGTGGCTCCCCCTCTCAACAATTTATGATTGAAACAACATCCATGGATATCCACGAGACGCCCACTGTGCGTCCCATACGAAGCAAACGCCGACCTTAGCAATTTATTCAATTCACTATACAGCAAACCCTGCATTTACGCAAGCAGCCTGCGATTGTTCAGTTAATTATATATGCGACATCCACAAACTACCGCCCCGACAACCCTAGTAACGCACGCCTGATACGCCGTATGCAATCTTCCCAAGGTTCACTATTTTTCAAAACACCATGAACGATTCGGATATAACCCTCGCCTTGCTTGCCATAGTTCTCACCGCCATTAACAACCACTTTTGCCTCCCGGATAAGATAACTCACAATTTCGCTAGATGTCCCCAAAGCAGAAATATCAACCCAGGACAAAAAACCTGACTCGCTCTTTTTCATCTTTACGCCCGGAATATCACGCAAAAGCTCGAATACGGTATCGCGACGCTGCAAGTGGATTTTGTAGTAATCCTCAAGGAACCTGTCATCTTTAAGTGCAGCGATGGCACCGATTTGTGCAGCAGTGTTGGTTGCACCTAAAACGGTGACCGCAGCCCCATAAAGCTTGTCTATAACTTTGTCATCGGCAACAATATAACCGACCCGATAACCGGACAAACCCATACCCTTTGAAAGCGAAAACACAGTTAATGTACGTTCCCACATCCCAGGCAGTGAAGCCATTGTGACCATCTCCAAACCATCAAAAACCGGAGTTTCAAAAGCCTGATCTATCACAAGCACAAGATCATGCCTTATTACAAACGCTGCAAGCGCCTCACAACATTTTCGGCTATAGACCGTTGTTGTGGGGTTGTTCGGATTAGTTAAAACCACCATCTTTGTTTTGCCTGTAACACGTTTTTCAAATTCTGAGATATCAAGCTGCCAGTCATTGTCAGCGCTGAGCGGCACCCGCACAATAACGCCGCCCAGGATTTGTGTATTTTGAAAATTGTTCGGATAACTGGGGTCTGTAATCATCACCTCATCGCCATTTTCAATAAATGGAAGCATCGCATAAAACAAGCCTGAATCAGAACCGGGAGTTATGAGGATGTTGCGCTGAGGGTCAGAAACTGAAATCCCATTAAAACTTTCAAGACGATTGGCAATTTCAACTTTTAACTCCCTATTGCCAATAGGCGCTGTATAGTGGGTGCCCAAACCACTTAAAATAGCATTTGCCGTCGCCTCTGCTACATGCGGCGGAGTGACAGGGTCGGGATAAAACGGATCGGCCCAGCACATCAATGTCGCCCCATCTTCAAGAAGCTTTACTACGCCCTCGCCCACATCCGCTTTCTCTACAGACGAAAACAAACCACCCTCGAAGCTCTTGAAAGCCTCTGTCATTTTACTAGTTATCATTGTAATGAACATCCTTTCATAAAACAGAAAAGTAATGTGCCGCAGACAGTTCCTCGTGATATGTGAGTCTGTCTATTAAAATCCATTTTAAGCTCCAAGCAAATGACAACTGACAAAATGATTGGGGCTAAGCTCGGCCATCTGCGGCTCGATTTGTGTGCAAATATCATTTTTATGGGGGCAGCGCGGATGAAAGCTACATCCTTTTGGCTTGTTGAGCGGGCTTGGAATCTCGCCAGTCGAACGAATGCGCTGAGGCTTGAGCTTTTCTTCTTCCTCTGCCAGCACGGGTATGGAGGCAAGCAGCATTTGAGTATAGGGGTGAAGCGGATTATTAAAGAACGACTGAGTAGGAGCCATCTCACAGATTTTGCCCAGATACATGATTGCGATGCGGTCGCATATGTTGCGCACCAGACAAAGATTATGCGTGATGAACAGATAAGAAAGGTTATCTTTTTGCTGCAATTCAAGCAATTTATTTGTGATCTTGGCTTGAATAGAAACATCGAGTGCGCTTGTTGGTTCATCAAGCACGATAAACGATGGGTTTGCGGATAGTGCGCGTGCCACACAAATAAGCTGCTTTTCACCGCCTCCGATGCTGCGCGGATATTTATCCAGATATTCCGGCGGCAGGCCAATGCGAGCCAGCGAAGCCTCTATGCGGTGGTTACGCTCTTGGTAAGTCAGTTTTTCTCCGGAGAAAAGATCTATAGGCACACCCAATATTTGTCTGACTGACTTGCGAGGATTTAAAGAACTGCCGGGATCCTGAAACACAAGCTGGATATCCTGTTTGAGCCATTTGGAACGCTCACTGTGCTTTATGCCGATATTGTGCTCCTGCCTATACAAGGCAGTTCCCGATGTTGCGTTATACATACCCACCAACATTGAGCCGATCGTAGATTTGCCCGAGCCTGATTCTCCGACAAGTCCAAACACCTCACCTTTGTTGATCGTAAAATCAACATTGTCAACGGCCAGTAGCGTGCCAAAATTTGTTTTGAAAGTTTTACAAAGGTTTTCTACGCGTACTAAGGGCTCTTCGTGGCTCATAACGCAGCCTCCTCTATGTTATGGTTATGACAGGAAACTTGCCATGATCCGTCGGGGCTTAGATTTTCAAGCACCGGCGTGGATGTTTGGCATTTTTCCGATACTCTGGGGCAGCGATTAGCGAATCTGCAACCATCAGGCACATTGATATAGCTGATAATATCTCCGGCTATGCCATCAGCCAGACCCTCGCCGGTAAGCTTTGGCGAAGCTGCGATAAGCCCAATCGTATACGGATGTTTTGGATTGCTGAAAATATCCGCAGTGTTTCCAAATTCAACGATATTGCCCGCATACATGACATACACCCTATCGGTTAGCTTTCGTACTGCACCGAGTGCATGGCTTACCAGAATCAAAGATTTATTCTTTTCACGGACCAGATAATCAAGCAAATCGAGTATCTGTTCTTCTATTGTGACATCAAGTGCAGTTGTGGGTTCATCAGCAATAATCAAAACAGGGTCTTTTATCAGAGCCATTGCGATGCAGACTCTCTGACGCATACCTCCGGAAAGCTGAATGGGATAGCTGCCCAAAACGCGCTCAGGAGCAGGCATAGAAACAGCCTCCAGTCCATCGCGCATCATTTTTCTGTATTCGGACTTGCGCTTTCCCGGAAACCGGGCTTTCAGCACGTCCATCATTTGAGTGGAAATCTTTAAGGTTGGGTTTAACGATGTAGATGGATCCTGAAATACCATCGAAACGTTTTTTCGCAATATGGAAAGGCCGACGCGGCCTCCAATCGGATTGCCAAAGACTTCAATAGCATCACTGGAAACGATAGCTGGCGGAACAGGGAGCACGGAAGCGACGGCTTTGAGTATGGATGATTTTCCACAGCCTGTCTCTCCGATAAGGCCTACACGTTCGCCTTCGCGCACAAACAAATCAAGACCGGGTATCACTTGAAGCGTGCCTTCGTAAACTTTATACTTGACCGAGAGGTTTGTAATTTGTAGCGCAAATTTTTCTGCCATGCTACTTCACCTCCAGTGTCAAAGCATCGCCAAGGCCATCACCCAACAAATTGAAGCCTAAAACTACGAGCATAATGATGATGGCAGGGAAGGTGCACATCCACCATTGTTGTGGCAGATAAGATATACCTGTGGCCACCATTGCACCCAAAGACGGGGTTGGCGGCTGAACACCAAGCCCAATGAAATTTAAGCTTGCGGCGATGATAATAACGCTGCCCATATCAAGGCTTATTTTAGTAATGATCGGTGCAGATATGTTTGGCAATATATCCTGCAAAATCACCCGGATAACTTTTACACCGGAGAGTTCAGCATAGACAACAAACAACTCATTGCTGACAGATATTGCTGAGGTGTAGGTTAGGCGGCAGAACCACGCCCACCAGGACACAGCGATTGCGACTGCACCCACAAACCACCCTCCGCCGGCAAGTGCGCTGATAACCATTGCGGTGACCAGTGTTGGAATAGCCATGAACATTTCGGTGAAGCGCGTAATTACCGAATCAATCCATGTGTTTCTGTAATAACCGGCTATGAGGCCGAGAAAAACACCGAACGGCACCGATAGCCCCAATACGATAATGCTTGTTAGAAGTGAATAACGAAGCCCAATCATCGCGCGGCTGAACACATCGCGCCCGAACTCATCAGTTCCGGCAATATGCTCAAGGCTTGGTGCCTGAAAGGTTTTTGTCATATGTGTAGTTAATTGCGCATCATCCGGAAACGGAACAAGATATTGTGCAAATAAGACAAACAGCATACAAACTGCTACGATGACCAGCCCAAACATGGAGAGCGGGTTGCGCGAGAATTTATAGCATCGTCTCCTGAATAATTCAGACCGGGCATTTATTTTTTTACTTGCGATTTCATGGTTCATGATTATGACCATTCCTTTCGTATTTCTTCAAGCGATGGGGCGTTCTCCCGGCTCAGATTGAATTCTTTCAAACCAATTACTCCGATGCTTTTAGCCTTATTCTTGGGTCAAGTCCTGCCACCCCGATATCTACCAATGCATTGACAATGGCGAGAATAATGCCGAATACAAGTGTAACGCCTACAATGCCATAGGAATCTTTGACCTGTATGACGCTAAACGCATAAAAAGCGAATCCGGGAAAACGGAATATACTCTCTACAAGGAACATGTTGGCAAGCAGGAAAGCCACCTGGAGACCGTAAATAGTAAGCGTTGGGATAAAGGATGGCTTCATCAGATGCTTTAGAATAAGTGTTTTGCGACTGACACCAGCTACTCTAGCAAATGCGATATAATCCGCATTGAGTATTTCAATGACAGAACTTCGGTGCAGGCGCGAGGTGTATGCAATGCCGCCAACCGATACGCTAAGCACCGGTAGTATTTGACTTCTAAAAACGTTTCCGGCCAGAGCGAAATCTCCGGCGACAATGCTATCAAACAGAGGCATACCGGTCAGTGTGTATTCGACGGGTATGGTCGGAAGCCCACCGATGGGGAACCATCTGAGTGAAACGCCGAATACCAGCAAAAATAATATGCCAAAAACAAACGATGGAATCACTGCGCCAAGATACGCAAGGATTCGGAGCACATTATCAAGCCATGTGTTCTTAAACAATGCGGAAAAGGTGCCAATCATCACGCTAAATACCAGCATAACGATTGCCGCCATAATGACAAGCTCCAAACTGCGCGGCAGAAATATGGCGATATCAACTGAGACGTCGCGCAAGGAATGCAACGAAGTGCCCATGTTTCCGGTGGTGAGCATATTCACAATCCAATAAAACCACTGGACAGGAAGCGGCTCATCTAAAAACATTTCACTGCGGAGTCTGATAACTGTATCTTCCGGAATGCCTGGCCCAAGCGAAAGCCTAACGGGGCAACCTGGAATCAAGCGAATATAACCCAATATAATAAAGGAAAGGACAAGCAATATAGCTATTGCTATAAAAAACTTTTTCAGTACTATGACATATCCTTTGGTCATGAGAGCCTCCATATTTTAGCATTCATAAGTTGGTTGAGCCGCACGGTTTGCGGTGAGCCCGTGCGGCCGCCCTGTTACAAATTCGGAATAGTTTTTAATGCATTCATTACCTCATGGTAAAATAGGCGAAATAGTAATTGTGCGTGGGAATTACATGCGCCCGACCTTCATCTGCAGGCCAGCTAAACACATCTGAATTCCATGCGGGTCTCAATGCACTGACAAATGGAGAATAGCTGACGACAAGGTCATTGACCAACCATTCTTCAATGGCGCGGTATTTCTCAAAGCGTTCTTCATCGTTAATTGTGGCAAAGGCATCGGCAATTCTATCGTCAAACTCATCGCTCAAAAGCCACTCATTCTGATTCCAACTTCCGGAAAAATAAGAAGCGAACCTGAACTCAAGCAGTGAACCGGCCTCCATAAAGTTTGCGGTGACAATGAGGTTGGTGACATTAGGGGATGTCTCGATGGCTGATTGGTTGTTTACAAATAATACCCAGGCTGCGTCTATCAGCTGAACGTTAAACCCGATTTGACTCAGGCTTTCGCCAAGTATCATGCACATTCTTCCGGTTTCACCATTACCTTGGATGTTGGAAATGGATATCGGATAGTTGGCCAGAGTATCGGCATAAACCGAAAGCGCAACTTGTTCTCTGGCTCTTTCAAGATTAAAGTCATAAGTTGCGAGGCCGCTTGTGGCCGAACCCAACAGCATGTTTGGTATGACCCCATATGCCAAAGGCATATCGCCACTGATTTCAGCCATCAAAACAGAATCTGTAGCGTAGGCAATGGCTCTACGTATATGCACGCAATCAGTCGGTGCTTTTCTCGTGTTGAACATAAAGTAATTATGACCCGGCTCTTCAAATGTTACAGTTCGCCAGCCAGGGTTATCCAGTACGGCGTTTAGTGTAATGGTTTCACTTCTGCCATGGATTATATCGACGCCCCCTACTGCAGAGAGCATTCTGATATTAGCCCCTTCGAGCTCAACGAACATATTTACGACATCGGGTGCAGCTTCAGAAATAGGAATCCGCCAGTAATTTTCATTTTTTGTTAGAGTAAGGGAGACATTTGGTTCGAAATTAGTGATTATGTAGGGGCCACTGCCGACAGAGTGTGCAAGTGCAAAGCCTGTTCCGAAGTCCCCGTGAGTCCCGAATGGCCCACTTGAAAGCGTGTTGGCTTCCAGCAAGGTTTTGTTTACAACCATAAACTGTGTCATTGCCGTGATGAATGGACCAAATGGACGTGCCAGCACAAACCGAACGGTATGCTCGTCAACGATTTGAGTTTCCTCTACGACATCCTGAAAAATGGAGGATTGGCCACGTCCTATGGTAAGAAAGCGATCCATACTGTATTTCACATCGGCAGCCGTCATAGGGGAGCCGTCAGCAAAATGCACATCATCGCGCAGGAAAAAAGTCCATGTCATACCATCAGGAGAGGATTCCCAGCTTTTTGCAAGCATAGGTTCGGGCATACCGCTTTCCCGGTTATTTCGTACAAGTCCCTCATAAACATTATTGAATACAGTCATGCAGTTTTCACCGGCACCCATTGCTGCGTCTGCCGCCTCCGGTGTTGCAGTGACTGCCACATTAAGCACATTGTTGCGTGTATCTGTGGTGGTTCCCGTGCCGGGTTCGATGGACTGCTGCACACAGCCTGTAATAGTGACAACCATAAGTGCAGCAATGACCACAAAAGAAATCATTCTCTTTACATTTTTCATATTAATGACAAATCCTTTCATAATGCTTATTGTCGTTATTATCACCAGTTTGAATTAATAGCCTGCCACTTTAAGTTCTTTGCATAGTCGGACAAGCTCGGGTTCAACATAAAAGCCGTTTTCTTCGATTGCAACGCCGTCAATATAGATGGATGGATTTAAAATAACTCCATCGGTGTGTTCTTTGGCAGCCCAGCCCGGCCCGCCAAGGCCGGTGCCTTGTGTGCCAAAACCTATTTCGACGCACCCGAATATACGCTCATCTTCCGCAATCCGTCCTTTGGGTTCCGGCACACCGGGATTAAATCCATTGGAAATATGTGCAAGCCAATACATCTTTTCATCGTCAAAGCTTTCCATCCACTTGCGGAACAGAAGCGTTTCACGATTATCGCCTATGATATCTGTGCAGATGCCTTTCTCAATAAGTAACGTGACTGGACTGACTTGCTTTCCGATTTGTTCCGGTGGGAAGAGCCCACCATCGAATACGATTGTGCCATTGATGGTTTCTTCGACCGCACAGAAAGTGGTTTGCCCACCGAGCATGACAGATGTGCCTTTTTCTGTTCCGTAAGCACCGGATTGCATTGCGGTTCTGCCAACACATGAGCATACAAGATCGGTACCGGCCTCACTCGTGATGCGCATTTCCTTGCCGCTGTTTATAAGCTCACAAATCCTGTCGCCCAGTTTTACAAGCACAGGGTAGTTTATACGTCCGATGACATTGATGATCATATCGACATCACATGCTGCGGCTAAGAAGAGCCTTACACCGGCATCCATGGCGGCTTTCCATGCTTTTGTATAGAAAAGCTGGTACTGGAAGTCAATCCATACATCACAGTTTTTGATCGCCTCTGCGACTGGGGGCTTAGGTTCGATCATAATCATCTTTTCAAGACTGGATGGGAACTGAAGCACGGTAGGATATGCACCAGCTTCCATGACTGCGGCTGCAGTTGCTTCAACGACTCGTCGGTCTGTCGAGGTGTCAGATGTTATGACAACTGTTTCGCCGGGTTTCGTATGCATGATTTCGCTGACTATCTTTTTGGCTGCCATTTGTACTTCCCAATTCAAATAATATGTATGGGATTCGGGTTGCGATGTTGCTCTCATTTTTTTGATCTCCTTTGTAAAATGTTTTAAGAGAGTAATTATTTCAAAAGTCAGGGCAGAACAAAGCTGCACCAAAGCAGCTCAAATCGAGGACGGTAATGTGAGCTCTTTAAGTGCCATGCCATACATCATGGCATTTTTAAATAAATTTTCGACGAGTGCGCGTTCATTTGCCATATGGATGTTGAGCGACTCACCCGGATAACAGGCACCAAAGCAAACACAGTTATCAAATGCTCGGGCATAGGTGCCTCCGCCAATCGACCACAGTTGTGCCTTTTCGCCATGGACCATTTCATACACCCGGCATAGTGACTGAATCAGCGGAAGACTATCAGGGACAAATAAGGGTTCCTTTTCCTCACAGTATTCTTGTGTGTAGCCTTCCGTAAGGAAAGTAGCATGGACAGTTTCGATTTTTTCTGCAAGTGGAATAGTCACCGGGATACGTATATCCAGCTCAAAGGTTAGTGTTTCATCGTGCAGAGAAAGGACACCCAGATTCATTGTGAGTGGACCCGATTCCTCGTCGCTGCAATCAATCCCCATTGCGGTGCCATCAGGGGTGTCGCCGATTTGACGCAACAGCGCGGAAGCCTCCTTTTGCATTGTGGGCATAAAAGAGCAGTCAGCGGCGAGTTTCAGGATGCCGATGATTGCATTTGCACCTGGTTGCGGGGTGTGCGCCGGGGCACTCTTTCCGATACAGGTGACAGTCAATGCATTGTTAGATGTGGTGTCTAACGTGTAAGCGCAAGTCGCGTTTTCCGAAACAGCTTCGATTGCGGTTTGGAGTGCGGATTTTTGCATAGCAAAGCGAGGCGGCAAAATAAGCGAGCAGTTGTCAGCTACGACATTGCGTGCGGTGCCGCCTTTTATAATAATTCCGTCAGAGACGATTTGTTTCGAGTAAACCATCCCACAGACGCCCTTTTCACGATTGACAACCGTGAACATGCCATCAGGGGAGAAGCTCTCTGAGGGGATCTCGCAGTGTTCTTTGTAATACCGCATACATCCCCAATTTGTTTCTTCATTTGTGCCGATGATAATGCGTATCCGCTTTTTGGGAATATAACCAAGCTTTTTTAGTGCGTACATACCGTAAAGCACGGAAAGCAAAGGGCCTTTGTCGTCTGCTGTGCCTCTGCCGTAGACGTAACCATCAATTTCGGTCAGTGCCAGTGGCGGGGTGTTCCATGATGAAAGGTTGCCGACCGGTACGATATCGACATGACAAAGCACGCCGATAAGCTCTTCGCCCTCGCCCCAATCGACAACGCCAACATAACCCTCAAGGTTTTCGGCCCTAAAGCCCATGCTGCGCGCGAGTGCAAGTACGAATTCCAAAGCGGCGTGTACATTTTCTCCGAATGGTTTTCCTGGTAATGCTGGAGATTCAACGCTGTCAAATACAACAAGCTTTTTTAGATTTTCCAGCAACTCTTCCTGCATCATAGAAATTTGTGCTCTAATTTCTATCATTGTTTCACACATAGTGACCTCTCATAATATCACTCCGGCACATGCCGGGTGCTCGCAAGCGGGTTTGTATCGTATCGTCGGGTCCCTGCTTGAGAAGTTCTCTATTATGAGGGAAAAGTTCGAAAATCAATGTTTTGCTAATAGGCTAATATAGCTTCAGTATAGTGAGCGGAGGATTTCCTTTCTATCATCACGATTATACAAGTGTTGGCGTTGGTTGTCAATCACGTTTTAAGACTAATTTAGTCAAACAATGCCTGTGATCTTGTGATTTTCGTTGTGTTAGCGACATTGATATGATACAATCACCGTGTATAAACAAAAATATTTAAGCAGATTGTGAATATGAGGAAGAAAAACAACAAGGTAGTAAGAAGAAAATTTATCGCCATTAAAAGCATTGTGTTTTTGGCGGCTATGTGGTTTGTGACACTATTTGCATCTGGTAGAACCGCAGATGTAGCCCAATTTCTATTTGAGCAGCGTTCAGATAGCGATTATGCATATGTTGCTTATTCCGACAATGACATCGGTGATTATGATGCGCATAGGATGGAGATAATAGAATTGGCAACGGAGTCACCATCAGAAAATGCACCGGAATCGTCACAAATCCCGGAGGAAGAAGACGAATATATACCCGCGACAGACATAGAGCCTGAACCGGAGCCGACTCCAACGCCATACGAACTGTTTCGGGCATATAGTCTGCCGGAAACAGCTCCGGAAAGCTTTAGAAATCTAGCATTTGCCAACTCAATTCAGGGCGCATTATACCCGATTCATTTTGGAATGCCTGAAGCATACTCAGCTTTGGGTATCACAACATTCAGAGGCAATAATTTCCGCAACAATGCATCATGGGGAACAGTCAGTGTTTCCCAGCATAGGTTGGAAATAAGATATCAGCTCAATGTCGGCAGCCTGGAACGCAGAGATACGATTTCTTGTGCAGATGCAGGATGTAATGTAGCGGGCTGTGCAGAAGTACATCAGAGAACCATAAGATGGCAGGGCATCGGCTGGGCAGGGCAACCTGCGATAGTGACTTGGGACTTTGAAATTCAGCAAATGATGAATCTTCATCCGGACATGCGTGATAGGGAAGGCTTGGTGGAAGTCATTCAGGGGGCGTTGGATGGATATATCTACTTCTTTGAACTGCAAACCGGAAGACCAACGCGGCCGCGTATGTTCTTTGGAGAAACAATTAAATCCGGTGTGACCATTGACCCCCGAGGTTATCCGCTGATGTATGTTGGACAGGGCGATCAGATGCGAGGTGAGCGCTTCGGATTTTACATATTTTCACTCTTAGATGGTTCTGAACTGCTCTATATCAATGGCCGCGACCCATTTTCAATGAGGTGGTGGGGTGCTTTTGATGGGAACCCACTGGTTGATTCGGCAAATGACAGGCTGATTGTGGCCGGGGAAAACGGAGTTGTTTACAGTGTTGCATTAAATACAGCGTTTGACAGGGCAGCGCAAACCATAACGATTGACCCCGAAATTTCAAGACACCGTCATACTGGGAGCAGGCGATTGGGTACGGAAAACTCCCCGGCGGCATTTTCGCATTATCTGTTCTTTGCTGACAATAGCGGAATTATTACCTGTCTTGATTTAAGAACATTGGAGCCTGTTTGGGTGTTTGATGCGCGTGATGATACAGATGCAAGTATTGTGCTGGATTGGGAAGAAGATGAGCAAAGGCTTGTTTTATATACAGGAACACAAGTGGATTTGCAAGGCTCAGGCGGAAGTGCGTTTATCCGTAAGCTCAACGCAGCCAATGGTGAAGTGCTGTGGGAGTACTCTATTCGATGCTATTTTAATCCGAATTTTAACGGAGGCGTGACAGCTACCCCAGTAGTAGGGCAGCATGATATCGCTGACTTAGTGATCTTCTGGGTCGCCCAGGTAGTCGGTCGTGGTGGTGGTGGGGCACTTATCGCTTTTGATAGGCAAAGCGGCGAGATTGTTTGGGAAAGGATTCTGCCGGCGTTTGGATGGAGTTCGCCTGTCGCAGTCTATACTGATAGCGGTCAAAGTTTTCTTATTGTCAGTGATTCGGTAGGCGATATGCGGCTGATTCGAGGGACTACAGGAGAAACCCTGCATACCATCAGATTGGGTGCAAATATAGAAGCTTCGCCTGCGGTATTCGGCAACTTCCTGGTCGTAGGTACCCGAGGGCAGCGGATTTTTGGTATAGAAATATTGTGATGCAGGGTCTTGTAATGAGCGTATAGGTTTGGAGAATCCGAAAGATGCATGATGTAAAGGCGGGAATCGAACCGATGAGCGTTCGATTCCCGTTAGCAAAAGCTGGTTGGAGTCCGACTCCCGTCAGCTAAAGAGCGTGAAACAAAACAAACCCTTTTGTCTTGACAAAATAATGTCTAGGTATTTTAATATATTTTAAAAAGCATAGGAGGAAAGACAAATGCTAAAAAAGAGGCTTATGGTATTACTACTGGTTGCTTTAATGCTTATAACAGTTGCAATACCAGCGGCAGCAGCGCCGGCTGGACTGACAGCACAAGCGGCAATTGTAATCGACTTTGACACAGGAGAAGTCCTCTTTGAACGTGACGCGCATTCAATGCGTGTTCCGGCAAGTATGACGAAGAGCCTGACAGCATTTATCACATATGAAGAAATTGCAGCCGGAAACCTGACGCTGGATACCAGAATTCGCGTGAGCGAAACTGCCACAAGAATGTCGGAAAACAACCCAGGCAGCCGTCTGTTGTTGGCTGGTGCTTACTATACAGTTGAAGACCTTTTGTTTATGGCTATGCTTCCATCATCAAACAGAGCATGTATTGTCCTGGCAGAACACATCAGCGGCAGTGAGGCAGCTTTTGTCACAAGGATGAATGAAACAGCTGCAAGTTTTGGCTGGGATGCGGCATTTACGAACGCCCACGGCGCTCATGACCACTACACAACAGCCTATGCAATGGGCAGATTGATGTACGAGTTTATACACAGGTACCCTGATATTCTGCGTATTACAAATACGGGCAATAGAGTGGTAAGCGGGCAGACTCAAACGAACACAAACAGATTTATTCACAACCGCCAGCTTGCCGGTCTGGACGGATTTAAGACCGGAACATTGCCTAGAGCAGGATTCTGCTTGCAAGCTACTGCTGTTCGCGGAGGCAGACGCATCATCACTGTTGTGATGAATGCTCCGAATAATGACCGCCGTTTTGACGACACAAGAATTTTGATGGAGTTTGGTTTTGCCGAAGCAGCAAGACGTGATGCTGCGAGAGCGGATGCGGCAGCGCGCACGATATTTGTGCAACTCGATGGAGTTCTGATGGACTTTGATGTATCACCAAGGCTTGAAGAGGGCAGGACGCTTGTTCCGATGCGGGCGATATTTGAAGCATTGGGAGCAGATGTACATTGGGATGAAGCAACACAGACAATCACTGCAAGCAAAGCAGGTGCGGTCATTGTGATGCCTTTAGGTAGCACCGAACCCACTGTCAATGGGCAAGCAGTTGCTATCGACATGCCCGCAGCGACAATAGATGGCAGGACATTTGTACCTCTGAGGTTCATCTCAGAAGCACTGGATATATCGGTGGTTTGGGACTATGCAATCCGAACCGTCATTCTTGACAGCCTGACAACAGAAGAACCACCCAGCTATGATGCTGATGACGATGTTGCGGATGTTGGCGATGTCGATGCTGATGACGCTGATTCTAACGACACGGACGACACTGAAGATACTGACGACCCGGGCGATAATTATGAAGAAAACTGATAAAAAAATTAGAGCAAAAAAAACGTCTGTCATAATAGCTATTTGCACGATGGTGCTTCTTGGCGTGGTTTGGGTTACATCATCAAGTCCGTTTCTGAGTGACCTTGATGAACCACCACAATCACACATTACACAAGACAGTGAGTCTGCCGGAACACAGGGAAATGCGCAGCTCGAACCGGAGCAGCCGCAAGACCCTGAGCTTCCGGAAGATGATGCACAGCAAGATACACAATATGAAAGCCAATATGATGAGGCTATAGGCGATATCTCTGATGACAGGGAAGACGAGCCGGAACCGGACGACACCCCACCGGAATTGCCGGACGCGTTGGACGAGATAACCACAACCGATGAGCCGCCAGTATGGTACGGCGGTGCTCTTGAACTGCCGGTCAGAGGTGCAACAGGTTGGGCGGCGGCAAGTTTGGGAATGTATAGTCAGCCGGGGTCAAATGCAACCCGTATACTTACCTTGCCGCCAGGCCAAGCCTTTACAATCCTCCAGGAACAAGATTTGTGGTGGCATATAAGGTTGAGCGACGAAGAAGAGGGGTGGGTCAGGCACAGGCACAGCTTCATAAACCTGCCGGATGTAATACCATCTATCATTTACAATATCACCAACGCATATTCGTCTGTAAAGCGTTCGAATATGTATGAGATTCCTGAAATCACCGGATATATGCTCTATGAGGCATATGACTTAAATATTCGTCTCGGAAGAACAGAATTTATAGTGCCTGCACTTTATTCCACGAGTCTGAAAATCATGAGCGCTCAGCAAGCGGCACTCGAAGACGGAAACACCCTCATCATCTATGAAATGTTCCGTCCGCGTGATACTCAGCTCCGTGTTGCAGACAGCCTAAGAAACTTGATGAACACAAACACGTCTGTCTACAGAGCAATCAACAACCCACCTTGGAGTATGGGGTGGTTTATCGGAACGAATCTGTCAAATCATCAGCGTGGCATTGCTGTGGATATGAGCTTGGGGAGCATAGTCGTTGAGACAATCGGGGATATAGGTGGATTTTCATACAGGCGCATAGATGAGTATGAAGCATTTGAAATGCCAACGGCGATGCATGAACTCAGTGCACATGCTGTATTACTGAGCAGACCGGTTGATGCGAATTCGCGTGATGCATGGAGAGGCATATCCTTTGCCGATACCATAACGGAGGGGACGGAGCTTATGGTGAGATATGCCACTGATGCAGGACTTACGCCGATAGCCTCTGAATGGTGGCATTTTACGGACTTGCCCAGCAGAGCGATTGCGAATGAGGCAAATATTGTAGGCGAGTTTAACACTCCAAATACATATAGCATATTGCCATAGTATGCACTAATTTTTTAAAAGGATTAACTATGACTGTATTTAAAAACTTTACCGAAATGATTGGGAAAACGCCTTTGTTGGAGCTGTCAAATATATGTGAAGCTTATAGGCTTAACGCTAAGCTGATTGCAAAGCTTGAATTCTTTAATCCAGCGGGGAGTGTTAAGGATAGAGTTGCCGACGCCATGATAAGAGAGGCGGAAGCAAAGGGGTTATTAAAACCTGGGTCGGTAATCATTGAGCCGACAAGCGGCAATACAGGAATCGGTCTGGCAGCTATTGCTGCTTCAAAAAAGTATCAAGTTATTCTGACTATGCCCGAAACGATGAGTCTGGAAAGACGAAACTTATTAAAAGCATATGGAGCTAAGCTCGTTTTGACCGATGGGGCATTGGGTATGAAAGGCGCAATTGCAAAGGCCGAAGCGCTTTCTGAGGAAATACCCAATAGCTTTATTCCGGGGCAGTTTTCAAATCAGGCAAACCCGGAAATCCACAGAAAGACGACCGGGCCTGAGATTTGGGAACAAACAGGCGGGCAAATAGACATCTTTGTTTCAGGTGTAGGAACCGGAGGGACAATTACCGGTGCGGGAGCATACTTGAAATCCCAAAAGCCGGATATAAAAATTATTGCTGTTGAGCCTGATGATTCGCCTGTTCTTTCTGAGGGCAGGGCAGGACCCCACAAGATACAGGGCATCGGTGCCGGGTTTGTGCCGGAGATATTAAATACTTCTGTTTATGATGAAATTATTAGGGTGAAAAATGAGGATGCTTTCCAAACCGGGAGAGATGTTGCGCGTATGGAAGGCGTTTTGGTTGGGATATCTTCAGGCGCGGCGGTGTGGGCAGCAGCCCATATTGCCCAAAATCCTGAAAATGCCGGGAAAACGATTATTGTTGTTTTGCCGGACACCGGTGAGCGGTATTTGTCAACGCCTATGTATGATTAGGCTGATTAACCAATAAAATGGGAGTAGGGAGTAGAGCATTGGATATTAAGGATTTTGTTTCAGGGGCTACATCAAAACTGCTTTCGGGTCACTATGCGTTTACAATGAATGATGACCTGGTGGGTTATCCGAACAGAAAGCGTATTGTTGACATTTTAGATAAGATTAAAATGGCAGTTTTTCCTGGTTATTTTAAAGAAATTTCTCAGTCAAAACCACAGGATATTTGGCTTCAGCAACTACTTGATGACATCCGTTGGGAGCTGACAAACGAGATCAAGACGGCGCTGAAGAATGGGGAGGATAATGAAAACGCTACCTTAGTTGCTTGTAGTATTTCGGCAAAGCTGCTTGATAATCTCCCAATCATTCAGCAAAAGCTTCAAAAAGATGCATTGGCGGGATTTGAGGGCGATCCGTCAGCGCATAGTGTGGATGAAGTGATTTTAACGTATCCGGGTTTTGCTGCTGTGTTTGTTCATAGAGTCGCTCACTTTTTGTTTTCGGAAAGCGTGCCGATTATACCTCGAATGATGAGTGAACATGCCCATAGCATCACTGGGATTGACATACATCCCGGGGCGGATATCGGTGAATATTTCTTTATTGACCATGGTACCGGGGTTGTCATTGGTGAGACAACAATTATTGGAAATAATGTGAAGCTCTATCAGGGCGTAACTTTGGGGGCGATTTCTACCAAGGGCGGGCAGAAACTCACCGGAATCAAGCGTCATCCTACAATCGAAGATAATGTTACGATTTACTCCGGTGCAACAATTCTTGGCGGTGAAACGGTTATAGGTAAAAATATGACTATAGGTGGGAACCTTTTTATCACAAAGTCTGTATTAGCATAAAAACAAAAAACGGGTTTGTATCAAAATGCGGGCTGTCCAGAGTGTAGCGCTTACATATTGCGGTAGCTTCATATTGGATAACCCATATTGCGTTGGGGACGCATACCCGAGCGTCCCGCATTTGTTATACAAGAAAAGCCGCTTCGGTTTGTGAAGCGGCTTTGGGCTTTTGGATATTAGACTGGAGTTACGTTTACTGCGCGAAGTTTGCTGTTGTCCTTGGGATCAGGCTCTGATTCAAAAGTTACTTTTTGCCCTTCGTCAAGGGTTTTGTAACCGTCGGTTTGGATAGCGGAAAAATGCACAAATACATCGCCGCCGCCATCATCGTTGGAAATAAATCCATATCCTTTTTCTGCGTTGAAGAATTTTACTGTACCTGTATTCATTGGGTACCTCCTAAAAATAGTTATTCTGGCATAAAAAATCTCACAGGTCATTGTCAGACGGAAATTATTGGCTGACAACCAGTGAGACTAATAATATACGTGCAGAACACTGACAGTTTATCACGAAAATTATAAATGTCAATGAATAATTTTCAAAATGGACTGAATAGACTAGAAAATCATTAATCAGCCCGTCGGCAACTATACTTGGAGATGCAGATTACAGTATACTTCGGGTTCTGTAATTATGTCAATTATGTAGAAATAAATGTGTATTGCGAGCAATGTTTCGCGCATGTTAGAATAATCATGGAACTGTCGCTTGGCGACTCGGTCACTCTCTCATAAGGGGGTGATGCGATTGGTTACTTATGAAGCGTTTTTTGCACTCATTTTAGTAATCGTTGCGATTATCACGCTCTGTTACGCAATATTTAAAGACAGAGATAAATAATCCGAGGCGCCTTAGCTAAAGGCGCCTCACCACTAAAACGGACTGAGTCGCCCCACAAAAAAGCGACAGTTCCTTTTATGTGCTTACTCTACCATACTTGCCGGTTTCCGTCAATGAGATTTATCAGTAAAGATAACAAACAACAGTAAGAGGATGAAATTTTATTATTAAGCAAGAAAACATCGTGTGATTGCGACATGAGTTCTGATGAAACATGCTGCAAATACTGAATGTAGCAAAGATGTAACGTTTATTATAAAAGGTTGCATTTGGAATTTATGATTTGTGTGTGCTTGGACCCAAAGTCACCGGAGCGCTTTGTTTGAGCCGCAGCGAGTTAGCAAGCCCATGGAATTACTCAGGTTCATGGAGTAGGATGTAACTTTCCAGGGCTAAAACGATTAAATTGCTACACACCTGTATCCTGCGACATTCTTTCGTACAGCAAAGGATAATGAGTAGCTCCATGCAAGACGCGATAGATAAAAATACTTTGCCCAACTATACGATAAAAAGCTACATACGGATTTATTCCTAACATTCTATAACCAGCAGCGCTCATCTTTTTATCAGGAACAAGCCGCCCGCGTTTTGGGAAAGCAGCTAAGTCATTGGCTCTATCTATGATTTTGTCGTGCATATTCAGTGCAGCCGAGCGGCTATCGCCTGCGATGTATAGAACGATTTCCTCTAAATCATCCAGAGCTTCTTGAAGAAAGCGAACTTCATAGGTTTTCATTGATAAGCCCCCTCAACCTTTCACTCATTTCCGCTATCGTATAGGTTTTAGCACCGGAGAGCCTGTTGGCTTCGGCAGCAAGTAGTTTTTCCCTCAAATCCAACATTTCCTCGCGGTAGTTATACGCCTCAATGCTGAGAAGAACCAAATCCCCTTCGCCGTTTTTGGTTAAATAAACAGGCTCTTGTTTTGACTTGCACAACTCAGATATGGAATTGTATTCATTCCTAAGTGCAGTAGAAGGTTTTATTAACATGGATGCTCACTCCTTGATAGTATTATATACATATTATATCACAATAATATCGAAAGCGCAATGGCCAGCGTCAAATGCTGGATATAGCTTGACAAGCTTATAAACAGTGTGATAAACTTTCAAAATCTCAATTGAGGAGAGTAGCCATGTACAGCATCAGCATAATACTTATCGTGCTTATTAGCATTATTGTCCTTGTGGGCGATAGTGTCGATTTGCGTTATGCTGAATAAGGGTGTGTAGGAACTAGAGCCCCTTGCAGCGAGCGCTGCAAGGGGCTTTTTAGCACCTCAACAAGTTTGGAGGATGAAAGAAATGAAACTAAACGGAGCTCAGATTGTAATCAAACAGCTTGAAGCGCACGGCATAAACACAGTCTTTGGTTATCCCGGCGGCGCAGTGCTTACCCTTTATGATGAACTGTATAAAGCATCGGACAAGATACACCACGTGCTGACCGCGCATGAGCAAGGGGCAGCCCATGCGGCAGACGGCTATGCAAGAGTCAGCGGGAAAACAGGGGTATGCATCGCAACGAGCGGTCCGGGTGCAACAAATCTCGTCACAGGGATAGCCAACGCATATCTCGACAGCGTCCCTCTTGTGGCCATTACAGGCAATGTATCGGTTCCGCTCCTTGGGCGTGACAGCTTTCAAGAAGTCAACATCATCGGCATAACCAACTCGATAGTCAAACATAATTTTGTTGTACGAGAAGTTGAGAGCCTTGAAGAGACATTGAGAGAGGCATTTTATATCGCAAACAGCGATCGCCGTGGGCCTGTGCTTGTTGACATTCCCAAAAATGTTCAATCCGACATGTGTGAATACATCGGCAAGATTCCGTTGCCGGTAAAAAGGCCAACTTGCTCGTTTGATCCGGATGAAGTGGCAAAAATCATTGCCAGAAGTGAACGACCGTATATTTACGCGGGCGGCGGCGTTATCGCAAGCGGCGCTCAGGAAAAGCTTCTACAATTATCGGAGAAGATAAAGGCTCCGGTTGGATTTAGTCTTATGGGTCTTGGCGCGATGAATTGCGACCACGCGCTAAATCTTGGGCTAAAAGGAATGCACGGCAGATACGCCGCCAATATGGCCGCATCGGAATGTGATTTGCTTCTTGCAGTAGGCACAAGATTCTCTGATAGAGCGACAGGTGATGTAAGTGAGTACAAAAAGGCAAAGTCCATAATACATATCGACATTGACAATGCAGAAATCAGCAAAAACGTCCCGCCGTTTATGGAAATCTGCGGGGATATAACGGATGTGCTTTCGCAATTATTGCCGGTACTTGAAGATAAGCGCCATGATGAATGGACACAGAGGGTAATAGAGCTTAAAAATGAGCAGCAAAAGCAGGAGGACGGTTATTCCACTGAAGGGGAATTTACCTCGAAAAACATAATTGAGACGGTTTGCTGTTATTCCGACAGCGACACAGTTGTTGCGACCGACGTTGGCCAGCATCAGATGTGGACAGCGCAGTATTACAAGGTAAATAAGCCGCGCAGGCTCCTGACATCCGGAGGGTTGGGTGCCATGGGATTTGGGCTGGGCGCAGCAATAGGAGGCAGTTTTGCTAAAAACAAAGAAAAGACAGTACTCATTACCGGAGATGGTAGTTTTGGCATGAACCTTATTGAACTGGCCACGGCGGTGACCAACGATATTCCGGTCGTGGTAATCATACTAAACAACCAAACACTTGGACTTCCGCGTCAGTGGCAGACAATGTTTTATGAAAGTCGCTATGCTCAGAGTATGGTGGATAGAAAAACAGACTTTGCAGCGCTGGCACAAGCATTCGGAGCCAATGGGCATAGAGTTACGAGACTTGAAGACCTTGAAGCAATATTGAAAAATCTACCGAAAAATGCACCGACAGTCATCGATTGTCCGATAGATTGCGAGGAAGTGGTGCTGCCAATGATTCCGCCGGGTGGCTCAATCAAAGATATGGTAATAGGAGGGTGAATATAATGGATGAGAGATTTACAATTGAGCTTCTTGTTGCGAATAAGTATGGTGTGCTCAACCGCGTAACTGCTCTGTATGCCAAGCGTGGGTACAACATTGACAGCTTGTATGTTCATGCAACTGAAGATGCATCTGTTTCAAGGATGATTATTACTTCGCATGGTGATGAGTATATTAGAACACAAATGGTTCGACAAATAAGTAAGTTGTATGATGTCAAAAAAGTATATATGATGTCACAAGTAGATATATAATGTGAAAGGAAATGATAAAAATGGCAAAGATGTATTACAACTCAGATTGCAATCCGGAGATTTTGAAGGGAAAAACAATAGCGATCATAGGCTATGGCTCACAAGGTCATGCTCAGGCTCAGAATCTCAGAGACAGTGGGTTTGATGTGATTATCGGCCTCTATGAAGGCTCGGCAAGTGCGGTCTCTGCTAAAGAGGCGGGATTTACTGTCTTAAACACAGACGAAGCGACAAAAAAAGCAGATGTCGTCATGATGCTTGTCAATGATGAAAAAATGAAAGCAATCTACGATGCCGGTGTTGCTCCGAATCTCAGCGCCGGGATGACTATAGGTATGTCACATGGATTTAACGTCCATTTCGGACAAATCAAACCGCCGAAAGATGTAAACGTCATTATGGTTGCACCAAAAGGCCCAGGTCATACCGTAAGAAGCCAATATACAGAAGGTCGAGGTGTACCTTGCCTGATTGCTGTAGAAAATGATGCCACCGGCAATGCAAAAGAAATTGCGCTGGCATACGCCGGAGGCATCGGCGGCGGCAGAGCTGGCATTTTGGAAACAACATTCAAAGAAGAGACGGAAACAGACCTGTTTGGTGAGCAAAGTGTGCTTTGCGGCGGTGTAACAGCGCTTATGAAAGCCGGATTTGACACATTGGTTGAGGCAGGGTATCAGCCTGAAAGCGCATATTTTGAATGTGTACATGAGATGAAACTAATCATAGACCTCGTTGCTCAAGGCGGGCTGTCATATATGCGTTATTCAATCAGCAACACAGCTGAGTTTGGTGATTATGAAATCGGAGATCGCATCATAACGCAAGCGGCAAAAGATGAGATGAAAAAGGTGTTGACCGAGATTCAGGATGGAACTTTTGCTAAGAAATGGATTAAAGAGTATGCAGAGGGTATGCCGACATTCGAAAAACGCCGCAAAGCCGAGCAATCACTGCTCATAGAGAAGGTCGGTACGGAGCTTAGAGAAAAAATGAGCTGGAGCGGAGATAAATAATTCAAATGCATAATGATTAAGGGATGACAAACGGAAAGGAAATGCGCATTAATGAAAAGTGATGAAATGAAATCAGGGGTTGAGAATGCCCCCAAGCGTTCTTTACTTAAAGCGATGGGTTACAACGATGAGCAAATCAGACGCCCACTGATTGGAATCGTAAATTCATTTAACGAAGTGGCACCAGGTCATATGCATTTGCAAACCATTGCACGGGCGGTGAAGGATGGTGTGTTGCTTGCAGGCGGTACGCCCATGGAGTTCAATACCATCGGGGTGTGTGACGGTATAGCCATGGGTCATATCGGTATGAAATATTCCCTTTGCTCGCGTGAAATCATAGCCGACTCGGTCGAATGTATGGTTTTGGCGCATTGCTTCGATGCACTGGTATTCATTCCAAACTGTGACAAAATAGTCCCTGGTATGCTTATGGCGGCGGCAAGGCTCAACTTGCCCTGCCTGTTTATGTCGGGTGGACCTATGCTGTCTATAGATGGGACTGACCTTACAACCGTATTTGAGGCAGTCGGAGGTGTAAAGGCGGGGCATGTAAGCCTTGAAAAACTTGAATATATTGAAGAAAACGCCTGCCCGGGTTGTGGGTCTTGCTCAGGTATGTTCACGGCAAATTCAATGAATTGCCTCAGTGAGGCCATTGGCATAGCCTTGCCCGGTAACGGTACTGTGCCTGCGGTATATGCGCACAGACTGCGTCTGGCAAAGCAGGCAGGAGTACAGGTCATGGAGCTTCTTAAAGCAAACATCAGACCTTCAGATATAATGACTGAAAAAGCATTTAAAAATGCCCTGACTGTAGATGTTGCCCTGGGATGCTCAACAAATTCGGTGTTGCACTTGCTGGCTATCGCAAAAGAGCGTGATATTGATATAAAGCTCAGCATGATCAATGACATCAGTGAAAAAACCCCAACACTGTGCAGCTTGGCTCCGGCAGGAAAGCATCATGTTCAGGATCTTTATGCGGCTGGTGGTGTGCAGGCTGTGATGAATCAGCTTGGCGACAGACTCAATAAAGATGTGATGACAGTCACCGGAAATACTGTTGGAGAGAATATAAAAGATGCCAAGGTGCTGGATGATACTGTTATCAAGCAGTATTCTCCAAAGGGTGGCATTGCGGTGCTGTTTGGAAATCTTGCCCCCAATGGCTCTGTGGTAAAACGCAGTGCGGTCAGAGAGGGCATGATGAAATACACAGGGAAAGCAAGAGTCTTTGATGGTGAAGAAGATGCAGTAGCAGCAATCTATGAGGGGCGGATAAATAAAGGCGATGTGGTTGTCATCAGATACGAAGGGCCGTCCGGCGGGCCGGGAATGAGAGAGATGCTTCAAGGCACTTCTGCTATTGCCGGTATGGGATTGGATGGCGATGTTGCGCTTATTACTGACGGTCGATTTTCAGGAGCCACACGAGGTGCGGCCATTGGACATATCTCACCTGAAGCGGCTGCGGGTGGCACGATTGGTTATGTAAAAGAGGGCGATGAAATCTGCATTGACATAGAAAACCACGCACTGAATCTGCTTATTACTCAGGAAGAACTGGAACAACGCAAAGCGACTATGCAAATTCGTCCTCCGCTTCCACTCAGTGGATATCTCAAAAGATATGCGGCAGCGGTTTCCTCTGCCGATTCAGGAGCTGTTGTGTTATGACACTGGATAGGATATATCAGGCTGTGCATTTGCTCAAGCCTTCGGTTCGCCGGACAGAAATAATTCCATACCCAGGGATAAAGTCGGATTGTGACCTTTACTTGAAAGCCGAAAACCTTCAGCTTACAGGCTCTTTTAAGTTGCGTGGGGCATACTTCAAGATATCGATGCTATCTGATGATGAAAAGCAAAAAGGCGTGATTGCTTGCTCGGCAGGCAATCACGCTCAGGGCGTGGCACTGGCAGCGCGTGACATGGGCATCAGTGCAACGATATTTATCCCCAGTGTGTCACCTTTGTCGAAAATTGAAGCGACGAGAAGGCTGGGGGCAGAGGTCAGGATTATTGATGGATTTTATGACGATGCGCACCAAGCCGCACTAAAACATCAAAAGGAAAGCGGTGGAGTTTTCATTCATCCGTTCAATGACGAGGATGTTATTGCTGGTCAAGGCACGATTGCTCTTGAGATACTTGAGTGTATGCCAGATGTTGAGGCCATAGTTGTGCCGGTTGGCGGCGGGGGGCTTATTTCCGGAATTGCTTTTGCAATCAAGATGCTGCGCCCGTCCTGCAAAGTGTATGGTGTACAGGCGGCGGGAGCTGCAAGCATGTATTCGTCACTGGAAAAAGGCGAGCTTGTCAGATTGCCTACGGTTAGCACCTTTGCCGATGGCATAGCAGTAAAGGCTCCGGGTGACTTGACGTTTGATATGTGCTGCAAATATGTTGACCAAGTTGTCACCGTAACGGACGATGAGATTGCAACGGCTATTCTGACGTTGATGGAACAGGAGAAACTGGTGTCGGAGGGTGCTGGTGCGGTGTCAGTCGCTGCGATTTTGTTTCACAAGCTGCCTTTGTCCGGGAAAAAAGTCTGTGCCATCGTCTCAGGGGGAAATGTGGATGTCAATATCCTCTCGCGTATCATCAGTCGGGGGCTGCGGACAACCGGAAGGCTGTCAGAACTGACCGTGGAGATGATTGACAAGCCTGGGCAGTTGCAAGAAGTTTCGTCTGTGGTTGCTCAGCTTGGGGCTAATGTGATAAAAGTCATTCATAACCCAAGTGGAGAAAACACAGATATCAATGGCTGCTATTTGCATCTTTCGCTTGAAACGAAAGACAAAGCGCATTTTCAGGGAATTATAGAAACAATGCAGGCCAGAGGGTATAATATTTTGCCTTAACTAAAGAGGGAGAACCTATCACAGGGTCTGACGAACGGCAAAAGTCTCATTTTGGGACTTTTACCGTTTTTATAATCAAGCGAAGAGAGCGTCGCGACCGAGCTTGGCTCGGTCATGACCGAACGAGCGCAGATTTCGCAAGGATCAAACCGCGCGGTCTTTGCCGCGCAACACGCACGAAGTGCGGGGTCCAGGGCTCTGCCCTGGGGTTAATACATTTTATCTCCGTTTGACATTATATTATCAATATGATAATATAAGCACAATGATAATGTGTTGTCAAATTAAGTATGGAGGTAACTCAAATGATAATAGAAAAAATAACAATAGGCAGTGAATACCCACTTGAAGGACTATTGACAATCCCCGGTACGGAAGAAAAGCAATACCCTGCGGTTGTGCTGGTGCACGGGTCAGGGGCGAATGATATGGATGAGAAAGTGCATGGCGTCCGACCATTTAAAGATATCGCAGAGGGTCTTGCAAAGCACGGCATAGCGACCATTCGATATAACAAACGCTCACTGACTTATGGCAAACAGCTGGTTAAAGCACTCGGGGCTGACATAACGGTCAAAGAAGAAACCATAGAGGATGCTGTATTTGCGGCGGATTTTCTGAGAAAAGACGTGCGCATCAATCCGGACAAAATCTATATTGCAGGGCATAGTATGGGTGGCATGTTGGCTCCCAGGATAAATGCCGATGGAGGAAATTTCGCAGGTCTGATTATATTGGCAGGATCGCCCCGGAGGCTTGAAGAAATCATCAAGGAGCAGCAAGATGAATATATGAAGTCTGCAAAAGGTATCATTAAGTGGATTGCCGGAAAGCAAATCAAGAAGATGTCAGATAAATTTGACAAAATCTATTTTTTGAGCGATGAAGAGGCAAAAAAAGTTCCTTTTGCCGGAAACACCTCACTCTATTATTTCAAAGAATGGGGGATGAAGTCATCTGCCGATTATCTCAAAGAGACAACTGTGCCGATATTGGTGATGCATGGCGGTAAGGATCTTCAGGTGCTTACAGATAAAGACTTCGAGGGTTATCAGCGCATATTGGCTGGGCGTCCGGATGTGACATTTGAGCTCTATCCTGATTTGAATCATATGTTTATGCCGTCAATTTACAATGAAATCGGCAAGCTCATGAAAGAGTACAAAATCAAAAGGCATGTTGAAGCATATGTGATTGACGATATGGCGAATTGGATTAATGCACATGTATGATAAAGTAATGGAATGCCTGACAAATCCCATAAAGAACAAACTTCTGCTAGAAGTCATAAATCAAGGGCAAACAACGGCAAAGATGCTTGCTGAGAAAAATAAAAGCATTCCGCAAGCGACTCTTTATCGCTATCTGAACAAAATGGTTTCTGATGGGGTTTTGGAAGTTGTCGAGGAGCGGCAAGTTAGAAATGTAAAAGAAAAAGTTTATGCTTCCGCAATTGATTTTGAGGCGCATGTGAAAGAAATGATTGCCGAAAATTCCGGGGAAGCGTATCTGCGGATGTTTCAGCAATTCACTATTGGGCTACTCAATGAATTCAAGGTCTATTCTGAACAGGATAGCATCGATATTTTAAATGATGGTTCAGGGTTTCGTGTTGCATCTTTCTGTGCGACCCATGATGAGTTAAAAGAGTTATCTGAAAAAATCTGGAAATTGGTTGAGCCGTACAAAAAAAGAGCAATGACATCTGAGCGCAGGGCGCGATCATTGGCAGTAGTGGTCACCCCGCCGACCGGAGAATAGTTGGCGTGCTACGCCTCAAATTTGATTAAAGCTGGCGAGAGTTGAACGCTTATCGACTCTCGCCAGCTTAAGTGACTTATGATTTACGCTTCTCCAAAAGCTTACGCAACACCGGCGCGGTAAGGAATACCAAGGTCATTTTTATTGCTTCTGGAAAGATAAAAGGTGCCATTGCAGCAAGAAACGCTGCTTCAAGAGATTGCTCCGTTACAAATGCAAACTGAACCATGCCCATGGTCAGATTCAGCAGTGAACCTAATACAAGCCCGATGGCAAACCAAAGTTTTTTCTGCTTACTTGCTGAAAATCCTACGATTAATGACATCAATGGGTATGAGAGCAAAAAACCGCCCCAAGGCCCAACGATTCGGCCAAGGCCACCGCCGAATTGTGTAAATACAGGAAGTCCGACTGCACCGAGCAAGAGGTAAACAATTGCTGCAATCGCTCCGCGTTTTGCGCCCAAGATTGCTGCTGAAAAAGGCACGATAAAGGTTTGCATGGTGAGCGGCACCCCACCCGGCAAGGGGATAGCGAGTTGCGAAATGGAGGCTATTAGGGCGACAAATAAGCTGATTAAACAGATGTCACGAGTTGACATTTTTTTCATGCTGAAACCTCTGAATGAATTGAGAATTGAGAGTTGAGAATGGAAAAGCAGAGAAGTATGGTCACCAGCAGGCCGTTCCCTGTTGCTAAACCACTTGCCATCCTTGAAAACTTATGTTCTGGAGTGCTGGGGGTGTTGCTGATGATTTTCAGGGATGCTCTAAGCTTCCTGTGAAGATTCCCCTCCTTGGAGGGGTGCCACGAAGTGGCGGGGTGGTGCTCTTTTCTCTCGCCCCCAAAGACCACCCCGT
>Ga0123355_10002215_pt1 | contig 27443 bp, 26 predicted proteins | sample TergutEmb28metaG_3_FD_89872 | JGI IMG/M metagenome (GOLD analysis project Ga0123355, IMG submission 89872) | Embiratermes neotenicus P1 segment gut microbial communities from Petit-Saut dam, French Guiana - Emb289 P1 | ecosystem: Host-associated > Arthropoda: Insects > Digestive system > Gut ... | reverse complement strand
TCAAACAATAATAAAGTAGATATTTTTTCCCTTCCCCCTCTTTGTGATCTATGATTTCATCCCACCGATTTGGGGTTAAAAGCATTGTCGGATCCAGAACAACCTTTGCGTGTGTGCCGGTAATTTCCTCAATTATTTCGGCTCCCCTACCTTCACGTATCGAAAGGTGCCCAAAAGTCGGTATTTGGGCTTTGTAGAATTCACGGATATATTTGTTTTCTATGTCAGCGACAGCGATGCTTGGTGCGTAGGCAATTTTTTTCATATCTCTATTTACAAAAGATAAATAGTATTTTTCATCAAATGAATACGGATTCCAAATCTGGTCGCTTCCACATACGAACGCGTCAAATTTTTTATTCAATTGCTCAAGCTGCCCCATTGTCAGAACCTTATCTGTTGGATTAAGGTTTTTCCTGAATTTATCAAAATTTTCGTTGGCTTGCCCATCAAATGATACCAGATTTGACTTTTTCAATCTTGACCCTAAAATGCTCATTGATTTTTTAAACAGACCAAACCACGAAAGATTATTAAGGTTTGACATTCCCTCCATATTGTAATCGATAATGCTGGGCTCATATCCCAGTTGTTTAATTATATCTGACAAGGCAACTGCCTGTAAAAGTTGTCCGTAGTTATTTTTTTTCGTCTTGAACCAGGTTATTTGTGCCACTTTCTTCATCATTTGATTTTATCACGTTACCTGATTTTTGCAATACAATTTCAACAAAAAACCCTTACGGGTTTTTCTTGTTTGGTGTCCCATCATGGACTCGAACCATGGACACCATCATTAAAAGTGATGTGCTCTACCAACTGAGCTAATGGGACATGCACCTATAATACAACAACATTAAAACAAATGCAAGTATTTTCGGAAATTTTATAACTCGTTATTTAATTCTTCTAGTTTCGAATAATCTATGTCCAAATTCAATCTTTTTGCATCTCGTATCATAATTTGGACACAAATGTCAAAGTTAATTGTCTTGCCGGATTTAAGATGAATTTTGCTAAATACATGGTCAATAAGGTACAGTTTATTGGGTGGGTATATTTGTTCTCCCGGATGAAGATTTAAACAATAGGCATGTTTATAATCTTTCACAACGTTCACTTCCACCTTTTGCAATATCTTATTTACCTCTGATGCAAAAGTTCTGCCCTCGTTTAAGTTTTTTAATTGCTTTGGCTCTTTCTTAAAGCTAAAAAATCCCTTGAACATTTCTGGCAATTGTACCACAAAATTACAATGATTTCAAGACCCAATAATTTAAAACACCCTCGCCTAATTAAATTCATCTCCCAATATTCCGAGATATCTTGAATAAAATAAAAAGAATTCGTGAACCGTAGTCGCTGGATTATTGTTTGCTGGTGGGCAATCTTCATTCAAAAGTTTTTGGGCATATTTTATAGCCTTCGATAGAGATCCCTTTGTCATCACCTTATTAAATATCGCATTATCCTTCTTGTCATATTTCTCACCTAATTCAGTTGTAAGTTTTGGTATGTAATCTTTAATATCTAATACTGACTGAGCCAAATGGAAATGCAATAAAAGCCAAAGTTCAAAACACTTGTTTGTCCAAAGTGCGAAATATACTGTCTCGCTACCTTCTTCCTTATACTTACTTACAAACTCAATTGCCGAATTAAAATGAGCATCCTCAAAGTTATCCTTATCAAAAACAACCCATACTTGGTCTATCTTAATGCCTTTACTAATTTCTATTTCTTTTTTTCTTTCTGGTGCATTTTTAGCCATATTCAAAGGATCTACTGCATCACACTCTACAATAAATATTTTTGCAGCATCGCTCTTTGCCACATTATCAATCATCCATTGCGTTGCTTTGCTAAAATAATTCATTTCTGTGCGAGCACCACAGCAAATTATTAGGTCATATCCCTTAATTGGTCTTGTTCCAACTTTACTGTCGCGAGGCTGTATCCACATTTCTTTGGTTGGCTTTCCCATAGTTTACCAACTTTTAATTTTGGCGAAATATGGATCTGCTCCATATCGCCCTTCAAGGTATTGTTTTGAAAATGAGCCATCATTTCTCACCACCCTTCCGTCTTTTCCACGAATCTCAACAAGTGAAAACATTTCTGAGTCTTGATTTTCTGACAAAGCCATAAAATATATTTCATCTCTGCGGAATAATTCGGCCTTCATTGTCGCTACATCGTGCGATGTAAATATAAGTTGTCCACCTTTAATGTTTATAGACTTATCACTGAACAACTTTATAACTTGCTCTAACAATTTTGGATGTAATTTTGCATCTAGTTCGTCAACAAACATTGTTCTTCCGTCAACTAACGCAGAAATAAACAACGGAATTAGTCCTAATATTTTTTTCGTTCCACCTGACTCAAACATAAATGGTAAATCGTATACTTTTCCATTAACATTATGCATAGTTTTCATATCAAAAGAAACTTCTTCTAATGCGAATGCACCCTCTGCTACTGTTTTTTTCTTTTCTAGTATCTCATAGTTATCAATTTTAACATCCATCTCTTTCAACATATTGATAATTTTTTGCTTAAACTCCTTGTTGCTATTTGTATCAAAAATATTCCTCATTAAGTCCACTTCTTGATACAGATCATTGTAATCTACAAATAGTGTATTTAAGAACCACTGAACTATTTCTTTGATTGGAGACACTTTATAAAATTGATTAACAAAAACCAACAGAGGCATATTTGGAGCAACTGTTTCTGCCATCTTATTTGTAATCACCTCTAATATATCTTCACATTTTATCTCAATCTTTTGTTCAGTTCTATTAAACAATAGTTTGGGCTCTGCACCATTTCTTTGATACAAATACTCTTGTTTAATCGCCCCATTTTGTGCAACTGCCATTCCATATTTATATTGAAACTTTCCTAACCCAATAAACACCTCGAATACTGTTGGCTTAGCTCTTGACTCATCATCAAACTTAAATGGCATAATAAAGACTGATGGCAATGATTGGTTTACAAAAATCCCACCTCTTCTTTGGAAGTATCTTGCGACTAATGCCTGCATTGTTTGAAATGCTCTAATCATAGTGCTTTTGCCTCCACCATTTGGACCATAAATAACAGCCTTAGGCAGAACCTTACCATTTATTAAACTTTCTTTATGCTCCTCTATCGCTTTCCCTTGAACCGAAAGCATATCAAGAGTCATTCTTTTTTTAATACTTTGAAAATTCTCTACCGAAAATTGTAACAGCATAATTTTTTCCCCTTTGTCTTTTGTTTCTCTCCAACACCTTGCACTAGTTATTACCAATGTATGCTATCTATATGCAACTTGTGAGAAAAAATCTCACAAACTATTCTACAATATATCTTTGATACTTGTCAATAGTCAAATAATTTTTAACAACTTATTTACAGGTTTTATCAAAACACCCCGGGCCAGGCGAAACTGATACCCACCATCACGACGACAATCATGATTGAAATAAATATTGCGATTACTGCGATAAGGTTACATTTTTGCAAACGGGTGCAACAAATTTTGTCCATGAAAGATTTTAAACTCGCGGTTACCAGCAACATGCACAGAATGTAAATACTCGCGATATAATATGCGGCACTTCCGCCCCCTTCCCCAAACAACGTCACGAAAAAGGTCACCAACGACGCCGTCATTAATGTGAACACGAATAACAACATCATGGTGTTTAATAAACGGTATCCTTTAGGGTCAATTTTTTGTTCCATTATTTCTTTCTACCTTTTAATGCGTCCATTTCTTCGCGTAACTCTTTTACAATCAAAACAAAACGTCGAAGTGAAATATACAAAAGCAACACCAAAATTTGCAACAACAACGTGATTGCGGTTGCGGTAATCAGTTGCGGGCTTTGGTCAATTATCAATCCCCAAACCACGGGCACCATTGCAATTACCAACAGCACCATCGTTATAATCAAATTCCTGTTTATCCTGCTGAATGTTTTTTTGTACTTTTTTTCCATGATTCCATTGTATCATGATGTTTTTGTTTTGTAAAAATCTTTTTAGGTTTTCCAACACAATTTCCATGTTTTTGTCGTTGGGGAAATATTCGTATTCCCTGCACATTTTAATTGCGTCCGCTATGGGTAATTTGAAAAGTTTTTCAATTTCTTTTTCGCATGGTTTTAATTCATAGTTCTCGGGAATTTCCAAAGCATAAAAGCCCAATATATAATTCTTCCAGCTTTTGCGCTTGGGAACATGAACCGCGTAGGTATGCAAATGAACCATGTCCCCCGCGGTTTTTTTGTCGATACCGAATTCTTCCCCGACACCGCGTATCATCGCCGCGTTCATTTCTTCGTCCCCTTCGACATGTTCGGTACAGGTGTCAATTTTGAAATTTGCGTCCGCGTCCCCTTTTTTCTTTTTGCGAACCTGCATAACCAAGTCGCCCCCCTGAATAACAAAGCAGGAAACACCCCGCAGGTATTCATGTTCCTGCAGGGTGTCCAATTCGGTTTTTTTTATCGTCCGTTGGTAAAATCCATTTTTGTTGTAGGTGTTATACATATTCAAAAATCCTTTCGGTCTTACGTTCGTAAATTTCACCGTCAAGTTCGTCCAACATTGATTTAGGTTCACCCCGATATCCATAAAAACCATTTGCGTAACAGTACACGCAATCATGAGTGCAAGTATTATAAACCCCGATATCAACGCACGGTATACAACCGCAGTTTTTACGCTGTCGGTCCAGTCGTTTTGTTTTAACCTTTCCCCCTGTCAATTTTGCGAATAGCTCGGGGTCGGTACATTGTGCTTTTTTTATTCCATATTTTGACCAATCGTCTTTTAATGCACACGCATAGAGTTGCATGCCGTTTTCGCGTGTAACCTGTGCAAAACGCTTTAGAATTTCATCACGTTGGATATGCGACGGTGTCCAAATTGATTTGTTTTTGCCGGGGATTAAAAAACTTATCATACAACTTGTTGCATAACCGCTTAATTGTTTTGCTAATTCTTCAAAATTTTTCAAATGATATTCGATGTCATGGTCTTTGCTCATTAATATCGGGTCGTACCGCCATATTGCTTTTTCTTTCCCTATTTTCTCTGACAGTTCTTTGAATGTTTCAATCCGCTCATCAAGCGGTGGTACATTGATTTCAATTTTTTCGTCATAGGGATTCAATGTAAAATGAAAATAATATTTAAATTCATCCAACTCATGCAATCGTTCAAACATCGGTCGTGGATTTTTTGTCCAAAATATTATACCATCGACGTTTCCGGTGATTTCTTTTCCACCTAATAGATTTTCCGTCACTCGCACTGGTTCAATTTGAACTCTTGCAACTTTACCGCATGGAAAAAACGGATTTGCCGTTAAAACAAAACCATCCTTGACCCTATCCAAAAACCAATCTGCATATAATGCGGGAATGTCGGTTCGTCTACTTACACTTAGAACCATGCATTATAATACCACGATTGTTGATGATATCAAATTTTTTAATGGTAAAAGTTTGCGATAATTCTTCAATTAGGCTATCAATATAATCTCGTTCATTAAGTGTTGGTCCATAGTGATTATTTATTGTGAAATTGCAAACAAAATAGAATTTATTTTTACCTTTTAACACTTTCAATAAATCTTTCTTAACGTCTTTTTCTTTTTTAATTGAATACAGCGAATGGAAAAAACAAATCACTGGAACATTTTGGGTCATTTGCAGTAACCAAATCGATTCGTCGTACTTGATAAATTTCCTTGGTAATTTTGGTTCGAAATCTTTGTACTGTTTGGTTTCACAAATCGCCCATTTATATTCGTCGATTGGAAAATATACGACGTGGTTTCCAAATATTTCTTTTGCTCCAACACTATCCAACCCAATTCCACAACCAAACGAAAATATCGCTGGTTTTTCGTTGTTCATAATTTTCTTTAATTTTTCAAAAGTTTCCTTGTTTTGTTCATAATTCGCTTTTCCGTACATTTTCAAGTAGCTCACATTAGAACACAAGTCATCGTATTTCAAAACATTGTCACAATCTTTTGTTTGAATTCCTTCCCAAATTTTTTCTATTTCCATTTTTTATCTCCTTAAAAAGTCGTGACATAATATCACGACTTTTAAAAATTGATACGAGTTACTGACAAAAACTTTCTACTTCTGCAAATACTTACACAGCATCGAAATAATGTGGTTTGCTTCTGTTCCGCCGACGTGGTCGCGTATCCAACGGAGGATGAATTCCAATAACTCTAATATTCTGTCGTGGTGGATTGGGGGTCTTACTGGACTGATTGGTGGGACTGTTGGTGTGATTGGTCGCGGTGGTTGTACCGGTACCGTTGGGGTGATTGGTCTTGGGGGCTGACAGACAACCAAATCCGACCCTATGGTAAGGTTGTAAACCTCGACATCTGGGTTCAGGTTCATCAAATTCGTCACCGTCGTGTTGTATGTTCCCGCCAACGACCAAAGGGTATCGCCCGCGACAATCTTATGTATAACTCTTTCATTGCAAATCATTTTTTTGCTCCTTTTTATGTAATATCTAGTTCATGGTATGCGGGTGATTACAAAAAGGTTATTTATATCATCTCGTTTCACGGATAAACTAAATTTTGCATATTTAGTTTATAATAATAGTTGCGGGAATGCGTAAAAATATGTTAAGGTCAAAATTATGTATAGATTTGTGTTTAAGCGTTTAATTGATTTTTTCGGGGCACTTATACTTTTGATTTTGTTGTCGCCGATATTTTTGATTGTGACAATTTTGGAAATCATATTTCACGGTTGGCCACCGTTTTTCGTTCAACGCAGGGTTGGGAGGGGACATCGGGTCTTTCACGTGTATAAATTCCGCAGCATGTCCAACAAACGCGATAAGGAAGGGAATTTGCTCCCCGACAAACAACGCATTACAAAGTTTGGTAAATTTATAAGGAAAACCAGTATCGACGAATTACCGCAACTTTTTAATATTTTGTTCGGTCAAATGTCATTTATTGGTCCACGTCCAAAAGACATCAAAGAGTGTGTATTTTTCACCGCCGAACAATGTGGTCGTTTCCGCGTACGACCGGGGATTTCTGGGTTGGCGCAGGTTAATGGTCGGAATAACATTACTTTTGACAAGGTCGCGGAATTTGATAATCAATACGCCGACAAAATAACTTTTTGGGGTGACGTTAAAATTGTGTTTAGGACTTTTGCATCGGTTTTTAGTCGCAAAGGCATCGATTCAAATGTAAATGCCAATACCGGACATTTTTGTTTTTATTATAATGACCTGTTGTTACAGGAAGGTCGCATAACCCAAGACGAATACGACCATCGTGTTGCCTTTTCAAAAACATTAAAGGCGGGAATGCGCATGCCATCGGTATGTGAACAAAAAAGAATAGAAGAACAAAAAGCGGTAGAAGAATTGGTCGACGAAATCAAAGAAACCATCGAAATGGAAAATGACTTGCAAAAGACGCAGGAAGCGGTATAAAATATATTTATGTACAATTTAACGGTTGAACAGGTAATTGAAAGAACAAATACAAACGTCAAGACTGGATTGACGCAAGTGCAGATAGAGGAACGTACCAAACGGGACGGTAAAAATGAACTTGCGCAAAAAGCACGCACCCCTGCCCTCTTGCGATTTGCAAAACAATTGACACATGTCATGAATATTATTTTGTTTGTGGCCTTTTTCCTTACTGTTGTTATTATTTTTACAGACGGGCAAGTAAAAGATTATATAAGCTCTGCACTTATCTTTGTTGTTATTATGATAAACGCCAGCATCGGTTTCATACAGGAAAACAAAGCAGAAAAGGCAATTGATGCACTAAAGAATCAAACCAAGCCGTACGCAAAGGTTTTACGTGACGGGGTTGTCGTTAAAATCAAAAATGAAGACCTTTGTGTCGGTGACATTGTACTTGTCGAGGCGGGTGATATTATCCCCGCGGATTTAAGATTGATAGAGGCGGTGAGTTTACAAGTAGAGCAAGCCGCATTGACGGGTGAAAGTATCCCAAGCGAAAAATTCACGCACGCAATCACAGAGACAAATATTGCATTGGGTGACCAAAACAATATGGCATTTTCTGGTGGTGTTGCCACCTATGGACGTGGTAAAGGTATCGTGACCGCAATCGGCATGCAAAGCGAAATTGGGCGCATAGCCACACAACTTAACCAACAAAAAGACATGCAAACCCCACTTACCAAACGATTGAACAAAACATTTGGTATGATTGCGATTATCGTGGGTTTGGTGTCCGTTTTCATTTTCGCGTCCCGAATTATGACGGGTGACCAAATTATCAGCAGTTTGGTAATTACCATTGCAATTGCGGTGTGTTCAATACCGGAGGCACTGCCCACATGTATATCTATTACCCTGTCACTTGCCACACAACGGATGAGCAAGAAAAAGGCGATTATCCGAAGCCTCCCCGCTGTGGAAACACTGGGAAGTACGCAAATTATATGCAGTGACAAAACCGGAACAATAACATTAAACAAAATGACGGTACAAAAAACGTGGTCATTAAAGGGTGATGAAGAGTTGATTAAATGTATGGTTTTATGTAACGATACACAAACCAATTACGAATCCGGCAAATTGGAAACCATCGGTGATCCCACCGAAACCGCACTTGTTCATTATGCGGATACGTTGGGTATTAAAAAAGAAACATTGGAAAAAGAATTCCCAAGAATTAGTGAGTTACCTTTTGATAGTAACCGAAAACTTATGTCCACCCTTCATGGAACCACGATGTATACCAAGGGCGCGCCGAATAATTTGCTGGATCGCTGTACAAAGATACTTGACAATGGGACGATTAGAAATATTACAAAAACAGATAAGGAAAATATAAATAAAGAGGTTTCCAATTTGGCTCGTGGTGCACTACGGGTTTTGGCATACGCGATGAAAACAGTAAAAGGCGGAAAGCTATCAATTGGTTGTGAACAGGATTTGGTCTTTATTGGTTTGACGGGCATGATTGACCCCCCACGTGAAGAGGTCATGGAATCCATCAAAACATGTAAAGAAGCCGGCATCAAGGTTGTCATGATTACCGGCGACAACCGCGACACCGCGTTTGCAATAGCGAAACAAGTAGGTATTGCAGATGACGAATCGCAGGTAATGACGGGGGCGCAACTTAATGAAACAAGTGACGAAGAATTAATTGAAAACATCGAAAAATATACTGTGTACGCACGTGTCGACCCCGAGCACAAAGTTAGAATTGTTCACGCGTTTCAAGCAATTGACAAAATCGTGGCAATGACGGGTGACGGTGTTAATGATGCACCATCCATAAAAGCGGCAAACATTGGGGTTGGTATGGGTATTACTGGAACTGACGTTACAAAGGCAGCCGCCGACATGATAATAACCGATGACAATTTTGCGACAATAGTTGATGCAGTGCAGGAAGGTCGTCGCGTACACACCAACGTCAAAAAGACCATCGTTTATTTGTTGGGTGTTTGTATGGCGGAATTGATTTTGCTTACTTTTATTTTGGTAATTCTTCGTATGCCGTATTTTTCGGCGGTTTTGATTTTGTGGATTAACGTTGTTACCGACACCCTACCTGCCCTTGTTTTGGGGTCACTCCCAGCTGAAAAAGATGTCATGAAAAATGGACCCAACAAAACCCGTGGAAGTATGTTTAAGGGCAAGTACGGTCAAATGCTGTTTGTCACTATAATCTTCTTCATGATATTGGCGGGGGCGGCGTATTTTGCGACAATCTATGTGTTCGGGTACAGTGCATACGTTGCAACAACGGTAAGTTATCTTGTGTTTGTTGTCCTCATCGCCCTGCATGCATACAACCTTGTTAACGCAAAAACCACGATATTCCACCCGTCAACATTCCGCAGCAAGTGGATGAACTTGGCAGTTATCGCATCAATATTGTTGGGACTTATCCCCATCCTTGTACCGGGGGCAATTCAGGAGGCATTTGGACTTGTCATGCTTACCGGTGGTCAATGGTTGATTGGTATTGCTTTCGGTGCGGTGATAATCGTGTTTTACGAATTTTATAAAATGTACCTGCGGCGAAGGGATAGGAAGGAGAAACTACAAGAAAATATTCCCCTTTAAGATAAAGGGGAATTATTGGCGCAGTGCCCTCTCCGTTTCCCTTTTAATATCCCTTTCCCGCAATGTTGCCTTTTTATCGTAATTCTGTTTACCTCTTGCTAATGCAATTTCCGCTTTGACCAACCCGCGTGGGTTGAAATATAATTTGGTGACGACGCAGGTGTAACCCTTTGCCTTGACTTGCATGTGTAATTTTTCGATTTGGGATTTGCGTAATAACAGTTTGCGGTTGCGTTTACTTTCCTGCTCTTGCACCCGTCCGTCCTTGTATGGTGAAAAGTGCGCGTTTTTCAACCAACACTCACCATTACTAAAAAACACAAAACTGTCCAGCAAATTCACTTCACCGGCGCGGGCGGATTTGACTTCCCAACCTTGTAATTCGATACCGGTTTCGATTTTGTCCTCGATGTGATAATCGAATCTTGCTTTGCGATTGTCGACTATGATTTTACTCACGACACACCTATTGCTTTTCTGACACGTTGCAGGACTTCGCGGGCTTTTTTTCTTGCTTTCTCTGCCCCTGCCGTCAATATTTGTTCGGCTATGTACCATTCCTCGTTCATATATTTGTTATATTTTTCCCGCATGTCTTTTAAATAAGTTTCAAGAACATCCAACAACTGCAACTTCGCGTCCCCCCAACCGGTCACCGTTCGCAATTCTGCTCCTGTGACAATTCGATAGATATGATATATTGCGTGGTCGCGGTGGGTTTCGATGGTGGGAACCGTGCTGTCGGTTGTTATTCGCATTACTGCTTTTTTCAACTCTTGCTCTGTCCCGAACAATGGAATTACATTGTTGTAACTTTTGGACATTTTTTGACCATCCAGACCGGGAATTGTTCCGATATCTTTTTTAATTGCGAATTGCGGGATTTTCAATGTATTTCCGAAAATTGCGTTAAAGGATTTCGCGATGTCGCTGGCAATTTCCACGTGTTGTTGTTGGTCTTTCCCGACAGGTACGATATCGGTGTCAAATGCCAAAATATCTGCCGCCATGAGTATCGGATAATTGTACAAACCCATGTTGACATCCTTGCCTTTTGCTTTTGCGTCCTTGTACGCGTGTGCCCTGTCCATATGCCCCTTTGCGGTCACATTGTTTAATATGGTGGTAAGTTCAAAAATTTCAGGCACATCGGACTGACGATAAAAGGCTGCCGTTCCATGGTGTAACCCGCACGCCAACCATGCACACGCGATGTGTTTGACTTGTTCCGCCATTTCTTTTGCATTTTGTGTGGTCGTCAATGCGTGATAATCGGCAATGAAAAAATAACTGTGTTCCCCCGCCGTTTCAATCGCCGGTTTCATTGCACCAAAATAATTCCCGATATGCAGCGTTCCGGTTGGTTTAATTCCGGTTAAGACTGTTTTACTCATCACAAATCCTCCAAAGGTATTTGCTGTCCATCGCTCATTCTTTTTGCGACTATTTTATTTGTTTTCAATTCGTTTTCACCCACCACCGCGACATATGGGATTTTGTTGACGTCAGCGTATTCAAAGCATTTGCCGACGCCCTTTCCGGTAAGGTTTACCAAAACCCGCAGACCTTTTTTGCGAAGACCTTCCGCGATTTGTTGTGATTCAATCTCCGTCCCCATTGGGATAATCATCAAATCCACGGTTGCGACTTCTTCGGTGCTTAAGATAGCGGTAATCGGTTCAAGACCAAACGAAATCCCCACCGCCGGGTATTTTTGTCCGTTGTCAATAAAGTTCCCGATGATATCATCATATCGACCACCGGCACCCAATGCACCCGTGATACGACCCGCCTTGTCATATACTTCCCATACCGTTCCGGTGTAAATATTTAATCCACGGGCAAGGTATGGTGACCATTCGCAGTATTTAGCGATTTGCATTTTTTCGAGAATTTCGAAAAGATGCAAATCTTTCGCTGGCTCTTTAATATCTACTTTTCCGTCTTTGTCTAATATTTCTAATGCTTTGTTTATTTCTAATCCTGCATTTTCTATTGCATCAACAAGATTTTTGCGGTTTCCGATTTTAATAACTGGTTCGATACCGATTTGTGTGAATATCTTGACGGCGAGCATAATAATTTCCGCCTCGATATGACTTCCCGACAATCCCACACAATCGACGTCGCATTGGTAAAATTCACGGGTGCGACCCAATTTCACCGGACCGTTGCGCCATACTTTGCCGATTTCGTATCGTTTGAACGGCATGCGGATGTTGCGGTTCATTGCGATAAATTTACAAAATGGCACGGTGAGGTCAAAACGCAACCCCAAATCGCGGTCGCCCTGGTCTTTTAGCTTGTAAATTTCGCGAACTATCTCAGCGTTGTCTTCGTATTTGTACGTCAACAAATCCAAATAGTTTAACTGCGCGGTTTCAAGGGGCAAATAACCAAACTGCTCAAAATTTGTTTTCAAAACCCCAATCACGCGATTTCGCATTACTTGTGTGCTGGGTGCGTAGTCCACCGCGCCCTTTATGTTCGTTGGTGTAAATTTTTTCATTATTTCTTGTCCCTTTTAAGGATATTTTTATTGTCCTTTTGTAATATCATATTGTTTTCACGCGACACAACTTTTGTTCCTGTTTCCTGTTCCAGTTCTTCACGGGCGTTACCCGCAATTTCCCCGCCCCGTCTTGCCGCGTCCTTATTTTGTTTCATGCCTTGTGCTTCTTTTTGTTGGGCGATTTCGCGTGTGGATGCCTCCCCCAACATTGTGAATATCAATTCAAGTTCGGTCATATGGTCGCGAAGATTGTCTTTTTTATTTTCAAGGTTCTTATATTCCTTATATTCACTCGGCACCATTCCAAATGTAGCTTTTGATGTTTCCGCGGTCAATATTGCGTAATCACGGGCGGTTTCGATTCCGCGTTCCTGCCACTCTGCCGTCAAATTCACCCGTGTTTCCATTCCTTTCAATCGCTTGGCAATCCAATCCTTACCATAACCTTTTTGGCGATACCAATCTTCTATTCTGCGATACGCAATTTCGGGGTCTTGGATTTCTTCAATACGTTCATTCCCAACATGTGCAAGCCACATTTTGAATGGTTCAGCTTTTGGGCTTGGGATTGACTGGACAAGACGTAATATTCCTTTTGTGTCCAACACGTCAGTCATATATTTTTTACCATCACTGGATAACAATTTCAGTTGCTGACAATTTGTCAGCAACTCATCTGCACCTTCCTCGTCTTTCATTCTTTCTTTTAATTTTGCCCAATAATTACTGGCTCCCCTTTGCGTTGGCTGGTCGGTCAAAATTCCGCACACATCAACAACACTGAAAAACCATTTTTCATGTTTTTTGTCCCATTCGGTGCGAACCTGCTTGGTTTCGAAAAGTTTGATTTGGTTCATGCATATATTATATCACCAAAAATTAGGTATTGCAAATTGATTTGGTTTATGGTAAAGTTCATTAGGAGAGAAAAAGAGAAATTGAGTTTAAATTTCGTAGATGTGTGCCACAGTTTAGACAACATTTAAAAGACTATGACAAACAAGAGATCGAATCAGCACCGAGCGATTTTCACGACGGCTGTCGCTATTGGTTTAAATGTGATAGCGATGAAAACATGCCAAGTAGAGAGTGTACAAGAGTAGTAGTCAATAGATGCCACACTGGATAATGTTGCTTTACTTTATATACCCCGCAAATTTTTCTTGCACTTCTTTTATATCAAGACGATTATAAAGTATCTCGATTTCGGGAAGTGTCATTTCGGTTGGTGTAAAAATCTCGAACTTGTCGTCGACACCTAACCATTTTTTGACCTTTGCACATCCGAACGGGATAAAGGGTTCCATGATTTTCGCGATGTTTGCGATGATTGTGACAATGTTGAAAATTTGTTTTTTGCACTCTTCCGTGTTTTCTTTGATTGTTATCCAAGGTTTATAATTATCAAAAGTTTTGTTGCCGAAATTTACCAGTTCAAGGGCGGTTAATAACGCGTCGCGGGTTTTGCCGGCGGTAATGAGATCGACGACGGTTTTGTATGTGTTTTTTATTTGGTCGCTTATTTCAGTGGAAATTTCGCCTACGGCGATATTTCCGCTAAATTTAGAATTTACAAAAGACAACGTTCTGTTCACCAAATTCCCAAAGTTGTTGATTAATTCCCCGTTGACGACATTTACAAAATCCGCGAAAGTGAAATTGAAATCTTTTTTGTCGTTGATGTTGCGTAACAAATAAAAACGAATAAGGTCGGGATCGAACGCATCCGCCATTTCGTGTGCGGTTAACAATGTCCCCGCGGATTTGGACATTTTTTTGCCCTCCAGCATTATGTATTCGCTGCTGACCATTATATCGGGTTTGTGGTACCTGTTTCCGTTGGCGGTAATAAGCCCCGGGAAAATTATCGCGTGGAAAGGGATGTTGTCCTTTGCGTGGACGTAATAGTGCAAATTGTCTTTGTGCGGTTTGACAAAATCTTCGCCCTTGACCTCTATTGTCGCCGACAAATACCCCAAAACATTTTCCGCCCAGATATAAATGCGTTTGTCTTCCCAACCGTCGCGTGGTACCGGCACACCCCATTCGATGTTTCGGGTTATTGCGCGGTCATGTAATCCTTCCCGTAAATATCGCCCCGCCAATCCCTGCGCATTCGTCGTCCATGTATCTTTTTTCGCGTTATAGTATTTTTCCAAATCCTTTTGCATCGCGGATAATTTTATATAAAGTTGTGCGGTGTTTTTTGGTTTCGGTTCGCCCCCACACAATTTACATTTCGGGTCCAATAATTCCTCGGGTTCCAACATTTTACTGCACCCGTCGCAACTGTCGCCCTTTGCGTGACTTTTGCAATGCGGACATGTTCCCTCGACGTAACGGTCAGGGAGATATTGCTTGCATTTTTCGCAGTACAGTTGGTCTGCGCTTTTTTCATATACGAAATCACCATCGTACATTTCGCGGTGGAACTGCATTGCGAAATTTTTGTGGTGGTCGTTCATTGTCAATGAATAATTGTCAAAGGTAAACCCCATCCGTTCAAAATCGGTTTTCAACAATTTGTGGTAATGGTTTACGATGTCTTCCGGTTTTTTACCATCCGCATTCGCCGCCACCAAAATTGGGGTACCGTAACAATCCGACCCCGTCACGAACGACACATCGTTGCCAATCAAACGATGAAAGCGTGCAATAACATCCGCCGGAAGAGACGACCCCACGTGACCGATGTGCAAACGCCCGTTGGCGTAAACCCAAGATAATCCGATTAATACTTTTTTCATGTGCCTATTGTACCATATTCGTTGCCATAGATAAAAGCACTATTGCATTATTTATCCCGACTTTTCCGCTTTTAATTTGGTATTCCAAATCCAATGCGTATTTGTATGTATCGGTGATTCGTTTTTCAAGGTGTTTATTATCGCGTCGTGCAATTTTCACCGCGAAGGGTTTGCATCCAAGGACGGTTGCGACCTGTTCCTCGTTTATAAAGGTTTGCAATGAATACCACAGACGGCGAAAGGAACCCACTAAACTTGCAAAAATCATGTATTCGTCCTGTCCGTCGAATGACTGTAACATTTTTTCGGCTTCGGTTAAATCGCCCCGACAAATTGCATTGGACAATTCATAAATTTTGTAACTGAACGGTTTATTGATTACCTGCTTTACATCGTCCGCGGTAATGGTTATATTTGTAAAGTAATTCACGATTTTGTTTAGTTCGCTGTCGATTTGTGAATAGTTACTTTCGCAAAATTCGATAATCAACCCAACCGCGTCGCGATTGATTTTTTTTCCGTGTTTTGCGATATTGTTTACAATCAATTTTTCAAGGGTAACACTGTCCATCGGGTTGCAGTCGATATGCTCCGCATTCTTTACAAGGTTTTCCGTTACAAGGACCAGTGTCGTGTCCGGGTTTGGATTTTTAAGATAGTTTTTTAACTGTGTCGTGATTTCGGGGTCACGTGCGATTATTATTCTTCGTCCACCAAAAAACGATGGGGTCATCGCAGATTCCACAATGTTGTCGGAAATTTTGGACACGTCGGTGCTGGTCGCGGATATCATTTCGATTGCCTTGTTCACCAAAAAAATGTCTGAACCGGAAATAACGTACGCCGGACGGATTTGGTCTTTAAGGTGATTTCGCAATTCTGTAAAATTCATTATGTTAATAATAACACAGATATAAAGTATGTCGCAATAAGAATTCCACCCGCGGTGTACTTGATTTTTTGTGGGGCGAATATGAAACGTGAAAATAGAATAATTCCCAACATATACAAAATAAATACGTCACCCCCACCCGCTGGGGTTGGTATATACGAAAGTGGTAACGATACAATCCATGTCGTCGCGTCCAGCACCACGGTCAACACGAATGACGCCAAGTAAAGCATCGGAAATGTTATCCAAGTGACAAGGGCGACTATGCTTATTTGGAAGAGTAAAATTATCACAGGAAGTAAAAACAGGTTCGTGATAAAACCACCGATAAATGGAAAGTACGGGAAATATAACAACATCAACGGTAAACAAATTATGTGCGCGCAAATGTATATAGCAATACCATCGGTTAACCAGTTTATTTTGCAATATTGTGATATATAATTGCGAATGGGGCGATAAAACAATGCGATACCCACCATACAGCCGAAACTTAATTGGAATGACACGGTAAATAACGATGTCGGGAACAAAATCAAAATTATTATCGCGGACAGGGCAAGTGACGACAACAAATCATACGACCGCAAAAACACCCGCATTATCAGAAACGTCATAAACATGATACTTGCACGCATTACCGGGTAACCAAATCCGCATAAATAGCAGTAGATTAAAAGTGTCGCCCCTATTATGAAAACCTGTTTTTTTCGGGAAATTTTGAACAACGATAAAATCATCATCAGCAACCCAATCACCAATCCAACGTGTAAACCCGACACCGCAAGAACGTGTGCCAACCCGCCCAATACGAAATCCTGTCGTATTTCGCCGTCCAACGCACTTCTGTCCCCGAACACCATTGAATAAATCAATTCACCATTGCGTTCCCCCATATGTGTAAGAAAAAAATCGCGAGTATGACGCAGGACAACACTTCGCACCGTGTATGTTTGACCGATTCTTTCGATTGTGCTTGGGTCGCGGATATTTGCGGTGTAACTGATACCGTTGTTTAGGTTGAAGTTGCTGGTTGACGCTATGCGTATTTGCGTGATCAATTGTATGCGGTCGAATGTGTCGAAGTTTACCCAATCGTGTGTTTCGGTGTTTACATAGACTATAACCTGACCATTTAATCTAGTGTCCCCAAATCGTGCATTAGATAAAACTATATTGCCGCCGCCATCGCCAAAGACGCGGTATCTTTCCACCGTTCCCGATAGTGTATCCAACCCCGCGAAAGACCGTTGTCCGGTTTGTGATGTTATGGTGAAGGCAAATGAAAAGGCGACGGTTAAACACAGAATCATAGACACACAAAAAAACAATCTGTTCTTCCCCAAAAACGTCAAAACTGCGTCCTTGGACTTTAACCTCGAAAGCCCATAAAAGCCGACAAGCAATAATACAAAATATACCGCAATCACCCACGGTATATCCGCCCTGTATCCCCAACTTACCACCACAACCGTCATCCCAACCAAAAATGCCCAAAAGCACAGTGGTCGAATATTGAATGGACGGTCGATGTATTTGTCGTTATTTGTCGGTTGCATTTATTTATTTTGCAATACTAAAAGATGTTTGTCAAAGATAACGAAACTGTTCTGTCATGTCGAGCGAACGCAGTGAGCCGAGACATCTCTAAGTTAGCAGAAAGATTGCTGAAAACTCCTATGCATAGTTAGTTCGAACTTAGGGATCTCTCCACTCCCTACGGTCGGTCGAGATGACAAATTCGTGCGACTACTTGACAAATCGTTATTAATTGCGTATAATACATCATGAAAAATAACAATGTAGTAATTGGAATGGTGATTTTGGTGGCGACGGTTATCCTTGGGGTGATTTTGGGATGGGTAATTTTCGACGCGCATCCAATAAGTGCATACCCGTGGGGTTCGTTTGAAAATGTTTTACTTGTCGGACTTCTTACTTTCGGTATTTTGGTTGGGATTATTACCGCGGTTTGGGTGATGTTGCGACCGGAAAGACAATAATTACTTCATAAAGGTGGGAACAACTTCCACCTTTTTTTTGTTCAAATAACTTAGTTTGAATTCGGGTGGGAAATTGAATTCCAGTTCACTGGCGCACAGGCATTGTTTTGTGTGCCCGTAAACCTTGTTCATTTTGGCGTTACCGTATTTACCGTCCCCCAAGATATAAAGTCCAATTGATGCCAAATGCGCGCGTATTTGATGGGTGCGACCGGTGACCGGTTGGATGCGAAGAAGTTGGAATTCCTTAATATTTTTTACATAGGATATTATTGTTTTGATTGGAATACCTTTTTCCTTATTTACTTCCACCGTTCCGGTGTCGCTGTCTTTTGTTAAATATCCGATTAATGTTAGGGGTGATTTTTTTAATTCCCCCAAACACAACGCAAGGTAAAATTTGTTGATATAATTGTGTAAAAATCCCTGGCGTAACTCTTCCCCCGCCCAACCGTTTTTGGCGAATATCACCAGTCCTTCGGTGTTGACGTCCAACCTGTGCACCGCTTTGTGTCCTATCAAATTTTCAAGGGTGTTTTTGTTGGTTTTGGAAGTGGTTTCAATTCCTTGGTTTTTGAAAACAATTAAAATGTTTTCGTCGTCGTATATTTTTTTGTATGGGTAATACGTTTTGATTGCGGATTCTTTGTAATAGATTTGAATTTCGTCACCTTTGGATAAATACGCGTCGTTACCTGTACGTACCCCGTTTATTTTAACGTCTTTGTTTTTCAATACGTCCTTTATAAATACATGCCCCGCACCAAAGATGTTCGATTTGATGAAATCGCTTAATTTTGTTTCTTTGTCGACTTTGAATTCTTTCATTATTGTCATATTGTTATAAACGTTCCGATGAACGCCCCCCCTACCGCAATTACCAGCGATGACATGAATATCACCAATAAAAGCCGTTCGATACTGTCCATCTGTACACGGTCACCGAATTTTTTACCGTGGATATATATCATGGCGACCTCTACAAACAAAATCGACACCACTATCGCGATATTCGCAAAAAATCCAAGATCCATAATCATAAGGAAAAAAAGCAAAAAAACGTTAATAATGGACGAGGTTATATACACCGAATATAAATACGGCTTGTTTCTGTTTTCAATATTGTCGGGAGTATAATTGGCCCGCATTTCACGGAACTTTTCGGTCCATACCCGTTTACGTTCTTCCGGTAATTTGTTTTTTATATATTGTTCAAAGAAGTCAGCGAAATTCATATTTTTATATGTTAGGGTTTGCTCTAAAAAATCTTCCGCCCATGTGACCTGTTTTCTTGCACTCGCGAAACTTGACAAGTATGTTCGTATATTGTGCGGACTGTAATCAGACATTTTTACCAACAAATATCCGACGTCTTCGTTGCTGGGAAATTTTTCCGCCAAAATCAATAAAACGTGATACGGTAATTCGGGTCCGTACATCGTTTCCAATTTAACTGCCTTTGCGATGTTTTCTTGCAACTTTTTACCGTTACCGCAAACCGTGTCCAGTTCGGCTATAGTTTCTCGTGCAGATATACTTTCACTGCACAGCGGGCACACCAAAAACGGTATACCCTTTTTTATGAGTATATAGTCTTTGCATGACGGGCAAATCCCCGCGGAAAGTTTTTGCATAAAACACTATACAACAGTTATACTGGTTTATGCTAGAAAAATTTAATGAAATGTTGGTGGAAGCAAACAAAAAAATAAACCTTACCGGTCATAAAGATTATTCCACAAGTTGGGAAAATAATATACTTGATTCTTTATTATTCGATTTTCCGTCAAGTGGTAAAGTGTTAGACCTTGGGAGCGGTTGCGGTTGTCCGGCAATACCGCTGAAAATTAAATATCCGGATTTGGATGTTACGATGATTGACAGCGTACGAAAAAAGGTTGATTTTTTGAATGAAGCGGTGAAAGAATTAGGGCTTGAGAGAATACACGCGGTTCATTGTCGCATAGAAGATTTTGTATGTCATCCTGAGAGAGCGAAGCGAACCGAAGGATCTAGCGTAGCGGATTTTGATATCGTCACCGCGCGCGCGGTTGCCGAACTTCCCACATTGTTGGAATACGCGATGCCATTTTTAAAAATCGGTGGATACCTGTACGCCTTTAAAGGGATTAATTACCAAACCGAAATTGACAAAAGCCAAAATGCGTTGAAAATATTAAACGCGGAAATCACGGAAATATTACAAAACGAAAACCGTTACCTGTTAAAAATCAAAAAGATAAAACAAACCCCCAAGGGCTACCCAAGGGGGAAGAATTTGCCGCGGGTTAAGCCGTTGTAGTTATTTCAACGGCTTCATGGTCGGGAACAGCAGCACGTCCCTTATCGAATGTTGATTGGTGAACAACATAATCATGCGGTCAACACCAATTCCCAATCCACCGGTGGGTGGTAAACCGTATTCTATGGCATTAATGAAATCGTCGTCCATCATGTGGGCTTCGTCATCGCCGCTTTTACGCTCCCTTTCCTGTTGTTCAAATCTTTCGCGTTGGTCGATGGGGTCATTAAGTTCTGTATACGCGTTTCCAAATTCGCCACCGTTTATGAATAATTCAAAGCGTTCGGTCAATCGTGGATCTCGTGGGCTTTTCTTCGCCAATGGGGAAACTTCAATTGGATAGTCAATAATGAACGTGGGTTGGATAAGGGTTTTTTCGGCGAATTCCTCAAACGCTGCGTTTAACAACGTTCCCCAAGTTTTTGTTTTGGGCATTTCCATTTTATTCTTTAATGCGGTTTCGATTTGACTTAGTGACAACGCGTTAAAATCAAGACCGGTGGATTCCCGAACCGCGTCGACCATAGTTATTCTTTTCCACTTTCCGTCTAGGTTGATTTCGGTGCCTTCATAGTTAATTTTTCTGTTCCCGACCACTTTGTCCAATATGTGCTTAAACATTTTTTCGGTGATGTCCATCATTCCGCTGTAATCGGTGTATGCCTGGTAAAGTTCCATCATTGTGAATTCTGGGTTGTGCTTGTAACTCATCCCCTCGTTACGGAAATTTCGTCCTATTTCGTACACGCGTTCAAAACCGCCCACGATTAATCTTTTCAGGTACAACTCGGGCGCGATTCTCATATACATTTTAAGGTTCAGTGTGTTGTGGTGCGTGACAAAAGGTCGCGCGGATGCCCCGCCCGCGATTGTTTGCAATATTGGGGTTTCTACCTCCATAAATCCTTCGGCGTTCAGGAATTCACGCATTGCGGTGATTATTCTACTTCGCATTACAAAAACATTTTTGACTTCGGGATTAGCGATAAGGTCGACATATCGCTCGCGGTAACGCAAATCGGGGTCTTTTAACCCGCCGTGTTTGTCGGGTAATGGGTTAAGAGATTTTGACAGCAACGTGATTTGTTTAACGCGCACCGACACTTCGCCGGTTTTGGTTTTGAATACTTCACCACTTGCCCCTACGATATCGCCGATATCGAATTTCTTGAAATCTTCGTAATTTGAAATTTCGTCATTAATATAAAGTTGAATTTTGCCCGCCCCGTCAAGGATATGACAAAAGGACGCCTTTCCCATCATGCGTTTTAATATAATGCGACCAGCGACGGATACCGACTTGCCTTCGATTTTTTCGAAACTCGCAAAAATATCTTGGGATTTGTGGGACTGATTAAAGGTTGTAATCCCAAACGGGTCACGTCCCGCCGCTTGTAATTCCGCCAATTTTTCGCGACGAATTTGCATTTGTTCACTTAAACTTAATTCTGTATTTTCCATTATTTCTTTCCCCCTTCGATTTTTCCTTGTGCCTCTTTGATTGATGATAAAAAGTCTTTTTCCACTTGTGTTAACTCTTCAAATGGTTTTTTCTTGTATTTATCATATTCCAACGATGCCTTCGCTTCTGCTTCTATGCGACTTACTGTCCCTGCGTTTTCTATAAGTTGCCTTTTGCTACTTCTTAAAAAATCATCAAGTTGCTCTATCCAATCTTTCATATTCATAGGCACTTCTTCGATGGCTCGGACTTCGGCAATGTCAAAATAGGCGGACACAAGACGATTCAAAATAGCCAACTCTTTTTCGTTCAAATAATTTTTTGCAATATTCACTTCGCTTTTTGTTGGACGACTTCCCTTAAACACCGTCAATCCCATAAAAGGTAATTCGGCGTTTGCCCTATCCATAATTGTTTCTGATGCGGTTTTTCCATGCGTTGCAACATATAATTTATTTTGCATAACTTTGAAAAAATACTGTGCGGTTTCGTGCTTGGCATCATAGTCCATGCTTGTTGCAAACAAATCTAGTACCTGCCTGTATAATGCCTTTTCGCTTGAACGAATATCTCGAATACGTTCAAGAAGTTCCTTGAAATAACTGCCCCCTCCTGCTTCTTTTAACAATTCGTCGTTCATTGCAAAACCTTTGCGGATATATTCATTCAAAATACCTGTTGCCCATATTCTAAATTGTGTTCCTCGTAAAGATTTCACACGATAACCAACCGAAATTATAACATCCAGATTGTAAAATTTTGTCTTATATTTTTTGCCGTCATCGGCAGTTATTAAGAAATCCTTAATAACTGAATCCTTATCAAGCTCACCGTCACTAAAAGCATTTTTAATATGGATATTCACATTTTGAACCGTTGTATTAAAAAGCTCCGCCATCTGCTTTTGGTTAAGCCAAACCGTTGTTTTATCCGTGTCAAAACTCGCCCTTAGTTTGACCTTACCATCATTTGATGTGTACAGAAAAATTTGGTTGCTTTCTGAGTTTTCCATGAGAAATTCTGTCATTGTGTATTATGCATGATTTAACGACAAAAGTCAAATACTAACCCCATGAGTGAAAAACCCCCAGAAATGCCAAAGCGCGGTATTGGTGAACCGCCGACGTCCAACGTTATTAAAGGACCCCGTGAAGGGTTTATCGAAGATTTCGATACAAATGTCCAATTGCTTAAACGTCGTATAAAGTCCAAAGATTTGGCGATGACGGAAATGACGGTTGGCAAATATACGCAAACCAAAATCGCGGTTTTTCATATAACCACGATTGCCGACGAGAAAATCGCGGAAAAAGTTATTGAAAGAATCAAAAACATCGAGATAGATGGTATAGTCGACAGCCATTACGTCGCGGAATTTTTACAGGACGAAAAAGTAAAATTATTCAAACAGGTAAACAGTGCCGAAAAACCCGACGTCATCGCCGCGAAGTTGCTGGAAGGTCGTGTCGCGGTAATGGTGGAGGGGTCGCCGTTTGTGCTTACCGTTCCGTATATATTGTTTGAAGATTTACAGCAATCAAACGATTATTACACCCAATCGGCGAATGTGACATTGAAACGTTTCGTACGTGTTGCGGGGCTTTTGGTGTCGATATTGTTACCCGGAGTTTATGTCGCGATGATGTTGTACCATTACAACATTTTGCCGTTCAATATGTTGATAACAACGACGAATATTATGGAGGTAAGTCCCTTTTCGCCATTACTGGAAATCATTTTCGTTTTGATATTGTTTGAAATAATATTCGAGGCACTGTTAAACATGCCCAAAAATCTGGGGCCCTCTGTTGGTATTTTTGGTGCGATTGTTTTGGGGGGTGCGGCAGTGGATGCGAGTTTGATATCCGCCCCGTCGATTTTGATCGCCGCGATTTCGTTTGTGACAATGCACGTTGTGACCGGTTTGTCGCCCGAGGTCGGATTGTTGCGTCTGTTCTTTGCCATTGTTGGTGGAATATTGGGTCTTTTTGGAATCATCATCGGTGGGGTTGCATTGATAGTTTATTTGGCGAGTATCGACAGCTACGGCACACCATACTTGTCACCATATTCCCCATATATCAAATCCGATACAAAAGATGCATTATTCAAATCGGGGGTTCGTGAAATGGTGGAACGACCCAAATCAATCCCCAACAAAAATTCGACGCGGGTGGACAATAAACCAAAGAAAAAAAGTAACAAACAAGAGAGGTCGAGATGAAAGAACAAAAAAAGATTTCGACCCGACAAATAATTATTTTTTATCTTATATATACGTTCGCGATTAAGTTCGTAATGTTGCCGCATTTATTGTCGTTGGATTCCGGTTCCAATGGGTGGATTTCCGCAATTATTGGAAGTGTGATTGAATTACTGGTTTTATTTGCGGTGGTAAGTTATTTGAAAGGCGAAGAAGATATTTACGCGGATTTACGAAAAAAAACGACTGTGGTGGGTGCGAAAATTATCTTATTTATTCTTTTCACATTTTTCATGTTGCAAGCGGTTTTAACGTTAACGCACACGCAGGACGTGTTAGGTTCGACAATTTACGAAAATTTTGAAGAATTACTGTTGGTAATTCCGATGTTGTTGTTGGCAATATATTTTTGTTATGCCCCGACCCGTTCGGTGTTTCGTTCTGGTGAATTGTTTTTTGTGCTTATCATTGTTGGGTTGGGGCTTGCGTTGCTTCCCGCGATTGATAAGGTCAATTTTAACGAATTAAACATGCGTGGCGATATTTTACGCGGGGTATTAAATAACCTGATATTTTTTGAGGGTGCATTGATATTGTTGATGTTCCGTGGTGATATCAAAATCGAAAAGCATTTCACCAAAAAATTCATGTCTTGGGCGGTTGTGGGTGCGGTTGTGTTTGTCGCTTTTGTGGCAATATATTACACGATATTCGGACCGCTGTTTATATATAAACCGTTGGGGGTCATTGACATCGCCGGACAAAATTCGTACATATCACAAAACGGGCGGTTGGATTGGATTATTGTTTGCATTTGGTTTGTGTTGTTGGTTATTCGTTTTGGTATGTTGTTCTTTGCGGCGTTTGCGTCAATGAGATATGTGTCCCATGTTCGATTCCAACCCGCGATTATCGTTTTTCCGTTGGCGATTGTTATATACGTTTTATTCGCGACAGATTTTGTTGATTTATTGCCGGTGTGGTTGGGGGGTGGACGATGATAAGGACTTTGTGGAGAAATAAAATATTGGTACTTTTCATTATCGCGTTGTTGGTGCTCTTCCCCGCCGCTTCAATACAACCGTCGCAGATGCTGTCCCGTGCGGTGTTTGTTTCGGTTGGGATTGATTATGTTAATGGTGAATATGTTGTGACCGGAATGGTCGCGGTTAACGAATTTGAACCCTTTGCCGACCCAACCGCATCCAAACCGGTGAGTGCAACCGGAGAAACGGTGCGTGATGCATTGGACAACATACGGGGTAACGAAGGTCGCAAACCGTCCTTTTCTCATTGTAACCTTATTGTACTTGGTGACGGATTACGTGATAAAAACGTGGCGGATGTCCTTGGTGTGTTTTTCCGTGACTATAGAATTGGAAATAATGTGTTATTGATATATACCGAAGATGACATCATGGAATTATTGGAAATCAGCAAAGAATTCAGGACAGAGTCCCCCGGCGGACTTTTGGAAACCATCGCAATATTCAACAAAACAGCCACCATCGACGATTTTTTCAAAGAGTATTTGCGTGGGAATTCGCCGGTGTCGATAAGTATCGTCAACACAAATGATGGTGCACTGGATAATACGCGAGAATGGGCGGTGTTTGTGGATGGGTATCTTCTGTCATCCTGAGAGAGCGAAGCAAACCGAAGGATCCCTGCTATTGACAAAGTTGATAGGAAGTGTTAAACTTTTTGTGTTCAAAAAAGAAAAAAATTATTGGGAAGGCATATACCCTACAAACTAATTTCCACTTGTTAAATATAAAGTCCCAGTATATAATATGTACATGGGACTTTTTTCATCTGATAATTCAAGGCATTTAAAACGATTAAGAAAAATCGCCGACAAGATTGATATGTTGGCGGACGAATACAAACAATTGACTGACGACCAACTTCGCGCGAAGACGGTGGAATTCAAAGAGCGTGTCGCAGGTGGTGAGAGTTTAGACAGTGTACTTGTCGAGGCATTTGCAACGGTGCGGGAGGCATCGACAAGGGTTTTGAAGATGACACCCTTTTATGTTCAACTTTTGGGTGGTATTGCATTACATCAGGGTCGAATTGCCGAACTGAAAACCGGTGAGGGTAAAACACTGGTTTCCACTATGCCGGCGTATTTGAACGCGATTGCAGGCAAAGGAGTTCACATTGTCGAGGTCAACGAGTACCTTGCAAAGCGTAACGTGGATTGGATGGGAAAGGTGCACCGATTTTTGGGACTTACCGTTGGGTTTTCGCGTGCACATACATTTGGACCCGAAAAAAAAGAAGCATACGATTGTGATATTACGTATGTGACGAGTAGCGAACTGGGTTTTGATTACCTTCGCGATAACGTGGCACGCAGCAAAGAAGAACGCACGCAACGTGGTTTTTATTACTGTATAGTTGACGAAGCGGATAGTATTCTTATAGACGAAAGCAGGACACCATTGATAATGTCCAGTCGCACAAAGGACAATAGTGACAATTACAAACGTTGTGACAAATTTGTACGAACCTTGCGGGATACTGATTATATTGTCGACCTTAAGGAACGTGCAGTTAGATTGACCGAGCAGGGTTTTGAAAAGGCGGAAAGGTATTTCGGTATCGACAACATTTCCGATGCAGAGCACATGGAGTTGAATCACTTTATTAAAAATGCGTTGTCGGCACATTTGGTTTTTGAACTTAACGTCGACTATTTGATTAACAAAGATAAAGAAGTCGTCATCGTTGACCAAAACACAGGGCGTGCGATGGTTGGACGTCGTTGTTCAAATGGTTTACATCAGGCAATCGAGGCAAAAGAAAACGTACCGATTAGAAACGAAGACAAGACGGTTGCAACGGTTACGATACAGAATTTGTTCAAGATGTATCCGAAACTTTCGGGTATGACGGGTACGGCGAAAACCGAAGAGGGTGAATTCCAAAAGATATACGGTATCGACGTTGTCACAATTCCAACGAACAATCCGGTATTGCGACAGGACGCACCCGATGTTGTATTCCGTACAATGAAGGGAAAATTGGACGCTATTTATGAAGATGTTTCGTTTCGGTATGGTCGTGGGCAACCGGTTCTTATTGGAACTACCACTATTGAAAAGTCGGAAGAAATTTCACGACACCTTAAATCAAAAAAAATTAATCACGTCGTTTTGAACGCCAAAAACCACGAGCAAGAAGGCGAT
>Ga0123355_10002214_pt1 | contig 27452 bp, 22 predicted proteins | sample TergutEmb28metaG_3_FD_89872 | JGI IMG/M metagenome (GOLD analysis project Ga0123355, IMG submission 89872) | Embiratermes neotenicus P1 segment gut microbial communities from Petit-Saut dam, French Guiana - Emb289 P1 | ecosystem: Host-associated > Arthropoda: Insects > Digestive system > Gut ... | reverse complement strand
TTGTTGCTATGAAAGATGGGCGAATACTTCGAGAAGGTGCCCCTTCCGAAATGATTACAAAAGAAGTTCTCGACCCTACATTTGACCACGAATTTCATATCGCAAATCACGATGGAAAACGTGTGTGTTTGTTTTTTGATTGCGATGATGAAGAAAGGGAATGTTGTCCATAATCGATTGCAAGATAGTTAAATAAGCAACATAAAAATATATTATTTTAAAAGGAGATTTTGAAAATGAAGTTAAATAAAGTTAAAACTATTGCAGGAATTTTGCTTGCCACTATGATACTTTTTATATTACCCGCTTGTGCCGGAGAGCAAAACCCAGTTATGCCCACAATGCTTGATTCGATAGCATCGGAAGAAGCTGAAAAAATCGAGCCGCAATTTGTCACAGTAACGTATTTTGACGCAGCAGGAGACCCACATGAGGCGACTGTACCACAAAACCCAACAACTGTAGCAATCTTTGAATGGAGTATTCTTGACATTCTATATACCGTAGGGTGGGAGAGCACAGGCATTGAAACACTTATACTCCCTGACCCATCAAGTATGCCAGATGAATTGTCTTGGTTTGTGACACAAGATTTTGTATTGCAAGGCGGCACATTACATTATGTTAATTGGGATATTCTTGATTTGGTACAGCCCGAACTTGTAATTTTAGGCATGCGATCATTTGCCCACAATGCTGCAGGGGAAACTAATAGTCCAGAAGCAAGAGTAGAATTACAAACTCATGCTGACGAAGCTTATCCTGACACAGCATTTATCCGCTTGACGCAAAACTCAGCACGCTCAAACCTCGCAGCCGATATGGAACACAACATTTATGCCCTGCAGCAAATTTTTCCAAACATCGCAGATGCACTTCAATCACAACTTGATGATTCATTTGAAAGGCTTGAATACGTCGGTCAAAGAGTACGCGAATCTGAAGTCACAGGTCTTTTTGTAATGGTGTGGGCTGACCGAATGTCGTTCTTTTTGCCTGATAGTCGCTTTCATATGATTTATGATGAATTTGGCTTTACTTCACCAATTGAAGAATTGCCACAGTGGGGCGACCAACACGGATTTGATGCAAGAGCTGAATTTATATTATCTATCAATCCTGATGTCCTGCTTGTGCTTGACCGCACCGATATGGCTAGCCCAACAGGAGGCGTCGGAGTTGCAAACTTCATTGCGGACTCTATTATCCAAAGTACATCAGCCGCTCAAAACGGTCACATATATATATTGCAAGGAAATCCTTGGTATACAGCGACAGGAGGGCTCACCTCCCTTGACATTAAAATCTCAAATATAATGAGCTTTGTTGATACACTTTAGTGACATTGTGTTTTTGGAAAGCCTTGACATCGAAGCGTTTAAAATAGCTATGCAAAAACCCTCTGCAAGCATCCGCTCGCAGAGGGTTTGTTATTGAAATATTTGCCTGAAATGAACTTTCGATTAACGTTTTGAGAACTGGCTCGCACGTCTCGCTTTTTTAAGTCCGTATTTCTTTCTTTCTTTCATTCTTGAGTCTCTAGTTAAAAATCCGATTGATTTTAACGCTGCTCTGTAGTTTTCTTTGTCAGCCACACATAGAGCTCTTGAGATTCCATGTCTAAGCGCACCAGCTTGACCTGTAAATCCACCGCCATGTACTGTAGCGATAACATCGAATTTGCCTTCACAACCAGCAACTTCAAAAGGTCTCTTAACCTCACGCTTTACGATTTCCATACCGAAGTACTCATCTAAAGGCTTTTTGTTTATAGTTATTTCGCCTTTTCCGGGGATTAATCTAACCCTAGCGACTGATGATTTTCTTCTACCTGTTCCTTGGTATTGCATTTTTCCAGCCATTGTTTATTCCTCCCCTTCCTAAAAATTCCAAACTTCTGGTTTTTGTGCAGTATGAGCATGCTCAGTTCCTGCATAAACCTTAAGTTTTTTATACATTTGTCTACCCAGTTTTCCATCTGGCATCATACCTTTGATAGCATGTCTGATGATTTCTTCTGGGTTTTTAGCTTGTAACTTTTCAAAAGTTATCTCTCTAAGACCACCTGGATATCCAGTATGCCTTTTGTAGATTTTTTCTTTTCTCTTTTTGCCTGTTACTGCTACTTTTTCCGCGTTGATAACGATAACATAATCGCCAGTGTCAACGTGTGGAGTAAAGATAGGTTTTTTCTTACCTCTCAAAATGGAAGCGGCTTCTGTTGCAAGTCTACCAAGAGTCTTACCTTCTGCATCGATGATGTACCACTTTTTTTCCACTTCATGAGGTTTCGCGATGAATGATTTCATTGATTCCCTCCATGCCTACTTGAATCTGCTTTTGCAAATTTTGTTCAGCCCAACTGATATAACGTTTTGGTCACGGCCGGTATGCCCAGCCTGCACCTGATTTTGCTCCCTGTGCCTAACAATCTGTAAACACAGTGCAGAACTATTTTATACTGTTTCTAACGCAAAGTCAAACTTTTTTTGTTAAACTGAGAAATTCATTGTTTTACTCATTTCTCAAACTTTCAAGTGCACTTAAGTTCATCGCACGTTTTGCAGGATAAAACCCTGCTATCATTCCTATCGCTGTCGCAAAGCCAAGAGCCACAACAACAAGCCACCAAGGTATGACAGATATCGGACCATCAAATATTCCAAGTGCCATGCCGATAGCTTCGCCGAGAACGGTATTCATCATGAGTGAGATAATAAAGCTGAGAATTACCCCTATTATTCCGCCAATCAAACCTATCATTCCTGCTTCAAGCAAAAACATTTTGCGGATATCCTTAAGATTCGCACCCAATACCTTCATAACGCCGATTTCTTTTGTCCTTTCGTAGATAGACATAATCATCGTGTTTGTAATCCCAAGTGCGGCAACGAAAAGCGATATGCCACCTATCCCACCAAGAACACCTTGTATCATCCTAGCAGTTTGCCTCATTGACTCGAGCCAATCAGCAGGACTTGACGTCCAAAAATCCATATCCCTAAGCTGCTGGCTTATAGACGTAGAATCATTTATAGTTTCCACATATACGATAGCTCTTTCATAAACTACCGTCGCAGTTGGCAAGACAGTTTCTCCTCTCGCCCTTCGGATTTCTTCCTGTATGACTTTGACGTCTTCAATTCTCATGAAAACTTGATTGTCGGAACTATGGTTGGTTAAAGCAAGTACGCCTATTCCTCTAACTCTATGTTCCTGAAATTCAAAATCTTGACCACCACCTGTCTGCCTACGTCCGAAGTTCCAGTCTCCTGTCATTATCATTCTATCTGTAATTACATTTGTCGGCTCAGGTGACCATATAGGGCTGTTAGGGTCAAAGAACCAATTTGGCACCTGATTTCCGAACAAAACAGCGTTCCTGTCACCTGCGGTAAGCATCCTGCCTTCTTGCACATCGTAATTAAATTTTTCGAGAACTTCTGCTCTAATCCCCATTACAGACACTTGATTGATTCTTCTTCCGACGCCAATTGTCAAAAACTCATTGACTACTGGAGTAACGGCAACAACACCTGGCATCCTCTCTATCTGCTCTATCGCTCTATCATTAATTACACCTGACTCGTTCATCCCTGGCACAGATGGACCTTGCCTTCCGCCACCTCCGCTAAAAACATCAATCATACGAAGATTGCCCCAGCTTTCTATTTGCCTTTGAAAACTTTCGGTCATACCAAAACCTATGGAAAGCATTACAATAATTGCACACGTTCCAATGACGACGCCAGATATCGCTAACATCGTTCTAGTTCGCCTTCGCAGCAAGTTTCTGAAACAAAGTTCGAGTATGTCAAAATTACTCATTTGTTTTCTCCTGTTTTTTCCAGATCAAATGCAGCGTTAAACTCTTCATCTTGAATTTCAAGTCTCTTGTTTAATCTTGATTTCCTTATACGACTCCAAACTATGATTCCTGCAATTAACGGAATTGCTATAGCTCCGAAAATTATTAACGCCCACGGTGTAACATTTTCTTCTGGCATTTCTCTCCACGGATCATCCCATACCGGCATTTCCATAACCATGAATTCAAATGGTACTTCATGGATAATCTGCTGTCCGTCTATATCTTCGTATGTAAATATAACCATGCCAGCCATTGGCCCTGGCTCTCTTGGAATAAACGAAAATGAAAAAGTATCGCTAGTTCCACCTTCCATGTTTCCGACAAAGAAGCTATTTGACTGCATGACATCAAAGTCTCCCTCAGCCGTAACCATAAGGTTGTTAAGCGTTGTGTGTCCTAAATTATAAAATTGCAATGATGAAAATCCTGGTGTGAATGCGAAGACTTCAAAAGGCGGTACTATCTCATCAACAGATAGCCTCATTACCTGCATTACAGGAATTGAAATGATATCTTCTGCTGTAAATTCACTTGTGCCATCTTCATATGTCATCCTTATTGTAATCGCTGTCGTTCTCTGCTCTGCCGAAGGACTTGTTCTAAGCGTTACAGTTCTGCCAAATTGCCCACCTGCGGGAACACTATCAACAAAGAATGAATTACTGCCTCCAACAGGTATGAACGTTCCAGCTTCCGACGAAAGCGTTATCCTTATATTTGATAATCTCCTGTTTGATGTGTTTAAAAATCCTAGATTTAGTTGGAATTCTCTACCTGCTAGTACCGAATCTCCCTCATGGCTGTATCTGTACACCATAAGCTGTGGAGTGAGAACATCATCAGTTTCTGTAATCGTTTCACTTGCAAAGACACTTGTAAATTGAATTACACCATCTCCGATGCCTCCACTCAAAGGTTCGACAGCCATTCTTATCGGGAAGCTCCTGTTTGAGTCCTCACGCACAGACAAAAGTACTGAAAAAGATCGTGTTTCGCCTGCGTCTAAATTATTTATAACGAATATCGCACTTGACATGTTTATCATTCCATCAGGAACATCTACAGACGTTTTTATATCTCTTACTGCTCTTTGACCAGTATTTCTAATATTAAAAGTCATCTCAAAAGTCTCATCAACTAAAACTTGCGTCGGAATACTGATGTTTTCAATTACAACATCACTAAGTGTGCCCTCGACTGCACCAGTTCCTTCTACGAATATGTAAAATGTGTTTTGAAGGTTTACTTCTCTGCCGCCCCTATCTGTTCCTGTTAATGTTACAGTGATTGGGTGTGCTCTGTCACCAGCAGTGTCGTCGTGAACCATTATGGAAAAAGTACGCCCTACTCTTTGCCCAATCGAAATAGTTCCTATATAAGCTGTAGCACTCGCATTATGAAGTGACATTCCTTCTGGAAGACTAATAGTCATCTGCCCGTTACGAACAACTGTATCTCCTCTATTTAAAACGAAAAATGTTATCGAATTTTGTCTGCCTTGCGAAAAACCTCCAGCCGCTCCAAGCGTGTGAGTGAAATCAGCAGCATGCCTAAATATACGGTCTGCTGGCGGTTGGTCTGGTGGTGGAAGCTCCAAAATTTGATCCATGATGAAAAAATCTAAAAATCCAGTTGCTGGCTCATCGCTACCATTAAAAGCCATCTGGAATCGCCTTGACCCTATATTTGCCCGCTCTGCAACGTCTATTCTTAGCGTAGTGGTTAATGTTCCTCCCGCTGGAATAGTTCCTGTTTGTGGCTGAGGGCTACTTATCGTAAGTCCTTGACTGTTCGTATCACTAATTATAACTTCCATTCCGGTAATTGTAATAGCCGCGTCACTGTTGTTTGAAACTATGACCTCAAAAATAAGGTTTCTGCTCCCTGGCGTTCCAACATCTGTACGACCTGAAGAAACAGACAGCCCGCTAGGTGATGCATACACATTTTGAATCTCAAAAGGTGAAAACATTCCCGCCAAAGGAGAAATCTGCATACCAATTGCTAAAGCAAAAGCCATAACAATTAATGTCACCTTTTTGATTTTTCGTTTAATTATCATCTCCATATTTATTCACAATTACCCTTTCTCTAAATTGCACTTTTTGAATTATCTTAAAACTTCAACATCATGCAATCATGCAATGATTGCTTCACAACGTTGCAACGTTGTCAGTGGGAGATTGATACTCACCACTGACAAAATTAAGTGGCACCCGCCGCCTATAAAGGCGGGGGACATCTTAATTTAGTTATATAATGTTTCCATCTTCAATCGTAATTATTCTGTCGGCATACTCGGCAATAACTCTGTCATGCGTAACAAGTATCAGCGTTTGATTGTTGTCTCTTACTTGCTTCATGATAAGTGTCATTACTTCTTTTGTCGTATTTGTATCGAGATTTCCAGTCGGCTCATCCGCAAAAATTATCTTTGGATTTCCTGCCAAAGCTCTCGCTATCCCTACTCTCTGTTGCTGCCCTCCACTCATCTGCGTAGGCTTTCTGTTATCATATCCCGAAAGTCCAACGAGATTTAATGCTTCTCTTGCAGTCGGCTTTCGCCGTCTTTTTGGTACCCCTCTGAATATGAGGGGCATGCTTACATTTTCAAGTGCCGTCATCATCGGCATTAGATGATACGCTTGGAAAATAAACCCTATATTTTTTTGCCTAAAAAGCGTCACCTGCTCTTCATTAAGTTTATGAATCGGAATTCCACCAATATAAATTTCACCTCTCGACGGTTTTTCAAGCCCTGCGACCATATTAAGAAATGTAGATTTTCCAGAACCAGACCTCCCCAAAAAACAAACAATTTCACCCTTATTAATGTCCAAACTGACATCATCAAGGGCGACCACACGCTCATCTCCCATGCGATATATTTTCCTGACGTTCTTAATTTTTATAAGTGGCTCCACTCTAATCTCCTGTTAAGTTTTTTCGCTCATAAAATACACTAATTGCCATTTTTAAAAAAGAATTAGCTTCATACTTATTTGACTCATTTTTTTGAAAAAAGTTCCATAAAAACATTTTTTTTAATAATATAAATTTTTTTATGGAATGTCATATAATACAGTTTGAATTATTCCGATTATGTGTTTGATATTATAAAGTGTTACAAAACACAGTTTGAGTTAAATGGTGTAACTGCAAATTATGTGAATATAGTCTTTGGTAGTTATATCATCACATGCTTTGACATTAGCAAGTTATAAAAAGCTGGCAAAGCACCCAAAGACTGCGAACATAATTGTGGCAGTTTCCCATTTAGCGATTGTGTTTTGTGATACTTTATATGTATTAATACAAATACTATAACCATATATCGATTCCAAAAACAAAAGCTTTATACTATAGTATCATTATACTAAAATATAAAGCTTTTTTCTCAATTATTTCTGCGTTAATTCTTACATTCTTGTAAATTCTTTGTTAAAATTTACACTTCGCAATGCAAAATCCATAAAACTATTGTAATTCAACTAAATGGAATGTCTTTTTACCTTTTTTGATGATTAATTTTCCATCCGTGAAGTTTTCTTTTGTTATCATCATCTTAGAATCCGTAACTTTTACGTCATCAACTACAAGGCCACCTTGCTCTATCGTTCTAAATCCTTCACCCTTACTCGGAACAAGACCTATACTGTGAATAAGTGTTACGATTCCTATGCCATCGCCATCAAATTCGGAAGCTGGGATTTGCGTTGACGGGATGTTTCCTAAGTTTCCGCCACCACCAAATGCCGCTCTTGCACCGTCTTGTGCTTTTGCTGCTTCTTCTTCACCATGAACTAACTTAGTTACTTCAAAAGCCAAAATTTCTTTTGCTCTATTGATTTCCACGCCTTGAAGTTTCGCAAGTTCGTTTACTTCCTCCATAGGTAGGAATGTCAGCATGCAAAGACACTTGTAAACATCAGCGTCCTCAACATTACGCCAGTACTGATAGAACTCGTACGGAGTGGTTCTTTCAGGGTCAAGCCAAAGTGCACCTTTCATGGTTTTTCCCATTTTAATGCCTTCGCTCGTTTGAAGAAGTGAGAAAGTCATACCAAAAACTTGTCTTGCATCTTCCCTTCTTACAAGGTCAACTCCGCCTAAGATGTTCGACCATTGATCATTACCACCACACTGCAATTTACAGTCATGCCTGCGTGCTAATTCGAGGAAATCATAAGACTGCATGAGCATATAGTTGAATTCTAGGAAACTAAGTCCTTTTTCTAATCTCTGCTTAAAACACTCTGCTCTCAGCATGTTGTTTACCGAAAAGTGTCTTCCTATATCTCTGATAAAATCAACATAATTAAGATCCAAAAGCCAGTCTGCATTGTTTTCGAGTATCGCCTTGTCATCTGAAAAATCGATATACTTACCAAAGAGTTTTTCGAACTTACGCCCGTTATCCATGATAGTTTCTTTAGTCATAAGGCTTCGCATTTCATCTCTAGCTGACGGATCCCCTACCATGCAAGTTCCACCACCAACTAAAGTTATAGGAATATGCCCAAACTTTTGCATATACATCATTATGATGATTTGTATGAAATGCCCAACATGAAGGCTGTCAGCAGTAGGGTCAAAGCCGATGTAAAATTTCACCTTCTCCTTACCTAAAAGCTCTCTAACTTCATCTTCATGCGTTACCTGCTCGATAAATCCTCTTTCTTTGAGCACATCAAATACATTTTCGTATTTACTGACATCATCTCTAATAAAACTCAATTTTCTTTCTCCTTTTATAATTTATCTAGTACCGTAAAGTCTGTCGCCTGCGTCACCAAGCCCTGGCACTATATATGCGTTTTCATTTAGCTTTTCATCTTTTGCTGCTATAAAAATATCAACATCCGGATGATCCTTTTGAAGAACTTCTATGCCTTCTGGTGCTGCGATAAGGCACAGGAAACTTATTTTCTTTGCACCTTTTTCTTTTATAAAATCAATTGACGCCGAAGCACTTCCCCCTGTTGCAAGCATAGGGTCTAATACAAATACATGTCTTTTGTCAACGTCACTTGGAAGTTTGCAATAATATTCAACTGGCAAATGCGTTTCTGGATCTCTGTAAAGACCTACATGACCTACCTTTGCATTAGGTACAAGAGCAAGCATACCATCTACCATTCCAAGACCTGCTCTCAAAATAGGCACTACCGCTATGTCTTCGCCTTTTAGCATCTGCACTTTCATAGGACAAATAGGTGTTTCGATGTTAACTTCCTCAAGAGGTAAATCTCTTGTCGCTTCGTAACACATAAGCATCGAGATTTCTTTCACAAGCTCGCGAAAGTCTTTAACGCTCGTATCTTTGTTACGAATCATCGCTGTTTTGTGTTGAATTAACGGGTGATCAAATACATATAATTTTCCCATGTGTGTCCTCCTACATTTCATCTAACATATCAACTCTTCGCTTGTGCCTGCCACCTTCAAATTCGGTCTTTAGCCAAGTCTTTGTAATATCAAGTGCCGCATTTGTGTCTAAAACTCTACCACCAAGTGCAAGCACATTTGAATCATTGTGTTTTCTTGTCATTTCTGCCATATTTGTATCTGTGCATAATGCACATCTGATACCATTTACTTTGTTCGCAGCTATCGAGATGCCTATGCCTGTTCCACAGCATACGATGCCTCTTTCGGCTTTGCCCGCTGCTACAGCTTCGGCACACAGCTTTCCATATATAGGGTAATCCACCGAATCTTCCGAGTCAGTTCCCAAATCAATTATATCATACCCTTCAGAAATTAGTTGTTTTTTTATTTCTTGTTTTAATTCAAATCCACCATGGTCACATGCTAATGCAATTCTCAAAGTCTGTACCTCCTACGCCTTATTTATTATTTGTCCATAATACTTTGTTGCTTAAATTTTTATAATATTATATCCTGCGGATTTTAACATTCTGTTCATAACCGCAAATCCTACGCCATCAGCTTGAGAAAGTGCTCCTGCAAGTATAACGTCTACCCCTTGTCCGTCAAGTTCTCTAAGTTTTGCAAAGAATTCGCGTGCTGCCTTTTTGAACGCTCTTTCCTCAAACATAATAACGCCTACGCTTTTTCCTTCACTTTCTTTTAGTTCTTTAATTCTTTTTATCTCAGCCTCAACCTTACTTCTTTGCCCTTCTATAATAGTCATTTCGGCTTCTGGTGCATAATGCTTATATTTCATGCCAGGTGATTTAGGGCTAAAGTCTTCTGCTTCGCCTGAGTCACTATCTTGTGTATTTCTTTTTAAAAGGCTTGGGTCAAGCTCGACATTCATGCCGAGAGCTTCCCTTATCTCATCTGCCGTTATAATCCCCGGTCTTAAAATTACAGGAATCTCGCCAGTAACATCAAGAACTGTAGACTCTATACCTACTCGACAATCGCTCCCTACCACTATCGCATCAATCTTACCATCTAAGTCATTTATAACATGCTCCGCTTTAGTTGGGCTTGGTCTGCCTGAGATATTCGCACTAGGTGCTGCAACAGGACAACCTGCCTGCTTTATAATTGCAAGTGCGCAGGCATCATCTGGCATTCTCACTGCAACTGTGTCAATACCACCTGTCGTCACATCAGGAATTCCTTCTTTTTTGTTTAAAACAAGCGTTAAAGGACCTGGCCAAAAAATATCCATTAGACGATTAACTGTCGAATTCCAACTGCTTGCAAGCAGCCCGATATCCGCAGGGCTTGAGATATGAACAATCATAGGATTGTCGCTAGGCCTTCCCTTTGTCGAATATATTTTTTTTACAGCAACTTCATCAAGTGCGTTTGCACCAAGACCATAAACCGTTTCTGTCGGAAACGCAACAAGACCGCCGGACTTAATAATAGCCGCCGCAGTCTTTATATCTTCATTTGAAGTGCTCAAAATTTTAGTTTCCATAATTAATATTCCAGCATTATCTGATTTTCAAAATAATAATATGTTACATGACGGTGGGATTTTTTCTCAGATTGGGTTCTAAAGACGAATTTCGTACCGGAGCGTACTCTAATATGTACGCGAGGACACGGAATTTGGATTTAGGTTCCAATATGGGGAAAAATAACCCGCCATCAATTATTAAGCTTTTCCGCTGTATCACTTGCAATAAGCCCATCAATTATCTCATCAATATCGCCATCAAGAAAATAATCCAGCTTGTATAGCGTTAATCCTATACGGTGGTCTGACACTCTGCCTTGCGGGAAGTTATATGTTCTTATCCTCTCACTTCTGTCGCCAGAACCAACTTGGCTTTTTCTCTGATCTGAAATTTCTTTACTTTGCTCTTGCATTTTTAAATCGTAAAGTCTTGCTTTTAATACTTTAAAGGCTTTTTCTTTATTTTTAATCTGTGACTTCTCGTCTTGGCATGTTACAACTAACCCTGTCGGCACATGCGTAAGCCTTACTGCCGAGTCAGTCGTATTTACACTTTGTCCGCCATTGCCGGATGCTCTGTAAACATCAACTCTTACATCGCTCTGATTTACTTCAATTGCAACGTCGTCTATTTCCGGCAGCACTGCAACTGTAGCAGCTGACGTGTGAATTCTACCGCTCGACTCTGTCTCTGGAACTCTTTGAACTCTATGTGCACCACTTTCAAATTTTAGTCTTGAATACGCACCTTTTCCTTTTACGAGCAAAACAGCTTCCTTTATACCGCCTATGCCTGTATCGTTAATTTCTATTGCTTCTGTTTTCCAGCCACGTCTTTCTGCATATCTCATGTACATTCTAAGAAGGTCCGCACCAAAAAGTGCAGCCTCATCGCCACCAGTTCCAGCTCTCACTTCTAAAATTACGTTTTTATCATCGTTAGGGTCTTTTGGTAGCAATAACACTTGAAGCTCATTTGTAAGCTCTTCAAGCTTTTCTTCAAGCTCAGAAAGTTCCATCTTTGCAAGCTCTCTAAGCTCCTCTTCCATGCCGCCTTCATTTAGCATTTGCTTAGTTCCCTCAAGATCTTCTTTTGCTTTTTTGTATTCTTTATATTTGTTTACGATTGGCTCCATTTCACTCATTTCTTTTATGTATTTTTGCCACATTGCTTGGTCGTTTATCACGTCTGGGTCAGAAACTTTAAGTGAAAGTTCTTCGTATTTTGTTGATGTTAAATCTAATTTATCGTACATTTTTCTTTTCCTTTATTTTATACATAGACATTGAAAAAAAACCGAAAAAGTAAATTTTCGGTTCTCTTGTAATTAATCAATGTTGTATTTATTCTTAAATTTCTCAACGCGACCGCCGCGATTGACAAATTTCTGCTGTCCTGTAAAGAACGGATGACACGCCGAGCATACGTCAAGTCGAAGTTCTGGGTTTAATGACTTCGTGTCGAACGCGTGACCGCATGCGCAAGTAACTTTACATTCCTGATACTCCGGATGGATTCCTTCCTTCATGCTTTTCACCTCTTTCCTGCTCGGGTGCTTTATCACCTCTGCATAAATATGCTGTTAACCTCACAGCCTGTATATTATAGCACGCTTGCAAAGCTTATTGCAAGTAGTTTTTGCTGCAAAACGATGATTATTTGGTGTTAATACGAAAATATAAGAACGCGGTCTTTTCCTGCCAAATCCTTTATCAGCTCAATACCATCAAATCGTTCTGTTTCTCCTGCAATTTTCGCGACATCTAGTGCTTGGTCGTGACCTATTTCAAGTGCTAACACGCCATCTTTTTTGAAGTGTGCATGAGAGTCATTTATTATCTTGCGATAAAACTCAAGTCCATCAGCACCACCGTCTAGTGCAAGTAGTGGTTCATGGTCTTTAACTTCAACTTGAAGACCTGCAATATCGCCACTTCTTATATAAGGTGGGTTTGATACGATTATATCGAATTTCTCAGTTTTAAATCGACCTTTAAAAGGCTGAAACAAATCACCTTTTACAAAACTCATCCTTTTGTCGACACCCAGCGCTTTTGCGTTTTTCCTCGTCATCTCTATTGCTTTTTCGCTTACGTCCGATGCTGTAACTTTTACGTTTTTGCAAAGACTTACTATGCTTATTCCGATAACGCCACTTCCCGAACACAAGTCAAGAACAGAGTAACTTTTCTTATTTCCAGACTGTATAATTCGCACAACCTCGCCTACAAGCACTTCTGTTTCCTGCCTCGGAATAAGAACTTCTGGGGTAACTGCAAATGTTAGCCCCATAAATTCCTGCTCGCCTGTAATATGTTGTAGCGGTAATCCTTGTGACCTTTGCGTAATCAAATCAAGATATCGATCCCATGTTGCATCGTCAAGCGCTGTGCCCCATAGTTTAAAGAACCCCATCTTATCAACCTTTAAAAGGTGTCTAAAAATAAGCTCTGCATCTACCTTTGCATTTTCGACTCCGCAACGTTCAAGTTGTGCTGTCGCCATTTGTACAATATCTCTTACAACTATTCCCATTATAATTTTGCTTCCTTTTTTATAAGTTACACTTCAAGCTTTACTTTTCTAATTACTTGTATGAAGTCTGCATTGTTTTTCGTATGAGCCAAATTATCTATGATATGCTCTGTAACTTCCTGAACTCCAGAGTTCGCCATTGCTCTACGCATGTACCATATTGCCTCTAGTTCCTCTTGGCTCATAAGTAAGTCTTCTCTTCTTGTTCCTGATTTGTTTAAGTTGATAGCAGGGAATATGCGTTTTTCCGAAAGTTTTCTATCCAGATGTAATTCCATATTTCCTGTGCCCTTGAATTCCTCGAAAATAACGTCATCCATACGACTGCCTGTTTCAACAAGTGCTGTAGCAAGTATCGTAATGCTTCCGCCTTCTTCAAGCTTTCTCGCCGCACCAAAAAATTTCTTTGGTTTGTGAAGTGCTCCAGGGTCAAGTCCTCCTGATAAAGTTCTGCCTGACGGAGGCACTACGAGATTGTATGCCCTTGCAAGTCTTGTAATACTGTCAAGAAGTATTACAACGTCTTTTCCATGTTCAACGAGTCTTTGTGCTCTTGCAAGCACCATTTCCGCAACTTTAACGTGATGCGACGGTTGCTCGTCAAAAGTAGAATATATAACTTCACCGCTGACAAGTGAGCGTTTCATGTCCGTGACCTCCTCAGGTCTTTCATCTACAAGTAACACTATCATCTCTATATCAGGGTACATTCTTTCTATACTATTTGCGACTTTCTTAAGCAAGATTGTTTTTCCTGCTTTTGGTGGGGCTACGATAAGTCCCCTTTGGCCTCTACCTATCGGTGCAACTAAATCAATAAGTCTCATCGAAAGGTCTCTGCTTCCATCCTCAAGCGAAAGTCTTTGATTTGGGAAAATCGGTGTTAAATCATCAAAGTCAGGTCTCTTCATCGCAACTCCAGGCTCATCACCGTTTACAGCTACAACGTAGAGTAATGCCCCAAAACGTTCTCCGTCATTTGGCCTTCTTGATATTCCTTTGATTTTGTCACCTGTTTTTAAATTAAATCTTTTTATCTGCGATGGTGAAACGTACACGTCTTTATCGCTTGTCAAAAAGTTTGAAAATCTCAAAAATCCAAAGCCACCCTCAGCAATTTCAAGAATCCCTTCAACTTCCGGTCTATCCTCTTTTGAATGTTGCACAGCTGCAGGTTTTTCTCCAGATTTTTCTGTTGGCTTTTCTGCTGGCTTCTCTTCTGATTTCTCTTCTTGTTTATCTTCACTTTTTTTCGATTTTTTTGCTGGCTTTTCTTCTTCAGATTTCTTCGTTGTCTTTTTCGGTTTTTTAACTGGTTCCTCAGCGACTTCTTTCACTGTTTCTTCTGTAGCTTCTGCCGCTTCTTGCCCTTCTGGTTGCATACCTTTTTCCAGCATTGCCAAAATTTCTGATTTTTTCATGTTTTCGGCACCGACAATTCCAACAACTTTTGCTATCTCTCGAAGTTCCGCAACTTTTTTCGTTTTTAGGATTATCTCATCCATAATTTCATTTTACAGCCAAAGGCTGCACCTTTCTTCAAATGAGCGGCTCAGCCATAAAAAGCTCAGGCTGAGCCGTCGTTTAATAATTATTTGCTATAATCAAAGAACCCTAAACCTGTTTTTCTTCCAAGCCTTCCTGCTCTTACCATCTTCTTAAGAAGTGGATGTGGTCTGTATTTGCTATCGCCATACTCTGCATACAGTACTTCCATGATTGCAAGACATACGTCAAGACCAACTAAATCTCCAAGAGCAAGTGGTCCCATTGGGTGATTTGCTCCAAGCATCATAGACTGATCTATATCCTCTGCTGTTGCAACGCCGTCTGCCAAAATGCCAATACCTTCATTTATCATAGGAATCAGGATTCTATTTACAACAAATCCAGGTGCTTCCGCAACCTCTACAGGCGTTTTGCCAAGAGTTTTTGTAAGCTCTACGATAACATCTCTAGTTTCATCAGACGTCGCAAGCCCTTTTATAATTTCAACAAGCTTCATCATTGGAACTGGATTAAAGAAATGCATTCCTATAATCTTGTCAGGTCTACCTGTTGCCGCCGCTATCTCAGTTATAGAAAGCGATGAAGTGTTAGTCGCTATAATCGTATCAGGCTTACATAACTTGTCAAGCTCTGCGAATAAAGCTTTTTTTGATTCCATTTCTTCTGTTGCCGCTTCGATGATAAGGTCTGCATCTGCCACGATATTTATGTCTGTAGAACCTTTGATTCTACCCATAACTTCCGCTTTTGCTTCAGCTGTCATCTTTTCTTTTGCAACAAGCCTTTCAAGGTTTTTGTTTACAGTCGCAATTCCTGTCTCAACAGAAGTTTCTCTTCTTGCTCTAAGTACAACCTCAAATCCGTTTTGTGCAAGAACTTGAATAATTCCAGCACCCATAGTACCTGTTCCTAATACACCAATTTTCTTCATGTTTTTTCTCCTTAATTCATATAATTATTTATGTTTACATTTTTTAAATATCAAGTAAAGCTTTTCGCATTTCTGCTTTGTAACTTTCAACTCCAGGTTGGTCGAACGGATTCACACCCATCATGATTCCTGTAATCGCACTTGTCATCTGGAAAAAATATATCATTTGCCCTAAGTAGTATTCCGATAATTCAGGAATATCTATTTTGATTATCGGTATGCCTACCTTTCTGTGTGCAGTAATTACGCTGTGCATCGTCACTTTGTTTATCTCGTTCATGCTTCTTCCTGCAAGGAGAGCATCTGCGCTTTTTGGCACTTTGATATCACCATCTGGATTTTCTATATTTAACACAGTTTCAAAAAACACTTGAGAGCCTTCTTGTAAGAACTGGCCCATGGAATGTAAATCTTCACTAAGTTCTAACGAAGCTGGGTAAAGTCCTTTTCCGTTTTTACCTTCGCTTTCGCCATAGAGCTGCTTGAGCCATTCTATAAAATAATGAAGATTCGGTTCGTAATATTCTATTACTTCTATGTTTTTACCCTGCTTCATAAGTGCAAATCTACTGCATGCGTAATTCACAGCATCTTCTTCCCATTTTAACGAATTCATGGAAGCCTGTGCACCTTTTAGCAAAGCTCTTGCATCAATTCCTGCTGCTGCAAGCGGAAGCAATCCCACCGCAGTAAGTACCGAATACCTACCCCCTATATCTCTAGGAATTACAAAGCTTTTATACCCTTCTTCTAAAACTTCTTCACGAAGGACGCCTTCTGCCGCATCGGTTATTGCATATATACGATTTGATGCTTCTTCCTTGCCATATTTATCTATCAAAACTTCTTTAAGCACTGAAAATGCTATATTCGTTTCAACTGTAGTACCTGATTTTGAAATCACGCATAGACAAATTTCTTTCCCTGCAATTTCTTTAATGAGCGCCTTATGATAAGTGCCACTTATGTTATTTCCTGCAAAGTATATTTTTGGGGAGCCATCTTTAGCAGGCAGCGCCTCCAGAATAGCTCTCGTGCCGATATATGAACCACCGATGCCGATTACAACAAGCACATCGCACCTGCTCTTTATTTCTTCGCCAGTCCTGATTATATCTAAAAGCTCATCTTTATCATAATTTTCCGGCAAACAAGCCCAGCCGGCAAAGTCATATTTACCATCTAGCAATCTGTTTCTCGCCTTAAACGCCAAGCTGTGTATTTTTTTTAGCTCTGCCTCGCTTACGTCAGTCATGGAAGTGTCAATTTTTAAATCCATTCACTCACCTTTACCTATACCATTTCACGCTTCAGGCGTATAGTTAGGAACTAGCTCTTTGAGCCACCCTTTAACTTCGCTGTCTGTCGTATCTATGACTTCTTTTATCTTACCTTCAAAATATTCACTATTGTTACCATTGCCACCGTAAAGCATTTCTTTTAATCTTTGTGCTGTTTCGAGCGGATAACCTATATAAATCTTGTTGTGCGCAGTTTTTTCTATCTCTTCGCCCTCTAACAGCAATTCTTCATAAAGTTTCTCCCCTGGTCTAAGTCCTGTAATTGCTATGTCTATATCAACACCTGGAGTATATCCAGAAAGCCTTACTACATTTTCTGCAAGATCCATTATTTTCACAGGCTCACCCATATCAAGAATAAATATCTCGCCACCTTCTGCCATCGCACCTGTTTGTATCACAAGCTGAACAGCTTCAGGAATAGTCATAAAGTACCTTGTTATATCCTCATGCGTGACTGTAACAGGTCCTCCTGCTTCAATCTGCTTTCTAAAAATCGGTATAACCGAACCGTTGCTTCCAAGCACATTACCAAAACGCACTGCCGAATATATCGTATGAGAATTCTCACTCTTTTCTTTTAATATCATCTCCGCAACACGCTTAGTCGCACCCATAACGTTTGTAGGGTTTACAGCTTTATCGGTAGAAATCATAACAAATTTCTCGACTGCATGTTTATCTGACACATCTATCATATTCTTTGTACCAAGCACATTATTTAAAACAGCTTCCTTCGGATGACTTTCCATAAGAGGAACATGTTTGTGTGCCGCAGCATGGAATACTACATGCGGTTTGTACTTTTCAAAAACTTGCTCCAACCTCTCCCTACTTCGCACAGAACCTATTACAGCCTCAAACTCCAGCTCAGGAAACTTCACTTTTATCTCATTTGCAAGCTCAAACACTGTGTTTTCATAAATATCAAAAGCTACAAGCCTGCGTGGTCTATACTTGGCAATCTGTCTACAAAGCTCAGAGCCGATTGAACCGCCTCCACCTGTTACCATAACAATCTTGCCCTCAAGGTAAAAGCTGATTTCCTTTGTGTTAAGTTCAACTTCATCTCTGCCTAAAAGGTCTTCTATCGCAACATCACGAAGTTTGCTAACGCTTACTCTATCATTGATAAGGTCTATAAGTCCTGGAAGGATTTTTACTTTACATGAAGTGCGATTACACTCACTAACTATTCTCTGTATAACCTTTTGGTTTGCAGAAGGAATAGCAACAATTATCTCCTTAATCGCATATTTTCTAGCAAGGCTTCTGATTTTGGTGTGGTCGCCTGCAATCCTAACACCCATGATTCTGTGCCCTGTCTTTGAAGGGTCATCATCAATCGCCACCACTACTTTTTTCTTGTACTCGGGATGACTTTTTATTTCTTTAATAATAGTCGCACCTGCGTCTCCAGCACCTATAACCATTACTTTTGTAATATCGCCACCTAAGATGTCGGTCTTACCTACGCTGAGCAAAACGTTACTAAAAGCTCCGTGGTTTCTGAAATTCCTAAGAAAACGATAAGAAAGTCTCGACACGGAAACAAAAACTATGATGAACACAATGCTTCCAATGTATATTGAGGTAGGCATCCTCTGATCTGTAACCGTCATAAATGCCATAACTAGCAGACTTGATGCTATGGACGCAAGAACTATTTTAAGAAGCTCTTCCGTACCTGCGTAACGCCACATACTCGTATAAAGTCCAAAAATTGCAAACGTACCAACAGAAATAAGTGTTATTGGCAGTAGATTGTCGGCATACATTCCAAACCAAAGTGCAAACACAGCCTCATTTACTTCAAAATCAAACCTTATCAAAAACGCAAAGATATAAGCTATATTAATTAGTAATATATCTACAATTAAGAGAACTGCTATTCTTACAAATTTCGCCATGGAGTTTTGCCTTCCGCCTTGAATTGGCCACTTTTATAAATTTCTTAACGCATATACTGCAGCTTCGTGCTTTGTCTGTGCATTCATAGCAAAAGCTAAAAATGTTTCAGCAAAGATAGAGAAGTTCTGCCCTGTCGCCGCCATATATAATATATTCTCTGCAATCAAAACATAAAAACTTGCTGCTTCTGCATAGTCAAACAGCTTGCTATGTGCTTCTAAATCTTCTTCTGTAAAATCGTCTGTTCTCATAGCGTTTATCTCTGTCATCGCCTGATTTACTCTTTGAAGGTCTGCACCAACAAGTGCCATCAGAGCAAAAAGTTCCGCCTCAGACAAGTTGCCTTGAAGCTGTATAATGTTTGCAGTTGTTCTGTCAAACGCAGTCACAACATCCGCCAAAATTCTATTCATAACGCCGATGTGCTCAGTTGACCTTTCTGGCACAGGCTCTTTTTCTTCATTATCGTCTATATTGTTATTTTCGTTATTATCATTACTATTACTTATAGTTATAAGCCTTTGACCGGCATCCCACTCAATAGTCTCACCCATAAGTCTTGAGATAGCCCTAACAGGTAAATAGTTTGACCCTTGGAAATTGATAGGAAATACTTCCCTGCCCGCAACATCAAGGAAATGCTGTCTATGAAAATTGTACATGATGATAACATCACGCATTACAAGCGCTTCTATAATCTGCACAGGAGGCCTCCCGATGGGCGAAATTGAACCCGGTCTAGCATAGTTACCTGCTGCTTGTCCTGGATTTGCAGGATTCGTGAGTGTTCTTCCAATAAAGACAGTCCTGCTTGCATGGTCCCATTCGATATTTTCGCCCATCAACGATGATATCGCTCTAACAGGCAAATATGTAGTTCCTTGGTAGATTATAGGGAATACCGGATTTCCATTTGCATCAAAGAAGCTCATCACTTGATCTCCAACCATTATAGTTACATCTGGATTCAAATGAACGTTAACTCTTTCACGTGGCGAAGCCTGCGATGCATAAACCATGCTCGCCGAAAACAACATCAAAAGAAATACTATTAGAAATGTCTTTAGAAATATTCTCATCTAATTTCCCCACGTCAAAAATTGTAGCAGATAAGCTACTCTTTAATTTTACAGAACTATACGTTTAATGTCAACTACCACTACATAATATTAACGCGCTCAGTTCCTACTGTAGTTGCCAGTTCAAAATCCAGTACCGCCAAATTATACATCAGTAATGCATTATAAAGACCAAGCTCGACTTGATGCGTCATAAGAAGCGCTCTCTGTGTTTCCGCCAAAGTTATCATGCCTGCATTAAATTGAAGGTTAGCTAGGCGGTATGCTTCTTGTGTGTCTATAACGTTTTGCCTAGCAAGAATCACTTCATTTCTTCGTTGTGTCATATCAAGGTATCTTGCCCTTACATCCATTTCAACTTGTTTTGGAGCATTATCCCTTCCTGCCGTAGCACCGATAAGAGTGGCCTCTGCTTGAATATGTCTAGAAGAAAAACGTGTATAGTTCCTACTATTTATGACGTTCGCCATATCAAGTTCTGCCATCCTAAAGCGGAAATTTGTTCCACGGATTTCATTGCGGTTTTCAAGAGCCATCTCGATTGCTTCTCCTAAAGAAATGTTAGGAAGCGGAACTTCCTGCAATGTGTCCGTTAACGTTATGTTTTGCATAAGGTCATATCCAAATGCAATATTAAAACCCATTCTAGCATTAGTATATCTCGTTTCGGCAGTTGCGGAGCGAACAATAGCCTCGCTTAAACCAAACTCTGCCATAATCACATCGTGCCTTGATGCAAGCCCCGAATTGAACCTGCTCTGTGTGTTTTGGTAAAGTATCCTACTTAGTTCAACGTCACCTCTGCTTATTCTAAAGTTTTCTCTTGCCAAAACTACTCCAAAATACTGTTCTACTGCAGCACGAGTTATATGATTAACTTCCGCCTGAAAATTCAGAGGAACTTGCTCTCTGTTAAAAGAGAGCGCCAAATCCGCCATTTCCACTTCTGTTCTAGATGCACTTCTTGTAATAGTCTGCACTGCGCCAAAAGGAACATCTATTGTTATAGGCGTAATCGCACTTCTATAGGCTTCAAAGCTCCTTCTTGTCATTCCTTGTCCTGCTCTTTGATTTACTCTCGCCAGTTCAATGGCAGGGCTTTCGCTTAGCACCATCTCTATTGCGTCTTGAAGTGACAACTGTATTTCTTCTCCTGTGAACTGCATAGTCGCACCACTACTTGCTGTTGCCTCTTCAGTCGCAAAGCTGACTGTTGTGCTACATATAACAAGCGTTAGTATTAATATAAGGTAAATTATTTTTTTCATTGTTTTTCTTCTCCTTGTTCTCTTTTAAGCATTATATTGATAGCAATTCCTGTCCCTAGAAGCCCATAAAACAAAGGCATTACTGACACGGAACTGTCATTAACCATAGCCGCAGTAGAAAATCCTATAACTCCCAAGAATATTCCTAGACCTGCAAATTCGTGGAATTCTTCAATCTTTCGTCTGCGATAGATTTTGGCACTTTGAACGAAATAAAACCCAAGTAAAATTAAAAATGCTAGCATTGATACTCCACCCGTGCCAACCGCCATATGCATGTACATATTATGCGGCTTATCGATAATTAAATTTACATTCCAACCAAGATTATACCTTCCAATATAGTCGTAATGTGGGAAAAATACAGTGAAAGTATCTGCGCCATGACCAATAAAAAGTGTATCTCGCATCATCGGAAATGTCCTAGACCATATATATCCACGTCCAGAACCAAAGTTCAAATTGTTTGCAAATCCGATACCCTCTGCTCTTCTAAGCTCTAGCGTGTGCCCCAAATCATTTATAAAGCTAAGCCCTTCCCATGTTTGAACAAACCTCCACGCTTGAATATCGTCCGTAACAATTATAAATGCAGGCTCACCAAAACTATCTTCGGTTAAAAGGAAAGATATCGCTTCAAATCTTTCGTCGTTTATGCGGAGAAAATCTCCTTCCTCCCATGGCGCCATGTGAAGAGGATTTCCGTCTGCATCAAACATAGTAAGGTTTGGCCATATATCAAAATGCAACCAAAATAGCATCTCGTTTCCGTCAACACTAATCCTAACTGTATCTTCTTCTGGCTCGACTGTCATAAAGTCAATGTACGACCTCGCCCCACGCGAAGTTGCTTCCCCTCCTGTTGTTTGTACATCTGCTGTTTGCTCTTGAGTTTGAGTCGGCACATTAACAGTTGAAGCCACTGTATCAAATATCTTTGGAAACCATTCATAATGGCCTAAGCCAATCATAATGGGAATAGCTATTGCAAGGAGTATGATTAGTGGCTTACGCCATACTGTAACAAGTCTTTTTCCGAACAAAGCAAAAGCTGCAATCGTAGTAATTCCTAAGCCAAGTGCACCACCAATAGAAGCCGAACCAACTAAGTTAATGAGTGCCAAAGCAAGCACTATTCCCCATATAATTTTAGTTCTTAGTTTATCACCCTTCATAATTGAATGAACTAATAAAAATCCAAAGATAGGTATTAGTAGTGTAAGATAAAACGAAACATAGTTCGGATTGTACACTGTCTGATATATCTGACCGTCAAAAAGAAAACGAAGTTCGCCAAGCTGCCCCCAAAACCCACGTGGCGATATCATCATGCCACCAAGCTGTGTTTGGAAAAAGTCATTGCCTGTAAATTGTGACACTCCAATTAAGCCAAGAGGAATGCTTATGCCTGCTACAGCAAAAATAATAATCTTTACATCTCTTTTGCTGTTTATAGTATTTATGGCATAAAACAGCACAAGCATATAAACAATCAAAACGAACGTACCTTCGAATCTCTCATTAGCACCTAAACGCGCAAACTCTCTATAATCAGAAAAAATATGCGATAAAATAACGAATAGCGTGTAGACCAACATAGGTATGTATATGAAAGATTTTTTAATTGCAAGAGATTGTGTGAAAACTCTATATAAAAGCATGAGTGCTACCAATGCTCCGCAAATTAGTATGGCCACCATCTTGCCATAGCTAAAGAAGTCTAGCATATGTTCACCAGCACCTGGCCACCAGAAAAACTCATCCATTGGTCTCGAAAATATCACCAGTCTAACTATAATCATTACAGCCACAGTGAAAAACACAAGCGGGATGAGTTGCCCAATAGACTCGCCCTCGCCTATTTTGGGTGCATGACTCATCCTAAGCAAATATCCAGAGTCTTTTTCTTTTAACTCACTTTGCTGCTCCTTGCTTTTATTCTTTACATTTTTTGATATTTTTTTGTTTTCTTCATTACTGTATGACATTGCTAAAACGTCTCCTTTTCTCATATAAAAGTGCACACATATTCTATTTGTTCATCGGTTAAACTTGCAGAACATGGCACATTCAAAACATTTGATTCATATATATTTGCCTTGTCAATTTCAAAACTTTGTGCGGATAAATACGGTTTTTGCGTATTTATTAATTTCCATACCGGTCGGCACTGAATATTCGCTACCAACAGCTTTCCCATCAATGTGTTTCTATCTATACCGTACTTTGATTTATCTATAAAAACTGAATAAAACCAATAATTCGGACGTATATTCTCATTAAATGGAAGTAATGTTATACCTTCTTTTCCATCTAGCAACTCTCCATACGCTTCGTAATTTCTCTTTTTTGTTTCGATAAGAGATTCCAGTTCATCTATCTGGCTCGTTCCTAGTGCAGCCTGAATGTTTAACATCCGATAATTATATCCAACATCATCATGAACGAAATAGAGCAGGTCATCTTTCGCTGTTGTCGAAAGATATCTTGTTTCATCAATATATTTCTGGTGCCGTGAAACAATCATACCACCACCACCAGTGGTTATTATCTTGTTAGCATTAAACGAATAAACCCCTATATCGCCAATAGTTCCTGCGAATTTTCCAGAAAACAACCCGCCCGTATAATGCGTTCCCAGTGCTTCAGTAGCATCTTCAATAACGTAAAAACTATACCTTTTAGCTATTTCCATTATACGTTCCATGTTTGCCATATTCCCAAAAACATGCACGACAATCATAGCAGAAATCCGCTTTTTCGTCAAATTATTTATAAGGCCTGCATCTGTGAGAGTACAGTGATTTGCACAAAAATCTTCAAGTTTCTCAGGGTCTATGCACATGTCGTCTCCACAATCCATAAATACAGGCTCTGCACCCATATATCTCACAGGATTTACTGCAGCTATAAACGTTAATGTCGGAACTATAACCTCATCCCCTTGACTAACACCTAAAACACGAAGTGCAAGATGCAAACCAGCTGTTCCACTCTGCGTAGAAACAGCATCAGAAACGCTAACATAATTAGCAACCTTCTGCTCAAATTCGGAAATAAAACGTCCACCTGTCGAGACCCATCCAGTTTCGATGCACTCGCGTAAGTTATCAATAATATTAAGATTAAGTTTTGGCACACTTAAAGGAATTTCATTTATCATGCAGAGACTTCTCCTCTAGATTTTTAATATAAACATTTTATCATGAGAAGCCTGTATTTGCAATTATATTACAAATTGTAATATAATTATTAATATGTTGTTAAGAAATGCGATACACAAGCCCTCGGCAGAAACTCCTACCGAGGGCTTTGGTTATGAAATTAAAATTTACTTAATCGTTTATAGTTCCAAAGGCACTAGGTTGTAGGCCAGGTTACTATAAACAAAATTGTACGATTGTTATTCGATAGCTCCCATGTGATGCTGTCTGCACCAGTAGGAAGTAGTGAATTATAGAAGCCTGCTGTCGTGCTAAATACAAAACCAGCATTTGCAGTAAATGTATGTCCAGATTCGTATACAGTGCCTGTACTAAAAGTTCCTCCAACTGCTGGAGTTCCCCAAGTTCCAAGACTCTCTCTCCATCTTGTTCCTTCAAATGTAACTCCACCTGTCGCTGAACTTGTTCCAGCAGCAACAATTGCACTTCCTGTTGGAACTTCTGCAGCGATTGTCATAGCTGATGCAGCAATAACTGTAGGAGCTACTGGCACTTCTTCTGCTATTTCATCACCCCAAACCTCAACTGTTCTTGTCCATCTGTTACCTACTTCAACAGTAACAAGGTTTCTGCCAGGTGCAACATCAGTTAATATTAAGTTCCAAACATTACCTGCCCCAGGCGCACGAGCGATTCTAGAAAGAGTAGCACCTTCGCCTACTGTTATGATATCTCTCGCCGTGATTTCTACAGGTGCGTTAAATCTAAGGCTTATCATTGTAGTTGGTTGATCTGCAAATACGTCTGCAAGACCAAGACCTACAGAGTTAAGGTAGAATGTAGCACTACCGCCTCCCCATGCTCCTGCAAATGCAGCATCTTCACGTGTTATAACACCTCTTGCAATAAGAAGATTGTTTAGAGTTTCTAATCCATCCGGAGTTCTTACTCTAAGACCTTCTGCAAGAGCTGAAGCAAGCTGATCATTAGTTATAGCTGTAAAGCCCATAAGTTGTGACAATCCTCTAGCTTGCCCAAACTGAAATACTTGCCCCCAGTGGAAATCCACGTTGTAACGGAAACCCGCAACAACTAAAAGCACTTTGTATATCTGTTGTGCTGTCGTTGTTTCTAGAGGACGGAACGATCCATCAGGAAATCCTATGAATCCAAGCTCTGGATTTGCGTATGCAAAAGCCATAGTTCTTCTTACAAACTCACTTGTTCCTGCTGCATCTGTAAATGTTGGTCCATTAGGATCTGTAGCTAGTAGCTGTTGTTCCATACCCATAAGTCTTGCCATTATTACAACAGCTTGGTATCTTTGTGTCTCCATCGCAAGGAACGCCTCATCAACGCCTACTGCAGCGTCTACGCCCCTAAGAAGACCTAGGTTTGCCATGTTACGTGCATCAACTGAGATAGCTGATACTGTAGCTGGAAACATCGAGAATACTAAAGCAATCGCAAGAACGAAAGCTATAGCACTACTACGTTTTCTTCTCATAAATACCTCCTTGGTAATTTACTGTTAATGTTACAAAAGGGCGGCGTTTTGGCGCCGCCCTTTGCTATCTACTCCCCTTCAGGGAAATGATATTTTAATATTTTATTGTATCTACTATAGAGAACGTTGGAATACGATAACCGTACCGATTGATTCTCTTAGGTCTCCGTTTGAAAGTCTATGAGTGTCATATACCCAAACTCTGTCGCCTTCGCTGATTCTTCCAACGTCAGACTGTCTGTAGATGTAAGTGATTTGAGCACCAGTGATTACTACTTCGTACACAGTTACTCCACCTGGAGCAAGCGTTATAGCACTTGGAGTAGCACCAGCAGCAACGTTAATCCATTGGTTCTGTGGTCCAAAGATATTTTGGTTTGAACCAAGAACTGTGATAGCACCAACAGTTGCAAGACCAGTTAGGTTATATACTTCGTTAATAGCACTAACATCACCTATAGAGTTGAAGCTTAGTTCGAAGAATCTTACAGCTCCTCTAAGGTTCGCAAGAGTAGCACCAGATACGCCTTCAGCAGTTCTTAGAACTCTAGTTGTAGCACCTTCGCCATAAACGAATGTTGTCATTTCAATTCTGTCACCAGCAAGCGTTCTTACAGCGTTAGCGAATACAAGAATTTCATCGCCTTCTACGTTAGCATATTCAGCAGGAACCATAACAGCAAGAACTCTTGTATGAGTAGCGTTACTTACGAACTGTACAGGTACTGCAGGGTTACCAAAGTACTGAGAATCAAAGTCTGCCATTGTTCCTACTTGGATGTTGTTTCCATTAGTGAATACGAACAATGGAGCATTAGGGTCAATCTGGATAGGTCCAGCTACAGGACACGTAAGAACTCTTGCACTATCGATTCTAGTTGCGTTTTCTGGAAGTGCAAACTCTGTGATGTTACCAGAACTGTTTACTCTGTATCCTACTAATGCATGACCAGCACCACCTAGAGCGCTACCTGCTATTACAGGACCGAAATCTGCTACGCCTGCAGCTGCTATTGCAGCAACCGCGTCAGCTGGAGTTCCAGCATTAATCTGTAAATCTTTAACTGAAGCTGTTGTTGACGGTTCTAAAACATCAACTTGTCTTGTCATTGAGAAGATTTCATCTTCGTCAGCAGCAGTGTGTAGTAATATCTGTGATAGTAGACCAGTTCCACCTTGATCAAGTGCAACACCAAAGTTTCTGATGCCTTCATCAGCATTGATGTAGAATACTCTACCAAATGCATCAAGTCTAGCCATTCCATCTTCACCTACGCTATGTAGGATATCCATTGGAGCAGTTGCTCTGCTTTGTGCATTTGTGTTTACAAGGTTACGCTCTGACCATTGATATGTAGTTCCGTCAAGTCTGATGTTAGCTCCGTTACCTGCAGCAACTGAAACTGCTTCGATGTTGCCTTCAACGACTTCTTGACCAACTGCAACTCTTCTAATAGTATCGTTGTTGTCAATGTATACAAATACTACATCA
>Ga0123355_10002213_pt1 | contig 27460 bp, 15 predicted proteins | sample TergutEmb28metaG_3_FD_89872 | JGI IMG/M metagenome (GOLD analysis project Ga0123355, IMG submission 89872) | Embiratermes neotenicus P1 segment gut microbial communities from Petit-Saut dam, French Guiana - Emb289 P1 | ecosystem: Host-associated > Arthropoda: Insects > Digestive system > Gut ... | reverse complement strand
TTGAATGTTCCTGTTGACCCTACGGCCAATAACATAATCGCTAGCACTACCTTTGTTGCAATGTGGCACCATACCGTGACATTTGATCTTGGTGGTGGCCAGTTCCCCGCAGGTGTGTTTACTGACCATGTTATAGGCAATGTATTAACAGGTACAACGCTTACAGTGGCTCAGGTACCGGCACCGCCTACCTTGATTAGGCCGGGCTTTGACTTCCAACACTGGGCAATCCCTGGTGCCCTTGGGACACCAGTTAACCCAATGGGTAGTGCCATAGATGCTAACATTGCATTTGAAGCAGTATGGCAGGCCCAGCAGTTTACTGTCACCTTTAGCTTTGCCGGTGGTCAGATACCCCCTGCAAATGTTGGGCCAATTAACATCAACAACCATCCAGGCGGAACAAGCCTTACAGCGGCTCAAGTACCGGTTAACCCAGCTTGGCCTGTTGCTAACCAGTTTGTTTTTGCAGGATGGGAAGCTTCTACTACTCCAGCTTCACTGTTTACAGGGGCACAGATTACAGGGATTGTTATAAATTCCAATGTTACCTTTACCGCCCAGTGGACAGCACTATTCCCCGTAGTCTTTCACTTAAACGGTGGCACTGTGCCGGTGGCAAACCCAGGTCCTATTACTGTGTTTATACCTGATGGCGCAACACTTGATTTGGTGCATATACCAGCGCCGGTATTTGCTCCTCATACATTCCAAGGTTGGCAGCAGCTTAATGTTGGCCCCAACCCTACAGTGTCATCATCTGCCTTGGCGGCAGCGGGCTTTGTAGTATCTGGCCCTGGACTCGTATTTGAAGCCCAGTGGAATATACTCCAAGCTACCGTAACCTTTAACCGTGGCTCAGGCTTTATTAACGCAGGGCTTCTACCAGGCGGAATTGGTTCTCAAGCAGGTGTAAACATGCCTGTCACCTTTAATATGACTGCTGGCTCAACTATTACTGCGGCTCATCTGCCCAGTATTACAATGCCTGCTGGCTCTAACTGGGTGTTTACCGGTTGGCTTATTACTGATGGTGCCGGTAATGTTATAGGTGTAGTTGGCCCAGGCGGCGACGGTGTGCTTAACCTCCAGATTAATGGAAATGTCACCTTTGCTGCTCAGTTTGCAATACCTGTTACCTTTGACTTAGCCGGTGGATTTGTTGTCCAGGGCGGTCTAAATAACTTTGATAATGTTGTACTTGGGATGGCGGAGCTTCTTGTTGGCATTAACTCTATTGGTGTAACACCAGGGCTTAATGTACCAGGGCCTTCTCATACCAATGGCACTGCATCCTTTGATGGATGGCAGCAGTTTGTAATGGTTGGCGGTACCCTTGTTGCTACGGGGCCCGCTCTTACACCTGCCCAAGTTGCAGACTTGATTATTGATGATGGTTTCTGGTGGTTTGGCGGAATATGGAGCTTTGGCGGAGGCGTGTCTTTTGACGCTACCTTTAACTTAGCCGGTGGCTCTTATCTTCCTGTTTACCCACTAGGCGGTGGGCCTATTGTTAGGCAGTTTACCCCAGGTGGGCAAATCCCCGCTGCGGTTGTACCTACAACCGGCAACTTAGCCAGACCCAACTTTAACTTTTCTCACTGGATTATTGATGGTGATATAACTGCTACACCTGTTTCACCAGGTGCCCTTGCGGTAGTACCAACAGGTGATATGGTGTTTACAGCAATATGGACCCCAATTACCTTAGCAGGGGAATTTAATGCTACATTTATTTTAAGTGGCGGTAGTTATGGCGTATTTGGCGGTGGGCCAAAGGTATTAAACCCCTTTGCCCTTGGTAGCCAAATTGACCCAGCTACTTGGTTTGAACCATCTAAGGCAGGGCATACGTTCCTTCACTGGGTAATAACAGGTACAAACACCGTTGTTGACCCATGGAACCTTGCCGCAGCCCCGGCTGGCAATGTCACCTTTACTGCAGTATTTGTACCCTTTGGTAGTACCTTTACAGCTACATTTGACTTAGCTGGCGGTACATTCCCACCACTTGGTGCTGCAAATGTTGTTGTCACCTTCCCACAAGGTGGGCAAGTAGCTGCTGCCAATGTGCCGGCACCTCCAAGCTTGGAGCGTGTAGGCCATAGCTTCTCTCACTGGATGCAAGTATCTGGCGGAGCGCTACTTGGCCCTGTTAGCCCATCTGCCCTTGTGCCTGTACCAACCGGAAATGTTGAGTTTATAGCCGTATGGACCTATAACGTAGTCTTTAACTTAGACGGCGGAACCTATGTAGGCTTTGTCCCCAACGTCGGGCCTGTAATCAGAACCTTCTTTGCCGGTGCTGGCCATCCTGTGCTTGCTCCAGCTCAAGTGCCTACACCAACCAGGCCGTTCTTTGACTTCCAACACTGGGTAGTGGACGGAACCAATGTGCCAGTAAACCCAGCAAGCCCAGCACCTACCGGGCCAATGGCCTTTACGGCAGTGTGGGAGCCTCAGAATGTCCCGAATCACTTCTTCCCCAGATTTTATTTAGAAGGCGGCTCATACAACGGTGCCATGGGTACGGGAGTATTAATTAGAGGGCCAATTCCAAACAATACTCAAATACCAGCAGCCGATGTTCCACTGCCTGCCTCACCATCACCACTGCCTAATGTTGGGCTATACAGAGCCGGATTTATATTTGAGCACTGGGTAGTCTCTGGCGGTGCCCTTGATGGAACCATAGTTGACCCAGCAAACCTTACGCCTCCTGCCGCTGACGCTATATCCTTTAGGGCAGTATGGGATGCTGTAGGCGGGGCAATGCAGCATACTGTCACCTTTGTGCTTAATGGTGGCGATGTTTCAGGAAATGCTGGCCCAATATCAGTACTTGTTAATAATGGATCATCGATTACTGGAATGGGTGAATCTGTACCAGCACCAACCCTATCTGGTTTTGACTTTGGCGGATGGTTGCCGGAAGGCCCAGGCGCAACGCCTGTACCATCGTCCTTTGTAGCTGCCATGACTGTAGCCCAGTCTGCTACATTCTCGGCACTGTGGGCATCGCCAACACCAACGCCAGACCCTGGTGCAACACCAACGCCAGACCCTGGTGCAACACCAACGCCAGATCCTGGAGCAACACCAACCCCAGACCCTGGTGCAACACCAACCCCAGACCCTGGAGCAACACCAACGCCAGATCCTGGAGCAACGCCGACGCCAGACCCAGGAGCAACACCAACCCCAGACCCAGGAGCAACACCAACCCCAGACCCAGGGGCAACACCAACCCCAGACCCAGGGGCAACACCAACCCCAGACCCTGGTGCAACACCAACCCCAGGCCCAGGGGCAACACCAACCCCAGGCCCAGGGGCAACGCCAACACCAGGCCCAGGGGCAACACCAACCCCAGGGGCAACACCAACACCAACCCCAGGGGCAACACCAACGCCGACTCCGGGTGTGACCCCAACCCCGACCCCTGGTGCAACTCCTACACCTACACCAACTCATACAGTTAGAGTGACCTTTGTATCCACTCCAGGGTGGCATCAGGCAAATGAAACCGGTGTACGTACAGGGGTATATGGATTTAGGTTAGAGGTAAGGAATTTCCCACCTAATCCTACACCTCCTAATGGTTATAGGTTTATTGGATGGTATTTGGATAATAATAGGATTACTACTGACCTCTTTGTAACACGGTATCTTACTCTGTTTGCGAGATATGAGCGGATACCAGTTGCCCAGTATTACACCCTAACCTTTAACGCCAACCATGGTGTGCTTCCAGCTAATACAGTTAATCCGCAGACACATCCTGCTGGCACGGCAATTACTTCATTACCTCAACCAACCCGTGCAGGGTATATATTTGCCGGATGGCAGCATGGCAATCATATTATTGGTGTACCATTCAATTTAAATAGTAATATGACCTTGCTTGCAGTATGGGTAACATCCGCTACTCCAACTCCAACGCCACTTCCAACTATACCACCAGGGCATTTGGTAGCAGTGTTTGACCCAAGCCCAGGCCGTTTTTCTGGCAATGAAACCGGAGTACGCACTGGTGCATATGGCTTTGTAATTACCGGTATGCAGACCCCAACCCGGGCAGGCTACAACTTTGTTGGTTGGCATGTAGGTGGAACACGGATTAACTTCCCGCTAACGGTACGCAGTGATATGACCATTGGCGCGTTGTGGACCCCAAGTGTACCCGGCAGAGACAATCCTCAAACCAGTCCAATGGCTGTCACCTTTACGATATTTGGTGCGGTAATGCTGGTTGGCCTTGCAGGCTTTGGTATCATGAAGCTTACCAATAAGCAGATGGCCGCAGCAGGCCAGTATAAAACAGACGTTGCCCGATATAACCGGGAGGAACGTATAATAGATATGCTTAAGGGAGGCGATAGGAAGAAGTAGAAATGCTTCAAACCTGCTCATTAGTATAAATAAACCCCGCAAGGCCATCATGTGATGTGCTTTGCGGGGTTTTTTGCTATAGTGGGGGCGTTAATTATACAAAACATGAGGTGATTATGAAGCAAGATGAATTTACCCGCCAAGTGGAGTACCACACAGATGATTTGAAGGCATATGAAGCGGTATCTAATAGAGTTGGTTACGTAAAGCTGGTTATGGTTATGCTCCTTGGTGTATTGATATATTTCCTGTTTGCCTGGGGGTTCCCGGTTGTACTTGTTATTGTTGGTGTGGTTGGGTTTGTAGGGCTTATATTTCTTTGGGTATATCATCACAAAATACACGAAAAGCTTAGCCGCGCAAAGGGGCTAATTGCCATCAACAAAAGACATCTTGCCAGGATTTTGGGGGAGTGGACGGCTTTTATTGATACTGGGGCGGAGTTTGCCTGCCGGGAGCATCCTTACTCTAGCGATTTGGATATTGTGGGTGGAAAGTCCCTGTTCCAATTTCTTAACACTACCCATACCTGGCATGGCCGTCAGGCCTTTGCTAGGGCTTTGTTGGAGCCGGGGTTTTCTGAGGACGAAATAGTCCATAGGCAGGAGGCTATCCGGGAGCTTAGCCAGGATATAGAGTTTTCTACCTCAATGGAGTATTCTTTTTCCAAGATTGGCTCTCACAATGCAGCGGATAAGCTTGTGGCTGAGTTAGGGGATGGAAGTGTTTTTACTGAGTCTAGGGTGGGGAAGTATCTGCTTATGTATATGCCGCTTTTGACTCTTACTATTATTGCTGGGGCTATGATATTTGGGCATATAAGCTTACTTATTGGGGCTATTTGTGCTGTGGCCTTGCAGGGGCTTGCTTGGCTTATTGGAATGGGGACGGCTCATAGATATGTTGGCGCTGTTTCCTCTCGGCTGCCATACAAGCTTGGCGCTTATACTCAGGTTATAGATATATTGCAGGTGAAAAACTTTGATTCTATAAAAATCCAAGAAATTCAAGATAAACTTAGGGCGACTGATGTCTCTGCCAAGGAGGCTATAGTGGCTTTAGGCAAAATAGTGGATAGGGTTAATATTCGCCACAATGCCCTTATTTGGTTTGGGGTAAACGTCTTGCTGCTTTGGGATTTTTGGTGTGCTATATCCTTTGAGAAATGGAAGCTGAAATACGCCCACCGGGTGGAGGGCTGGTTTACGGCCTTGGGTGAGTTTGAAGGCCTGCTTTCTTTTTCTAATTTCCCCAATGTGTGCGGTAATACCAGCTTGCCGGTTATAGTCCGCGAAAAAGCAATTAGGGCCTCCAAGCTGGGGCATCCTTTGATTTCAAATGCTACTCGTGTTAACAATGATTTTGTGTGTGACGACAATATTTTTATATTATCTGGCTCAAATATGTCTGGTAAGACCACTTTTATGCGGACGGTGGGCATAAACCTGGTGCTGGCCCGGGCTGGCAGCTTTGTGTGTGCCAGGGAAATGAGCTTTGCCCTAGTTGAGATAATGACCTCTATGAGAGTCGCAGACGATTTAAACGAGGGCATTTCCACTTTTTATGCAGAGCTTAAGCGGATAAAGGCCATTATAGAGTTTTCTAAGAAAGAGCCACGAATGTTGTTTTTGATTGATGAGATTTTTAGAGGCACTAACTCTGTGGATAGGCTTAGTGGGGCCAAAACTGTGCTTGCAAAGCTGGATAATCTGGGGGCTATTGGGGTTATCACGACCCATGACCTGGAGCTTTGTGAGATTGCTGCTTTTTATCCCCGGATAGAGAATTATAGCTTTTCGGAGGAATATCGTGATGGGCAGATATGCTTTGACTATGTAATTAGGGACGGGAAGTCTACTTCAACTAATGCTAAATATTTAATGGAGATGGTGGGGATTACGCATGGATAAAATGGACTTAACCAATGTAGCATATTCCGCAGAGTATCAATCTAAGCGTGAGGAAGGGATTGCAGCACTTATACGCCCAGAAAACTTAACCAATGTAGAGCATACCAAAGAAGAAAATGGGTATAGTCGCACGATTACAAGCTACGAAGCCTATCACAGTGGGTATAACCTTAGTTATAGTCACTACAAGGTTTTTGCCCCTGATGGAAGTGCTGCCCACGAGTACATTTGCGAGTATGGGAGTTCATTTTTCTGCAAACCCATTACCCATAGCAATGACCGTGAGTATCTTGTATACAAGGAAAACTTGTATGGCTATAGCGTGCTGGACATAAAATCAAAGGAAGCCTTTAGATATATCCCGGCTGCATCTTGGAAAGGCGGCGAAACATTTATTGCCACCGGTATCTCCTACAACCCGGCCAATGATATTGTTGCTGTGGAAGGTTGCTACTGGGCCTGCCCGGCTGGGGTATTTCTGCTTGAAATCAAAGACCCGATGAAGCTATTTTCCCGGTACTTAGATGTCCATTCGCTTCTGGGTGATTATGATAAATATGATGATATAGACTTTCTAGGATGGGAGGGCACAGATATTTTGCTTAAAGGCTACAATATTGAGCGAGAACCTGATTATTTTTGTGAAGAGGTTAGAATACCCCAAGAAAAATATATGAAGGCGATGAGCCATATATAGGGAGGGTTATGATTATGGATAAAATGGAAAAATCAATATCACTAGAAAAGCTAGATTGCCCAATGCTGCCACAGTGGCTAATGTATCCTGGGCTTAGCGTGTATAGTATGGGCTGGCGCATGGGTAATGGAGAAGGGTACAAATATAAATTTGGCGATTGGTACAATACATTATCCAAGGATGAAAAGGCCCGATATCAGGCCATGTTTCCTGCGCCAAAGGAATGGCGGGATTTTTATGACGAAGAGTCAAGTTTTGATGTCATGGACGAATATTACGATAAGGATATATTGCTATGGAATAAAGATGGTGCAATGCAATATTCAAGGGACTGGCTTATTGAGCGCCAAAATAGTGGCGAGGATTTGGAATATGTATTCTTTTGGAAGCGCGGAAATGCCCTATATAATTGCTTTAGCCAGTGGCATTATTCGGAGTTTGAAGATGGACTTGAGTATTATACCAGCGCCGAGCAATATATGATGTTTAAAAAGGCAGAGATATTTGAAGACAATGAAACCGCAACGGAGATAATGGCAACAGATGACCCAAAGGAAATAAAGGCCTTGGGCCGACGAGTTAAAGGCTTTGATGAGGAAGTATGGAATAGACTAAGATACTCTGTAGTGTTAAACGGGAATTATTACAAGTTTAAACCCACTATAGAAATGCGAGATATTTTGCTGTCTACAGGGGACAAGATTTTGGTAGAGGCTAGCCCTTTGGATAATATTTGGGGGATTGGACTTAGCGAAAAAGACGCAAAGGCCGCTGACCCAAAAAGTTGGCGCGGCCTTAATTTGCTGGGGTTTGCTTTGATGGAGGTGCGGGACGAGATTAGGGCTGTTTATCAGAATTATGATTAACGGTTTTTCACCCAATCCGCAATAGTATCAATACGGTTAGCCACGGCCCTTTCTATATCATAGCAGACCTCGCTATAAAACCTGGCGGGTACTTGGTGTAGGGGTATCCGGTCCTCTTCCTTTACATCGTCATAGATGTAGGAGCCGTAATTCATGGTGCCTGCCTTGTAGAACACTGCGTCGTAGATAGTCACTTCCTCGCTATGGTCTGCCCCTATCCATGAGCCGCTAAAGTCTAGCAAGACACCTATTTTTAGCCTGTTGTCCTCTTTGTAGAAGTGATGATACCCGCCGGCATCTTGTACAGAGCCTTTGTACCAACCCATTTTTTGCAGCTTGCCTAATAGGGAAATGGCATATACTACGGCACCGCCAAACTCTGTTACGGTGGTGGCTTTTTTGTCCTGGGGGGTCTGGAATACTTTGCGGGTTAGCTGGTCTATGGGCTGGGTGATTTCGTAGTCTTCTAATTGCTGTTTCCACTGTAAGGTGGGTTCTTCCCCTAGGTCTAGGGGGTGGCATAGGCCTATTTGGGCATCTTCTGGCAGCTCTGCGTCCTCTTCGTCTACTGTTACGAAGCTGCCGTCTTCCATGTATCGGAAGCTTGTTATTAGGCTGCCAGTGGGGTCGTATGTGCCCCATACTAGGCCTATTGCGTACATATTCATTATGGGGTTTTCTACAAATAGCTGGTTCCAGGCGGGCTTGGCCCAGGTGCGGTTACTGGAAAGGGCTTGCTCTAGGCGTAGGCATTGAAGGGTTGTTACAGATTTTAGGTTCTTTTTCATTGTGGCAAAGGCGGCTTTTGCTGCTGTGGCTTTTTCTTTGTCGTCGTTTGAGCCTACTGCGGGCAAGGATTTTATGGCTTTGTTTTGGTCGTTTTTTAGGCTTATCTGCAAATCTGGGGTTATGGTGGCGGTGAAGCTTCGGTTGCCATAGTCAATAATCTGCTGGCCCTGGGAGTCAAAGCCTAAAGTGGGTACGATTCTATCCCCTAAAACCTCCGGGTCTACCCCTAGTTGCTGGGCCGCGAAAATGAAGGCCTCTTCGGCTACCCGTTTTACTTGCTTGTTCTTAAACTTTTTTGAGAAGGAGTCTACGGTCATAAGGGCAAGGGAACCCCCTTGAAGAGCCAGTGCCCGTACTGCTTCCGCTGCCAGTGCACCACGGGAGGCCTCTGCCCAGGCTTGTATATCCTTGGTTAGCTCCCGTACAAAGTTGTCGTCCCCGTCTATTGCTGCTAGGGCCAAAACGGCCCGGTGCTTGGCTACGGCTCCTTGGCCCTTCCATACGTGGTATAGCTGGTTGCCTAGGGCCCTAAGGTCGTCTTTGTTTAAGGTTTCCCGTATCATTATTGCGGGGCGGGGTAGGGCCATTTCGTTTTGGCTTACCATGGAGTAGATATAGGCGGTTATTACCCTGTCGTCGGCTAGGGACTCTGTGCCCTGGTTGCGTACCTTGGGCAAGGTTTCAAAGCCCGTCCACTCTATGGTTTTGGCGGCTTTGGCCGGGATGTTTTGTATTACATATGCCAGTGCGTCAAAGCTGCCATCTGTGGCGCTGCTTTCGGCGTTATAGGCCATTAGTAGTTTTTCGGCGGATTCTCGTTGGTTTTTCTTTTTGCTGCCGGCTAGGGCTTCTATTTGGGGCTTTAGCTCTGTTTTGGAGGCTAGGATTTCTATTGCTATGTCTCGTACCTTTTTAGAATTATCTCCAAGGGCATTAATGGGCCAGTCTGGGTTATAGTCTGGCTGCTGCTTGTAGGCCATTGCCAAAATTGCTACCCGGGCATCTGCGGAGGCATTGGCGAAGGCTTTTTCTAATATTTCTGTTTTGTCTTTTGTAAGCCTTGCCACTTCCTGTAGCAGCAGGTTTTTTTCTGTATTGTTGTACATATATAGGGAGGCATCCATTAGGTCAGAGACTATATCCTGGGTGGTGGCATCAATGCCATCTACAAAAGAGGACGCGGCAGCGCTGCCATAGCGGCTATTGATATTAACCAGTAGTCTGCCAAGAAACAGGTTCCACTGCTTAAAGGATACGGCGTAGGCGGCAAGCCGCGCCGGCAACTTGCTACTGGACACCATATGAGCAGCTATGTTGGCCAGTACATAGTCGTTGGCGGCCAGGCTTGGGACGCTCTTTGGCAGGCTTTGGGTATTGCCTTGGAAATAGGAGAGCAGGTCTTCGTTGTCGGTGTTGAGGGTGCGAATTATCTTTTTCTCGTAATCTTGGAGCTTGTCTAGTAGCTGGCCTTTTTCCCAGAATGGGCTTAGTAGGATTGCGTTGCCTGGCAGGTCTGTCATTTTTGCCGCTTGTATGGTTTGGGCTTCGTTGGCGTAGGCTAGCTCTTTTAGTTTTTCTAGGTATGGCTCTGTAGTGCCGGTGTTTTGGCCTGCAAAATAGGATAAAAATTGAGCTTTGGGGCATGTGCCTTTGTGGACGCTGGGCAGTAGGGCTTCAAATCTGTTGTTATCCGAAAGGCCTAGTATTTGAGTCCGCGCTCTTTCGCTGCTGTTGAATGCGGAGGCTTTTTCGCAATAAATTAGCAGATAGTTTAGCAAATCCAGCAGCACGGGCGGCGCAGGGAAGAAGGCATATGCCATATAGAATGCGTCAACCGCAAATTTTTCCTCTTTAGAACCTACATGCTTCTTACTGTAGTGGCCTAATTTTTTGAAATATGGGACGTTTTTAAAATATGGCTCTGCCTGGGCGGATTCTATGGCTGCCACTGCTTTTTTTGCGTTAAGTAACTGGCCTCCTTGGACGATTATATTGTCTTCATATTTTGCATATTTTGTTGGGTTGGTGGCGTATAGGTATGTGCTGGCGAATAGGGAGCAGCCCGGTTGGGTTTTGTCTTTTGCCAGGTTTTCGTAGGCATCTGGGCGGGTTTTGTACATATGGTTGAATAGATGCAGGAATGTGTCGAAGCCCATAGCTTTAGGGTCTGTAGCCCAATATTCTGGCAGAGTTTTGAGTACATCGGCTATCAAGTCCTCTGCGCTTATGTCTCCTGCTGCGTATAGCTCGTCTATTGGGCCGATGTTTTTGCCCATTGTTGCTATAAAGCTAAAAAGTCGCTTTTCGCCGCCTATATGCCTTAGTATGCGGCAAAAACGGCCTAAGCGGGGTAGTAGAGTTGCCCTGTCCTGGGATAGGTCCCGGATGATTTTGCGTGCCTTTGGCTCATCGTTGTAGAACCAAAAGCGTTTGTTTACTTTTACCATGTGGCTGATTTTTTTGAAGTCCAAGTCCCCCATAATATAGGCAGCCAGTATTGAGTTGGTGCTGTCTGGGTAAGGGGTTTGGGCTTCCTCGTTTAGGATTTGTAGTAGTAGCTGTTCCATGTTTTCCTCCTAGTCAATGATTAAAAATGCAGGCTTTAATGCATTTTTAATTATGGTTTTTGCCGTAGGCAAAAAGACTTCCTTTAAATAGTTTCTAAAATTAATTGATTAGTTACATAGTCATAATAAGCGTTAAGGGCGCTATATACAAAAGAGCTGTTTGCAAAATTACCTTGCCCTGCTCTTAGTTCTGTCAAGGAAGCGGACAGCCGGCCCAGTAGCTCGCCTCCTGTGGGTAAGCCCAAGGCAAGGGCGGCCTCTTGGCACCGGCTTAGGTCTTCGTCAAAGCCCCGGCCTGATAAAAAGCCGCTTTCTAATAGCTGGCGCAGCAGGTATTTTGTCTGCTCTATATGCTCGAATACTGGTGTCATGGGTGCTCCTTTGTTGTGATTTATGGCTTTGTATTAAAAAACTTTGCAAAATACGATTGCCGCTTTTTGTCCTTGGCTGCCGGTAGGTCTTTACCTAGGTTTTGGACAGTACTGCCTGCCCAAAAGGCTATGGGGGTAATTAAAACATTGAAGCGCTCTTGGGATATGGCAAGGCTCACTGTTATTGCGTTGGGTGGGACATTTTTCTGGGCCAGAGTCTCGCAGTAATGCAGAACGCTTTCATTTATTTTAGAATAGCGTACAGTGAGGTATAGGCAGTTGTCATTTTTATCAAAGATAGGCATTTTATATTCCTGGGTGACACGGTTAAAATGCCCTTCTTCTATACGAGCGGGCTTGAGTATGGCATAGACAGAGTTAAAATCGTCTTCTTGGGAAAATAGCTGCTTTATTTGGGAAAAATCTTCGAAAACTATACCGGCAAGCTCTTCACTATCTAGCTCTGTAGGGGCACTAATAAGCGCACCTTTTGTGCCTTCGGAGGAAGAAAGGCGGTCGTTGTCGCTGATTTTTGCCGATGTAAGGGAGTACTCACCCTTTGCAAGCTCGTCAAAGCTAATATGAAGGTTCCAGGCCGATTTATCGTTCCAAAACTGATTAATGGTTTTAAGGCCCTGTTGCTCTGAGTCCACAGGCCGGGACAATGCAAAGGTTAGGGGGCGCTTTAGGTCTGGGCAGTAAAAAATAGCAGTAACACCGCAAAAACCAGAGGTAGCATACCAAGGGTAAGCCCCAATCCCCATAATGCGGATTTTGGGCAAGCCCAAGTATTGCCGCTTAAACCGGCCCGCCAAGGCAGCAGCGCTCTTGCCTCCGGCTACAGCACTACATATTTGATAAATAGCCCCTAAGCACTTTGAAAGGCTATTTATATTAAAAGCGGCATTTTTTTGCTCATAAAGGGCAAGCTCCCGGCCACAAGTCTCAAAAAGCCGCTCAAGGGCCGCAAAACCGGCACCATGGCATAGAGTAGAGTACTGAGAACATTTCTCAGAAAAGTCTGGAGGCAGACGAAACAGACCTATACGGTATATGTCCTCTACCAGGCTTAAGGCATGAGGGATTATGGACATATCAACAGTAGCTTCCGTTGATGTAAGGGAGAAGCGTAGCTCCCCGGTTTTATATTGTATGTAGTGAAATAAAGCCTCAAGACGGTGATGACACTCCTTGGCCTTGCAAGTGCAAATGGAGCCACCAAGGCGATCCCCCGGCAGGAAGGAGACTGTCACCGCTGTTTCTACCATAGAGATTGTGAGCTTTTGGCTTTCGTCAATAATGGAGGGTTGAGAGTTGAGGGCCTTGCTTAAGGCATCGTCGTACAGTTTTTTGCCATATTCCTTTATTAAGGCTTCTTGGGTATATTCAAGGAGATAGGCGAAGCTGGGAAGCGCAAGCTCTCCCGGCTTATCCCCATCTTCATCTGATAGGGGCACAGCAGCATTGTCTTGCACTACATATAGAAGGGCCATAACCACATGCTTGCAGATAGTACGCGCCGGGCACGAGCAGGTGAAATTGCCGGGGGTGTTGGTTATTGTCACGGTTGTGCCGTCCTTTAGGGTGGCTTCTAGGGTGGAGTCGGATATAGCTATTGCTATTTCGGTGTTCGCAAGTTCCTTTTGGGCGCGGTTTAGCAGGCCTTTGTTGGCTATGCTTAGTAGGTAGTTTTCGTCTATTGCACGTAGTTGGTCTTTTAGAGATGGCATGGTTGCCTCCTGGGTTGAAACATACATCCGGGGGTCTTAATTGGCTGCCCGCGGGTTCCGCGAGGGCGGGTAAGAGCCGGTTTAGGCGCGGTTCCGGCTGATGTTGGGAAGCCTCAGGGGTGGAAAAATGCCATTTATTTGCGGATTATTCATCCGCATAAATGGCGTTTTTCCAACCCCTGAGTCTCCCCAACGCCTCCACAGGCGCCTAAACCGGCTCTTACCCGCCCTCGCGGGGCCAAGTGCTAGTTAAGAGCGCCGGGGTTGTGGGGTTTGCAAGCTCAGGTGTTGGTTATAACTGCCTGTACTATGTGCCAAGTGCTAGTTAAGAGCGCCGGGGTTGTGGGGTTTAACAAACTCAATCTTTTTTACACCCGGCAAGCCGATAGGGCAGCATGAGAAGGGTAGTAGGCCATCCAACCCCTGCGTAGGCGCTCGGCAGACTCAGGCGGCGGAAAAACGCCATTTATGCGGGTGAAAACCCGCAAATAAATGGCATTTTTCCCCGCGTGAGGCTGACCGAGCATAAGCCGGAGCCAGGGTTGGAGGGCCTACTACCCTTCTCATGCGGGGCATTACCGCACTTAACCGCGTAAAATAAGATTACGTTTTTTATGTCGTCACCGCCTCAGCAACCCAATCAGCCAGCGCATCCGGCGTAAGAGTAGCCACCCTGGCCCCAATCCCAGCCATTTTCTTACCAGCATTAGTATCCACCATACCCTGGGAGTCCGTATCTAACCCAGTAAGGATAAACAGCTTAGCCCCAGACTCCACAATCCGCTTAGCCGCCGCATACATTGGGCTATACCCTGCGCCATCGTAGAGGTCTGTCACCATCACCATTATAGTCCTGATAGGGTTTTCTATCACAGACTCGCAGTAGGCCATGGCCTTGCCTATGTTGGTGCCACCTCCAAGGTGTACGCTCATCAGCACGTCTACCGGGTCGTCTACATAGCCAGAAAGGTCTACTACCTCTGTGTCAAATACTATTAGCCTCACGCTTAATATTGGTAGCTTTGAAAAAATCCCGGCCATAATGGCGGAATAGATTACAGACTCTAGCATACTGCCGCTTTGGTCTACGCACATTACTATATGCCAGGGGTTGTAGCGCTTTATCCGGGGGTTGAAGTATAGGCGTTGGGGGATTATGGTTTTTAGTTCTTTGTCGTAGTGCTTTAGGTTTTTTCTTATGGTCTTTTTTAGGTCGAAGTTTTTGCTGCTTTTGAAAATGGTGCTTTGTAGGCGGTTTAGCCTGCCGGAGAAGCTTCTTTGTACGTCGTTTTCTAGCTTTTTTACTAGCTCCTCTACTACCCGGCGTACTATATCCTTGGCGGTTTGTAGGACTTCGCCCTTCATTCGGTTTTTTAGGGCTAGGATATTTTTTAGTAGGCCCATGTTGGGCTCCATGGATTCTAGTACTTTTTTGTCGTTTAGTATTTCGGTTAGCTGGTATCTGTCTAGGGCTTCGTTTTCTAGGCGTTCTACTACGGTTTTGGGGAAGAGACGGCGTATTTTTCTTATCCACTCTGGCACTATCATTTGGGATGGGCCTAGGCCTCCCTCTTGCTCTCTTATGCCTCGGTCTTTGTCGTATTCTCTGCTGTATAGGAAGTCCATTAGCTCGTCTATTTGTTGGTAGGCAAAGCCGGCTTCGGCCCCCATTCCAGCCCCTAGAGAGTCTTCGGAGAATGAGCCTAGTATTAGTCGCCAGCGGTTTAGCTCTTCTTGCTTTGTCATGGGGTACCGTCCTTGTGTTGCTGGGATGATTGCGTGGCTAAAATAGTGGAGCGCTTATGTCAAAAAAACCGGTGCAAATAGGCTTGGGGCGCTTGTGCAAAATGATGACAGAGCGCTTTTACCAGAAAAACCGGTGCAAAATAGCAGTGCTCACCAGTACAAAATGATGGCTGGGCGCTTTTACCCAAAAAAACAGCGCAAATAGGCTTGGCGCGTTGGCTCAAAATGATTGCCGGAGCGCTTTTGGCCAAAAAAACAGCGCAAACAGACACGTCATACAAGCACGGAAATGTCATAGCTGCCTAACAGATACTCCCGCGCCGCCAGGTCTATACCCCTCATAGTCTTCAACTGATTTTCATCAATCTGGGGCAGGCTGATAATGCTTTCCGGGACTTCTTCAAGCCCCAACACACGCAATATAGCTTTCCCTATACGGTCAATTTCCCTTGGAGTGAAAAATGTAAAGGCCAGGCGCAGGTCAGGCAAAAGCTCCAGAAAATCCTCGTATGGTATAGCGCTGATTGCGCTGTTTATCCCTTCCAAGAAGCGGCTATCGTAAAACACAATATCCTTGGCTGTCAGGAAAATCCCCCGTAAAAACCTACCTGTATGCGCCAGTGCGCTGCCCCCAAGATATGCATTGGCCCGGTGCCGCACATCCTCCAGGGAAAAATCCCCGGTATCGTAAAGCAGCCCTGTGGCTGCCCCATCTATTGCTGGGGGGGTGTTTGCCCTTTCGCATAAGTCTATCAGGGCATCTCGGCACTGCTCTTTAATATCCTCTGAAATATCCGTGGCCTGGTACAGCATTTTAATTGTCTGGGCCAAAGTGTAGTCCTCTTTTTCATCTGCGGCGGTAAGGGTAGGTATCATGGGGATGATACGGGTTAGGGCCTCTTCCTTGGCCTGGGTGATTGCCTCCACTTGCCTAAGGCGTAGGATATGCTCTACCCCTTGCAAAAAGCTCAAGCTCTTTATGCAGTCTGCCAAGGAGATAAAGGAGTTATCCTGCCGGATATTTTCCCTAACAAATGGTATCAGCCGCTGGGAGGCTAAAAGCGCCATCAGTCCGGCTTTTAATAGTAGAGCGGCAGCGTCTCCAGAGGAATGGCAAGTGTTTCTTATATACTCGGAAAGCACAGCTTCACATGCGTCTACTACGGTGCCTCCCATATGGGATTTTTCTATTAAGGCCGAGGTAACATGAGGGGTAAAGGCATAGTCCCATTTTTCCCTTACAAGCTTTGTACCGGTACGGTTTTCATAGTCGGGGCCATAGGTCTTTCTTGCGTAGGCATTGCCTAGGAAGGCCAGTCTGTGTAGGAATACAGACTGCTCTCTGTGGCGGGGCTTTGATACTATGTCTAGGGTTATGGTTTTAAGGGCTGTGGTTGCGGTGTTCATTTTAAAGGTTTTGGCTGTGGCAAGGAAGTCTACAACTATGGGCGGCACCGGGGCGCTTGGGGCAATGGTGCCTATTTTTCCCCCTCGCAGCAGCTTTACCGCCTCTGAGATTATAAAGGATGTGGCAAGATTAAGCTCCCCTTTTACAAAGGCCGACTGAACCCCATCCAAAAACTCATATACCCCCGGCTGGGGCTTATCTCTAAGGGAGGCAAGGCCAAGGCCCATTGCAAAGGCCGCGGTTTCCTCCGAAAGAGAGATGTTTTCTCGGTTTTTGCGTAGGGTTTTAGCCAGCTTTGCTATATATCTTAGGGTGGTGGTGTGGATGAAGTTTTCCTCCCGTGTAATTAGGCGGGCATACATATCTTGATAATAGCTGGGGTGAGGCATTCCACTGGAATAGCCTGTTAGCTGGTCGCATTCCTCAAAGGAGTAGGGGATTAGATAGGCATCCCCCGGTACTGCCTTGATTTTTTTTGGCTTCCCATTTTGGGTAAGGTCCATTAGGGCCGCTGTGTGAAAGCCCCCGGTTATTGCCAGTATACGAGGGTATTTTTTTTGGTGCTTAAGGATATTTTCCGCCATATACATTTCCCGGATAATGTTTTGCTCGGCTTCTTCCAGCTCTGGTGGGTAATCTACTCGGGAGAAATAGCAGAAGGTCAGCATATTGTGGATAAACTGCTCTGTAGAAAGGGAAAGGGCCGGCATTTCGAATAGCTTCTCCCACAGCTCGTTGTCGTTGCGGCAGTTTTCTTTTTCGCATAGGGCCTCTACATATTGACTGCGCTGTAGATAGTAGTCGTCGTACCAGGATTTTGAGGGGGATGGGGATTTATCACGCACCAAGTTGCCCAGTGGCAGGTCAATAAAGTGTACCGGTATATTTTTTTCTGCGGCAACCTTGACCGCAACAAACTCCGGGGAAAAGCTCTGCATAGGGTAATAGCAGGCATGACTGCCTTCCTTGTCTTGATAGGAGTAGTAAATGGAAATAGGGGGCTCTGAGCCAGTCATAAATGGCAACAGAGCATCCGTATCGCTAGGGCCTTCTATTAGCACACAGTCCGGCTTATATATTTCAATAGCTTCCTGTACATGAAAGGCGCAGGCCGGGCTATGATGGCGTATTGGGAAGAAGGCAATAGGGCGCTCCATATTAAACACATCGGGGAGGTATTTTTCTATTTGACCCATTTTCTTGCCTCGTAAAATGCCTCCCATAGCTTACCTGAAGATTTGCTGCGGTTTTTGACAACCGTATTAAAGTAGCTCCTAAGCTTTGCAACATCGTCCCGGCTTTCCTTGACAACGGCACCCATTAGGTTTTGCACCAGATTATCAACATCCAGGCGGCTGTCGTTGTAATAATAGCCCGTCAGAGCCGTCTGATAATAAATAGACACCGCCTCAGCAGTGCTCATAACAGCAGAGGGTGGGTCTATTTTTGCGCCGTCTGCGCTTTTGCCTGTCCGTAGCTCATGGAAGGTTGTGGCTATTAGATTAACAATGTCCTTGTCTATTAGCTTTTTAGCATTGTCCCCTAGTAAGGCATTGCACTGTTCCTCAATAATTTGACATTCCAGGGCCACATTGTTAATTGGAAACACCGTTTCAAAATTAAAACGGCGCTTTAGAGCACTGGACATTTCATTTACCCCTCTGTCCCGTGTATTGGCAGTGCCGATGATATTAAAGCCGGGCTTTGCAAACAAAAACCCACTTTCCCCAAGCTCTGGTATCGAGAGAACTTTGTCACTCATAACACTTATTAATGTATCCTGAATTTCCGCAGAACAGCGGGTGATTTCTTCAAAGCGAGCAATAAGCCCCTGCTCCATACCTATGTACAAAGGGGCCGGAATAAGAGACTCCCTGGAAGCACCCTTTGCAAGAAGCAAGGCATAGTTCCAGGAATATTTGATATTATCGTCTGTGGTGCCGGCAGTGCCCTGTATTGTGTTGACACTGGTGCCACATATTGCAGCGGAAAGCAACTCCGAAAGCATGGTCTTGGCCGTACCCGGCTCCCCAACCAGCATAAGGCCCCGGTTGCCTGCCAAGGTAATAATACAGCGCTCTACAAGGGCATCGTTGCCATAGTATTTTTGAGAGATTTTTTCCTTTTTGCTGCCTAGGATAAATGTGCGTACTGCTTTTGGGCTTAGCTGCCAATTTTCTGGCTTTGGGCCGGTGTCTGTGGCTTGCAGGGCTTTTAGCTCTGTGGCAAATTGTATTTCTACCGGGGGTTTTAGGAAGGGTTTGGGGGATTTATCCATGGTTTTAACTCCCTTTGCTGTTTTTTTGAGTTTACATCAGTATTTGAATAGTGTCAAAATTGCGACTTTGCCTTTCCTTAGGGTTATATAATCAGACCTATAATACTATACGCCGTATAATATTGTGAAAAAATAAAAAATGTAATCTTTTTGCCTTGCGGCAAAAACCGTAAAATTAATTCTGCATTAAAGCCTGCAGATTTAATTTTACTGATTAGGAGGCAACATGGCTATCCAAGCAACGGGCATACTACTAGACGGCTGCGTACTATCCCTTTTATCCAAAGAAGACGCCTACGGCTACAACCTTACCCAAAAGGTAAAAAACGCGCTGCGGGTGTCTGAGTCAACCTTATACCCTGTAATGCGCCGTCTACAAACAGAGGGCTGCTTAACCGTATACGACATCCCCCACAGCGGGCGCAACCGCCGCTACTACCAAATTACAGACAAAGGCCGAGAAAAATACGCAGAATGCACCACAAAATGGCAAGACTTTGTACAGAGAATAGACAGTGTAATACTAGAAGGACAAGGAGGACACCACAATGACAAAGAATGATTTTCTGTCGCAACTATCATTCAAGCTGCGCGTGCTGCCAGAAAGCGAGCTTCAAGACGCTCTGGAATACTATGAGGGCTATATTAGCGATGCAGAAGACGAGCAGGCCGCAATAACCTCCCTAGGCAGCCCCGGGGAAGTAGCAGCTACAATTTTAGCAAACTATGTATCTCAAAAGCCAAGGCCACACCACCCAAGCCCCTCAAGAACCAAGGCAAAAACGGGCAGAACAAAAATAAAAACAGCATACATCGCAATAATAGCCATATTTGCCGTACCCATTGGCATACCTTTGGCATTTGCGGCTTTAGGTCTTATCACAGGCCTTGTTGCAGTAATATTCTCGGTGCTGGTAGCCGGTATTGCCCTTATAGTTGGCGGGCTTGTAGCACTGGTGACATCTCCAATGGCCTTTATCAGCGATTTCTGGTTTGGGATGCTTTCTGGAGGGCTTGGAATTGCAGCCCTTGGTATTGGTATCTTGGCATTTAAATGCGGCGTAAAGCTGTTTAGCGGCTTCCCGGCCATTGCACGTATTATAAGAAGGCGCGGCGGGAGAGATGAAGCCCCAAGACCGGGGGCATTTCATCCGTCTCAGCAGCCACCAGGGGAAGAATATGCCCATTCATCCTTTGAGAGAAGCAAGGATGTGACCGACGGCACTTGGGGTCATGCTCCTATCAGCAATTCCAACTCAATGCCTTTGTCGGCTCAGGAATCTCATACAACAGTGACTACCAGACGGTCACTGCCTGGTATCCGCTTTGCAATACTCCTTATACTTGTAGGTGCCGCAATGTTTGGTATGGCCTGGCACAATGGCGCAAGAGGGGGAGTCGTATTTTGGGATGGCCGGGTTAGGGTTCAAACAGCCCATAGGGAAGATGACCGGCATGTACATGAGTTTGCCCAGGGAGAAAGAAGCGACAATTTCCATCAGGTGCATATTACAGCAACCAACCGCAATATAGTGATTTTGCCTTCTACTACGGGTAGGGCAGTGTATACCGGCACCTCCAATGTCAATATTGGCATAGAAGATGGCATACTAACCATATCCCAGCGGGCTTCCGGCACAGGTATGTTTAATCTGATGGACATAGACTTTTCGCCAGGCAGTACCCGGGAAGTTAGGCTTTATCTTCCGCCAGAGTTTTTCCAGTATCCCGGCGCGCAAATCACTGTGCGCACAACCACAGGCAGTATACAGGTAGAAGGTGACTTTCCAAGCCTGTACGCCACTGCCACAAGCGGCAATATAGAAATAGCAAATAACATTAATAGTGTCAGCACATTAAACCTGCGCACCACCACCGGCAGGATAAACGTAGACAATATACACCAGGTAGACACACTTTACGCCACAGCAACCACAGGCAATATTAATATCAGAAATATCAGAAACGGCATTGGCACAGCCAATATACGCACTACAACCGGCAGGATAACCGCAAGGGATTTTGACAGCGCAGATACCCTTTACTTCATAGCCACAACCGGCAACATTTATCTGCGAGATGTGGAAAACAATGTCCACAGTGTCACCATGCGCACCACCACCGGCAGGCAAACAATAGAAAACGTCCCTCATATAGAAATCGTAAATACTACATCTACAACAGGCCGTGTAGATATCACCAATATTGGATGGGCAACTATGGGTATCCGCACCACCACTGGCAGGATAGACATTAGCCGGGGCCGCCCCTTGTGCCCGAACGGCAATATGTCAAGCACAAGCCTTGTAGCAACTACCGGCAACGCAAATGTAGAGCTTTTGGCCAATCAGGAAGACTTTAGGCTTAGCTTAGTCTCCACCACCGGCAGGATACAATCAGGTGGGGCGCGCCTTGCAGACAGGGGCATGATTGATACCGGCTCAGGAGATAATATAATTGATATCCGAACAACCAGCGGAAGCATAACTGTAGATTTTTCAGGATAAAATATTTTGTTTGACATTTCATGGAGGCAGTGTTATTATTGTGCCGTTACTCGTCCCAAAAAAGTGGGCGACCGTATTATTTAATCCGCTAGGAGGATTTTGTTCATGAAGACAGGCACAGTAAAATGGTTCAACGCAGAGAAGGGCTATGGCTTTATTTCCATCCCCGATGAAGACGATGTATTCGTTCATTTCTCCGCTATCCAAACAGACGGCTTCAAAACCCTTGACGAAGGTCAAGAAGTACAGTTTGACGTTGTTCAAGGCGCAAAGGGCCCACAAGCAAGCAACGTATCCCGCGTTTAATCTAAAACATAGTTTAAAAAACAAGATTAAAACGCATGTGAAATTGGGACCGATAATAAAGACTATGTAATTAATAATTATATATGAGTATTACCCGTTCCAACGACTTTAGGCAATACCTATAAAGCCCCCTTCGATTTTCGATGGGGGTTTTTTCTTAGGAAATCTTTTTGCCTGGCAGATTCAATTTTACTGAATGCATAAAAAAACCGGCCTTGACCATCCTATGATAATGATTAATTTTAATAGGATGGTGGGGTTATGCGAGTTTTAACATATATGTTACTTATAACCATTATGATGGGCCAGGTAGGCGAGTCGGCAGAGGCCTTTGCCCATGGGATGCCCCTTTCCCGCAAGGTTATAGTAATTGACCCAGGCCATGGCGGCTGGGACCCAGGCATGGTAAGCGGCAAGGTAGAGGAAAAGGACATTAACCTAAGCATCGCAAAAAAGCTACAGGTCTTTCTGGAGCAGGGGGGCGCAACAGTAATTGTCACCCGCCTAGAGGATTCTGCCCTTGGGGATAAAAAAGTGGGGGATATGCAGGCCCGGCGGCTAATTGCCAATACAGGCAAAGCCGATATTTTTGTAAGTATTCATCAAAATTCCTACAAAAGCGCCAATGTTAGGGGCTTCCAGGCCTTTTACTTCAACGAGTCGGACAATAGCAAAAAGCTAGCCGGCTGCATCCAAGCCCGGCTCAAGGAATTTGTAAACCCAGACAACAAGCATGACTCCCGGGCCAACAAAAATTACTATGTACTAAAGGAAACAACAATGCCGGCAGTGCTTGTAGAATGCGGTTTTTTAACCAACTCAGGGGAGCGCAGCAAGCTTACAACCGACGAATATCAAGAGAAGATTGCCTGGGGGATTTATTTGGGGATTGTGGATTATTTTACGACATAAGCTTAATTCTTATAAAACAAAAACGCGGGTTGTATAACCGGCGTTTTTATTTTATACTAATGCCTGTTCCAGCTAAGCGCTTGTAGCTCAGGGGATAGAGCGGCCGCCTCCTAAGCGGTAGGTCGCATGTTCGATTCATGCCAGGCGCGAAATATAAAACCCCTTGAAAGCAGTGTAAAAGCTTGCTTTTAAGGGGTTTTTTGCGGTAAAATCGCACAAAACAAATGCGGAGGTGCAAAATGGAACATAGTACTAATAATTTTGGCAATCTAATTGCAGAGCGCCAGTTTAAGGCAAGTGCGTCATTCTGGTTTAGGTTTGGAGTTGCTGTAGCACTGGGGCTTATTGCATTTGGTGGGATTTATTTAATTTTTGACCCGATTGTAGATTCTGATACCCCTACCCGTGGGCTTATTGCCCTTGGCGCAGCAGCATTACTTATTTTGTTTATGGTGTTTTTGTCCCGCAAGATTAAGCGCGAGGTTGCCATTTATGAAGAAGGTGTTGTGGTTACAAAGGGCAAGAAGGTATTGCCGTATCACTATAACCAGATTATAGGGCTTAGCGATACTTCTATTGGCGGGATGGTATTTATGTCTGGGGGGCTGATTGGGGCTGTAGTAACAGGTGCGGTGACGGCAATTGCCAGCAAGGCCATAGGTGCCATTGACCGCAACTATAGAATCCGGGATATTGATATCATACCCACGCCAGATAGCCAGCTTAAGAAAGTTGGGGTTGTAAGCACCGGCGGGGATATCCTTTCCCATGTTTATTCCCAATGGATTATCAAGCAGAAAGGAATTACAACGGAGAATGTCAACTCCCAGGAATTGCATTTTGGAGATTTGAGTCTTAAGGGTGGGGTGTTTACCCATAAACGGCTTAGAGGAGATGAAGTTTATGCCCGGCTTGATGATGTTACTGCTATGGATATTGAAGAAGATAATCTGAGACTGCTTGGGAAAAATCAGGTTGGGAAGCAAGTGGCGCTTATTAAGATTGGTACTTCTTTTGTTGTTAATGTGGATTTGCTGGTTTATGTTGTTCATCTTAATCAGGGGACAAATGATTCTGTGTAACTTTGTAAATACATGTAGATTTTTGCAAAACAAGCGTCTATAATCAAAATATGGAAAATCCCTTCACTAATACATGAGGAGCAGCTTATCATGCACATCAACTACTTAACCGGCGAGCTAATAAAGGAAGTGCGCCGCCGCAAAGGCTGGCAGCAGGTCTATCTGCAAAATCTACGAGAAAACGACACCGGCCTACTTGTCACCCTATCTCGTGTAGAAAACCTACATCAGCAACCCACATATGAAACAATGTCCCAATTTATGGACATGCTGGACATGCCCGTTGACACCTTTTTCTGCCCATATCTGGAGAACAATGCCCCGGAGGCATTCCATTTACGGGAGAGGCTTTTATTTTATCTGGAAAGACTTGAGGACGAAACAACCTGGGATACAACGGCTGACCTGTTAAACCGCTTGTCAGAAGCCTTGGACATGGACTCCATTATAAACCGCCAATTTATATTAAGCTGCCAGGTAAGATTAAAAGAGGCCACCGGCGGCGGGGAAGAGCTGCTGCCCCTTATAAAAGAGGGCATATCCATGACCTACCCAGAGTTTGACGAAAAACGCTTTGCCGGGGAAATACTGCTGTTTGAAGAGGTAGAGTTGCTGCATTCTTTGGCGCTGGTGTATGGCAAAACCGGGCGTGACCGGGAGGCTATTCGTCTGCTTTTTCATGTGCTGGAAGGGCTTGACAAGCTACCCCTTTTAGACGACCAAAGGAAGAAACGAGAGCTAAGGACTCATGATGCCTTGGCCCGGCTACTTATTTCGAACAAGGAATACGATAAAGCCCTAGAGGTTTGTGAGTCAGGGCTTAAAGCCACATTGGCCTGCGGTCAGGGAAGATATATGCCAAACTTTTTATACAAAAAGGCCTTGTGCTGTTATCACATAGGCCAAACCCAAGAGTGTACTAGGTTTATGCGCGGGGCTTATTTTTACTATGGGCTTGTAAATATGAAAAAGCAGATGGACGATTTGCGAGATAATGCCCTAGATAAATATGGCATACAATTTGATACCTATGGATTAGAAAACCTACCTCTTTTGCCTCTTTCATTTGATAGAACGATAGGCACATTTTCGGCCCCAATGGGGCACAGCGCAGGGAGTCTAGTGCGACAGTTTCGTATTCAGGCGGGGGCGAAGCCTAGGGATATATATCATGGGATATGCTCCCAGGGGTATTACAGTAATATCGAAAGCGGGCGCATACAGCAGATAGACCCTGTTATATTTGAGGCTTTGATCCAGCGGCTTGGGCGGGATTCTAGCCTATACTTTAATACCCTTGTGCCCAAAGATGTATACGAAGACCGAAGGCTAAGGCAGGAAATTTATCTAGCATTGTCGGGCACTGCCACTAACCAAAATGTTGAACATCTATTAAAGGAACTGACCCAGAGCAAAGGCTCACAGCAAGGCCCAGGGTTGCAGAACGTGAAGCTTTTAGAGGCAAAGGTTTGCCAAGCTTCAAATAGGGCAAACCAACTAATAGGGGACGGAACCACGCCAGATACTAAACCACTCGAGATACTCCTTGAGGCAATCAAAGTTACGCGCCCAGAGTATGATGAGGATATGATTGCCACATATAGACTAACACAGCTTGAGATTGCTGTCTTGATTGATATATTGCACTATTTAGTTGAATTGGGGGAAGCAGAACGAGGCATGAAGGTTGCTATAGGCATACAGGATAGTATCCGTAAATTCTATGTAGATGAAAACATTGCCGAGACAAGCTTAAGCCCATTACTGTGCAACTATATGGCCTACAACTTATTAAATTTGAACAATGTGGAAGAGGCCCAAAAATACGAGGAAGAGCTAGGAAGAATTATACTTAAATGGTGTCAAACAAATATGCTGCCTGGCTGGGCACAAGTCCAATCTGCAATGTGCCAGATGACAGACCGCAAAGAGGAGGCTATTGCTTATACCGCAATGGCTTATTATGCCGTAGAAATAATTGGGTCAGAGGCATTTGCTGTGGCAATAAGGGACAATGCCAAGGCTAATTTTGGGGTTGAGTTTGAGTAACATTTGCGTTAAATCGCAAAACATACTTATTACACGGCATCCAATGATAATATAACCTGTGTTATGTAATGGTTATTTTAAAAGTGTAAAGTGCATGAAACTACAGAAAGGAGGGCATTTAATGTTTATTACCATTTCGCTACCCCGTTTTTATTTATTCAGACCAGCAACAATTTGGGCAAATTAACATTTAAATTGAGATTAGTATCAATTGGCGAAAATATCGGCCTGTGAATAATTATTCACAGGTCGATATTTTTTTTGCCAGGGGTTGGGAGTATTATTGGGTCAAGCAGTTCAAAAAAATAATAAGGAGAGAGTGAAATGAACTGGAAGTCATGGAAAGTTAAGAGAATCATCAGCCTAGTCCTTGTGCTGGCGCTTATGCTTGCTCTTGTGCCTGCAATGCCTGTATATGGGGCAGGTGAAACTACTACCTTTGAGGTAGAAGATGTAAGCTTTACGGTGACAGATGTAGTTGCCCAGTATTCCTTTTCTAATACCTTCACCACATGGGGCGCGAATGACGAGGAATTTGAAAATGTGGAGCATTTGACATTTGTCTTTGTGTTGGAGGGTGCCAGGCTAGATTTATCGGGCCTTCCAGAGCAAGGTATATGGGGGGAAGCGGGCCGGTATACCGCCCTTGGGTTCCATCAAGGCTTCTTTGATGGGGTGTATGATTTTTATACCACCAACTTCCCCAATGTAGTTGATGCCGAATTTGGCTGGTGGAATGTTGATGAGCTTCGTGGCATAAGTACCCTTGGGCAGCATCAGTATTTGGAGTTTTCTTTAAGCATGTCTGACGATGAGGCCAAGCGGTTTACTATTGTTGCAGTCACCCAACTTGCTGCTGACCGTATTGCCACTGGCACAACCCCATTTGTTACTGTTGGCACCACCGATATAGGAGCGGTAAGTGAGTCTGGTAATATTACCAATGTGCAATTCTTATTGGTTGAGTGGGATATTACCAATGTTGTTGGCTATGTATATGAAATAGCACCTACTGTTAACTGGCGCTGGGATTGGGAAGCCGACGAGCCTGAAGTAATCGGGTCAACAGTAGGCACAGTTGCTACTTACACCTTTTTTGTAAGAGAAGGGGCACAAATAAGCCCCGAGAGCCTAAGTTGGATATTTTTCACATATGAAATTGACAATTATGTAGGCTTAGAGTTTGCCGAAGACTTTGATGCAAGCAGGCTAGACGGGGACTCTATTGAAATCACATTTAACCCAGATGCTGTATCTGTTAGGAGCTCTGAGCGCGCCTTAGAAGTTGGATACCCCAACTGGTGGGATTTTGACGATTTGCAGCCTCTTACCCTTGAGGCCGGGCAATATCTGGTTTTACATGCAGACCATTTCATAGAAGGCATTGAATCTGTATGGCGGTTTATCGCTGTGGATGATGAAACTGCTGCTATTATTACAGGGGACGCGCTGCCGGCTGATGGCACTACCCAAGAGCCGGAGGAAAATGAGCCGGGCATATTTACTCTCCTTACCCCCGGTGGTCTAACAATCACCCTTGACCCGGCACCGGTTTCCTATGAATGGGGCATACATGAATATCAAGTTCTTACAATAAACCCCGGAACAACCGCAACCATAACCTTTGATCCTGAACTATTGGGTGAGAGTGTTCTGGGCTTACAGCTAGGCTTTAGGCCCATTGATGATATTACCGGCGGGCTACTGTGGGCATATAATAGGGGAATGGATGACTGGGATTCTAACAACGAGACACTGTCTTTTGTGATTGAAGACCCATGGAGATTATTCTGGTTTACTACCGGTGAGGACTTTGACCATGGGGTATCGTTTATTTTTGCCTTTGCTGA
>Ga0123355_10002212_pt1 | contig 27467 bp, 23 predicted proteins | sample TergutEmb28metaG_3_FD_89872 | JGI IMG/M metagenome (GOLD analysis project Ga0123355, IMG submission 89872) | Embiratermes neotenicus P1 segment gut microbial communities from Petit-Saut dam, French Guiana - Emb289 P1 | ecosystem: Host-associated > Arthropoda: Insects > Digestive system > Gut ... | reverse complement strand
TTCAACCCCGGTCTACTTCATATTTAAACATTTAACCTTCAACCCCGGTCTACTTCATATTTAAACATTTAACCTTCAACCCCGGTCTACTTCATATTTAAACATTTAAAGCCCCAATCTGCTGAACATATCTACGATACACAAACTTGTACCGCTTATCACAGTACTTCATTTGTGTAACCATATCAAAATACGCCGCTTCCATTAGCGCGCGTTCGTTCTCGGTTATCTCATGGGGTGAATATGTTGCCTTGTAGTACAACGCAGTTAAGTCGCCCAAATGCAGGCTGTCGCTTTTAAAACTGAAACGATTACCGTTGCGTGCGGCATATGCCTTCAACGTCTCGCCCTCGTTTGGCGGCAAGGCAAAATGTTCCACCATATCAAACAATCCACGGAAAAACGCTATCGTCTGTCCATTACGGCAAAGGCCGCGTACGCGCACAAGCCCGCGTCGCACACGCCATATACGCACTACGGCAAGCGCAACCAGCCCCACAAGTGCCAATATCACAACAGTAAGCAGTACCGCGCCTATGTTAACCCTCATTCGCTCAGCACGGCCGGGGCGTTCTTCCTGCACAGCGGCAATTGCAGTGCCTTCGCCGGGTATTCTGTCGACTTGCCATATCATCCACTCGTCCATATCGTCGCCCATCCACCAACGCGGGTCATCCATAAAAGGGTTATCCGTTCCGGCACCCGCAGCACGCGGCAGAGGCCTTAGCGCGTCCATTATAAAGGCATACGTAGGCGTAGCTTCCACTGTCATCCAACCGAAGCCTTCCAGGTAAACTTCTACCCAGGCATGCGCCATTAGGTTGGTTACCGTAACTACTGCCATCTCCTCGTGGGAAGGCGGGATTACAAAACCTTCCACATAGCGGGACGGCACCCCTGCTATACGTGCCATAACAGCCATTGCCGACGCAAAATACGTACAATACCCCGCCTGCCCCACAAACAAGAAGTGGTCTACAAAGCACACTCCCCTCGGCACGGGTATGGGGTCAAGGGTGTAGCGGAACTGCATCAAGTAATCGCGGATTGCCATTACGCGGTCAAAGTCGTTATCCGCGTGAGCAATAATTTCCATGGTAAGGTCGTGCACGCGTTCGGGTACTATATCGGGTACTTCCATGTAATGCCGACGCACTTGCTGCGCATAGTCGGCAAATACATTAACGGATACCGCGTCAAGCCATCTTAGCAGATAATCTTCACCCGGAATGTAATGCAAGCGCGAATCTATAAAAAGGTCGAGCAAAACTTGCAAGTCATTAATGCCAAAGGCAGTATAGTCCCGCCAGCGAGTTGTCCCAAGCACTCTGGAGTCGTCCCAAGGCACGAAGTGTATTTGACGGAAAGTGTTCGTGCGGATAGGGGAGGCGTTTTCTTCCCCCATTACAAATACGCTTGCGACAACGTTTTCCGGAGAACCCGTAGTCTGTCCGACCGTAGCCATCATGGTGCCATAAATTACATCCTCGTCACATACAAAAAACAACACACCGGCAGGGTTTGCCTGTATATCTACTGTGTCGCTTTCTGCCGCGTCTGCACCTATTGCTATAATTTGTCCGCTCGCATCCATCACGACAGTATGAAGCGTGTCATCTTGGGAAAATATTGCATTGAAGACATCTTCCGCTTCGTCATCCACACATCCCAAAAACAGTGCGCTGGGGAAATCTTCCGAGATATCTCCTATCTCGCCTTCAAAATTCCGCACGATAAAGCCCGTCAAGTAACTCTCCGGAACGGTAGTTGCCGCCAGGATTTCAAGTATCCGCTCTTCGATAAGTTCTTCGTTTTCCGTACCCGGTCTTAGCACGTCCCGGTGCAACGCAACTGTCAGAATTTCGCGGAAGACATCGTACGTAATATCGAAATCGTCCAAATTAATATTTGGCGCGTAATTATACACTAAACTTAGCGTGACTTCGCGCAGGGTTTCCTCGTCTATTTCTCCAAACCTGCTTGACGCGAACGCCCGTATCTGCTCATCTGTCATGTCTATCGGCAAACCGCGAACTATTGCACTGCGCAACCCCCAATAAATGCGCTCCGCAACAAGCGGGTCAAACCCATCGGCAACGTCAAAAACCAAAACTTCATTTCTGCCAACCTCAAAAACATCTACAATATCTTCGAAATTTGGTGCTATGGTAAACCCGCCGTGAAACAATTCCTCAAAGTTAATAACATCCTGAACAGAGTCAAGCGGAGCATACCAATGTCCAAAATCGTCCTCGAACCTAACATAATACGCCAAGCCAGAATCTACAAAATCATCTGCATCGTTAAAATTCCAGCCGGCAAAACCCCCATCCATCCACTGCAAGAAATACCAAGACCGCTCCGGCGGGGTAATGCCCATAACTTGGCCACCAAAAGTCGTATGCCACTGCTGCGCATCAGCCACGCGCGCAGCATGAATCCCCTCACCCATCTCCCGCAGAAGATGTTCCATAAACACAAGCTGGTGATTCACATTTAAAAATTGCATACTGTACGATGTGCCGCGAGACATTATCCTTGGCGTTTGCATATCACCCGTCGGCAAAACGTTTAGCACTTGCAAATAGTCCGTACTTTCTTCCGCAAACGTAAGCCCCCAAGCACCCGGCGGGCGGAAAACAGTACCCGTGCGCTGCCGTCCTATGTCAATGGTAACGGTGTTTATAGGGAGGTAGCTATATAAATAGTAGCTTCGCATCTGTGCAACACCCACGGTGGGGAATTGACGATAGTTCACATGCGATACATCGGTACGCGGCAAATATTCCGTCAATATGCGCGGCGGGATTACAGGCCACTCATCCGCAAATGATGCACTGCGCATGAGTGCCGCGGCATTCTCCAGCATCTCGAATTGGGAAGGCGGCAGTCCATGAGTGTATATTTCCCCCGGCTCAATAGTTTGCCTCCACGAGTAGCCCGTGTAGGTATTGCTTACCGCACCGATAAGATAAATACGCCCCGGTGCATACACATCCATAACGGTACGGTTATTGGGTGTTACAGCACCGCCCAAACGCCCTCCTGCCCCGGCAAAGCCCGTAGCCTGGAACGAAAAATACGTAGGATTGAAAACTTCAAACATCAAGTCGCCCACCGCGTCCATGGTGCGGGTTGTAAACTCATTCAACGGACGACGCTCAAACAAATTGGAATAGTCTGGCATTTGAAGATGTCCCATAAGAATCGCGAGTGCACACAAGGGCGCGGCAATCATCATTGTAACCTTTGGCGAATTATTCATCTTGCGAATTAAAATGACACAGAACACAAACAACGCCAAAAAGAAACCCATCCGCTCGCGGGTAAAGCCGGGCCCCCATGTGAATATAAACATAGCCACGCCCGTAAGAGTGAGTGTATAGAAGTTAAAGTTGAGGAACATAAACACAACCACAACAAACCCCAGAAACAGGCTAACACCCCAAACTACCGTACGTGCAAGCTCCGGATAATACGCGACCCCGCTTATTATCATTTGCGCAACGTCGTAGAAATGCGTAAGCAACCGATGGTCGGGGGTGGACCGCGCCAAGTATGCCACGTACAGCCCTATCGCAACCACAACCAGCAATGTGGTAATGCGCGTAGCGGAGTTATAAACAATTATCAGAAAAATAACAATGGAGAAAAACCCCGCAAGAAACAGCGTACCCTGCGAAATAGGCAACACCGTCGCAGAGAACAGCGTACGCGTGAGGGCGTATATATAAAACGTACCTATGAATAAGCAGAAAATGTAGTCTATTTTTTTTTCGGGGGTCATTTTGGACGCCTCCTTATTGGGGGGAGCTTATGGTTTCTGAACTAATTACATTTTCAACTGGTGAGTGAGAATCACCAGTTGGAATTTTTCTCAATTTCTACAAGCAGCTCCAAAACAATATCCTTCGCCACCTCGGAAGCCGTAACGCAATTTTTCGCAAAATTATCTTCTCCGCTATGGTCGGCGGTGTCGGAGATGCTCCTGATTGCGATAAACGGGATTTTGTTTACATAGCAGACATGCGCCATGGCGGCAGTTTCCATATCCACAGACAGCGGATTTAGGTTTGCGATAATTTCTTCCCGCCCATCGTCGACTATAAACTGCTCGCCGGTTACCATCCGGCCAAAATATATCTTGCCCTTTACGTCAGCCCTGTCCGCTACCTTGCGGGCAAGGTTAAGCAAATCTTCGTCGGACTTGAAGAACTTGGATTCCAACCACGGGTGAAACTCCGTTAATATACCCTCGTGAACATCGTGATAAACCGCTTCGGTACAAATTACCGTATCAAACACATCCAAGTTTTTGTCAATGCCGCCTGCCGTACCTGCGTTTATAACTACATCGACGCCATACGTATCTATCAAAACTTGCGTAGCTAAAGCCGCGTTTGTTTTGCACACACCGCAGAACAACGCTACTACGTCTGTGTTGTTTATTTTGCCTTCGTAGAACTTTAGCATTGCCTTGTCGGTAGTTTTACATTCTTGTATGTATGGCAGAAATGCCCCAAGCTCTTTGGTTATTGCGCAAATTATACCTATTTTCTTCATTCTTGATTCCATTCCTTTCAGTCGTCCTTGCGGAAGGCACAAATATTCAGATAAAAGAGGCTGAAGTTCGCTTCTTTCATTCTTCTTCCCCCCAAGACTTCATCCGGAATACCGGAAACCCTGCTTCATCCATCAACCTAAAAACCCTTTCACATTCTGGGTTTGGCTTATCCGTAGCAAAATACACCACCGCCGCATAATGCCCCTTGCTTACAGCATTGGCAAGCTGCGTATATAGCCTGATGGTAATATTAGCGGTAAAAATAACAATATTTACATTCCCGCCCGCCTCAGTCAGCAACTGTGTAAGCACCGCCAGCGGGTTAAGGGATGTTCTGTCTTCAAATTCTATGTCGCCCAACATGTGATACGTAGTATCAAAATCCGCTAGGTTGCCCGCACGGGCTTTTGCCCCATTGGTAACCAGCAATTCCACGGGCATATTCTTAGTCAAACAAAACCGCAGCAGCCCTATTGTGTTCTCCACAATCTGGTCTTCAAGCGAATACCGTTCCTTTTCCGGTACATTGCGTCGCGCGCTATCCATTATTATTGTAACGGCGTTTAGCGCGTTGGATTGAAACAACTTTACCATCCACTCGTTGCGCTTTGCGGTTAGCTTCCAGTGTACGCGCTTTACACTGTCTGTTGGTATATACGGGCGGATATCGGATATTGTTGCGTAGTCCTCGTCACGTATATCAAAGCGTGAGGCCGCATCCGTCATTAGGTTCATGGCAAGCGGGGTGCTTTCTACCTCTATTACCCTCGGCAGAGCCAATACATCCACATGCTTTTTATGGTTGCGCTGCAAATTAAACAGCCCCATAAAATCCGTCGCCCGTACCGTGTCAATACCTATTTGATAATGCCCCCTGTACAATACAGTAAACGGTATTTCTTGCATATCCGGCGTAAACGGCTGCAGTGTCAAGCTGCCTGCCTCTTCCATTTCCGTTGTATGCTCGTTGTAGTGCAGCACGTACTGCACATTTACAAAAGGAATTGGCGTGGGGTTGTACAACCGCAGGCTAAGCACGCAGTCTTCATTTTTTATCACGGTATGTGGGATGCCCTGCCTTACCCTAAGCCCTTGCAACGCCACAAACGTAAATACAAGAGACGCAACAGGCATAATAAACAGCACCAAAAGAGAAAGATACGCCAGCCTCTCACCCGACGTCCACGCAAGTATTGCCACCCCCACCAATAACATGCCGTACAATATGCGGTTTGCTGTTGTGGGCTTTAGCCTTTTCATCGCTTGCGGGCTCCTCCGGTTGCTTTTGCGATTGCGTTGTCCAGCACATGCTTAACGGTTAGTTTTTTCAGCTTTGCCTCTTGCTTCATTAAAATTCTATGGGAAAGCACGTGGGGTGCCATTTGTATTACATCGTCGGGTACTACATAGTCGCGGCCGCTGTATAACGCCCACGCCTGCGACGCGCGGAACAGACATATACTCGCCCGCGGGCTTGCACCCAGCATAACGTCAAGGTTCTCGCGGGTGTAGCGGGTTACGGTTACAATAAATTTGTTTATCTCGGGGGAAACGTAAATCGCTTCCGTCAATTCCTGCAGGCGGATGATGTCCGTGCCTTCCGCAACGGGGGACAAACTATCCATGGGGTTCTTACCTTTGAAACGGTCAAGCATTTTGCTTTCAGCCTCTTCATCTGGGTAGCCCAAGGATATTTTCATAAAAAAGCGGTCAAGCTGCGCTTCCGGCAAGGCAAAAGTCCCAAGATAATCCACGGGGTTTTGTGTCGCCAGCACCATAAACGGACTGGGAACAGGGTGGGTTATGCCGTCCACCGTCACTTGGTTTTCTTCCATAACTTCCAACAGGCTGGACTGAGTTTTTGGCGAAGTACGATTTATTTCGTCCGCCAGAACAAATTGGCTCATAACCGCACCGGGGCGGTACTCGAATTCACCTGTTTTTGGCGAAAACGCGGAATACCCCGTAATGTCACTGGGCATGATATCCGGAGTAAATTGTACCCGCTTAAAACTGCCGTTTACAGAACGCGCCAACGCCGCCACAAGGCTGGTTTTGCCAACCCCCGGGACATCTTCTATAAGTACATGGCCTTTACATGCCAGCGTTGCTATTACAAGGGAGACGGCGTAGGTCTTGCCCACGATTATTTTCTCCACATTGCGGATGATGCTGTCCATACATTGGAAAGCTTGCTCGTTTGTATTGATTATGGATAGGTTTGCGTTTTCTCTCATTTCAAAATCACGTCCCATAATATTTTCTTAATTTGTAATATGCTACCACATTGTTAAGTTCGCGTCCAGTAGGACAATCCTCCTCTATTCCCATAGCGGCTTAATTTGAGGGAAGAATTTCCTAGTCTATGCGCCACCTCTCTTTTCGATTATAATAATCGCGAGGTGTAATATGAAAATATCACAGACAATTGACAAATTAGTAGCCGAGCGCATTCTCTCCGCAGAAGAATTCAAACTATTGTTATCTTGCGACGAGCCATACTTATACGAACGCGCGCGCATGGCACGGGACGTGGTCTACGGCAAGCAAATTTTCCTACGTGGGCTTATAGAATTTACAAACCACTGCAAGCACAACTGCTACTACTGCGGATTGCGGCGCGAAAACACCAATCTTTCCCGCTACCGTTTGGACAAGCAACAGATATTTGAATGCTGCAAAATAGGTTATAGCCAAGGTTTTCGCACCTTCGTACTGCAAGGTGGAGAAGATGACTACTACACGGACGAACTACTAACGGATATTTTGCAAGGCATAAAGGCCGCTTATCCGGACTGCGCCATAACTCTGTCCATAGGCGAACGCGACTACGACAGCTATAAGCGGCTGTTTGACGCAGGCGCAGACAGGTATTTGCTGCGGCATGAAACAGCGGACGCGATACACTATGCCACCCTTCATCCGCCGTATATGCAACTTGAAAGCCGCAGCCAGTGTCTGCGCAATTTAAAAGAAATCGGTTACCAAGTAGGATGCGGCTTTATGATAGGTTCGCCGGGGCAAACTCTTGACCATATCGTGAGTGACTTCCTATTTATAAAAGAACTTGACCCCGCAATGGTGGGTATCGGGCCGTTTATTCCTCACGCAGCCACCCCTTTCTCAGCAGAAAAAGCGGGGGAGTTGCGCTTGGTATTAAACGCACTTGCCATTCTGCGTCTGATGAAGCCCAATTTGCTTCTACCTGCTACCACTGCCCTTGGTTCTTTGCACGATACGGGACGCGAACTTGGCATCTTTGCAGGGGCGAACGTTGTTATGCCCAATCTCTCGCCGCTTGACACGCGCAAAAAATATCTTCTATACGATGGCAAAATAAGCACAGAAGACGACCCGCGGCATTGCCGCAGCTTCATAGACCGGAAGATGAGCAATATCGGCTACGAAGTGGTAACCGCAAGGGGGGATTACATTGAGTGCTAAAGATTTCATCAACCACGAAGAAATTATGGCAACTATAACCTGGGCAGACGAAAACAAAAACAACGCACCGCTAATCGCGCAAGTAATGGAGAAAGCCCGGCAACGCAAAGGACTCGACCACCGCGAGGCATCTCTTCTGCTAACAGCAGGCCAGCAGAACGAACTCTTTGCCCTTGCGCAGCAAATTAAAGCGGACTTCTACGGTAACCGGATTGTGCTGTTCGCGCCGCTATATCTTTCCAACTATTGCATAAACGGCTGCGTGTACTGCCCATACCACATGTCCAACACAGCGATGCCGCGCAAAAAATTAACGCAAGACGAAATACGCAAAGAAGTTGCCGCGCTGCAAGACATGGGACATAAGCGGCTTGTGATAGAAACGGGTGAAGACCCTGTTAACGCGCCACTTGAGTATATTCTCGAGTCGATATCCACCATTTACGACATCAAAAATAAAAACGGCGCGATACGACGGGTTAATGTTAACATTGCCGCCGCAACTGTGGAGGACTACCGACAGCTTTGTGCGGCGGGTATTGGGACATATATTTTGTTTCAAGAAACATACCACCGGGAAACTTACGAAAAACTGCACCCTTCAGGACCTAAGTCCGATTACGAGTGGCATACCACCGCCATGGACCGCGCAATGCAGGGCGGCCTTGACGATGTGGGCATAGGCGTGCTATTCGGATTATATGACTACCGATACGAGTTTGCAGCAATGATGATGCACGCCGAATATCTCGAGCGCGCGTACGGCGTAGGCCCGCATACGATAAGTGTGCCGCGTATCCGCCCTGCCCTTGGGGTAAGGCCCACGAACAACGGCATAAGCGACGAAATTTTTACGCGGATAGTCGCATGTATTCGTATCGCCGCGCCATATGCTGGCATTATCGTATCTACACGGGAAAGCGAAGAGTGTCGCAAGCGCGCGCTGGAAGTGGGTGTTTCGCAGATAAGCGGTGGGTCGCGCACCAGTGTTGGCGGATATGAAAATGCTGATGGGCAACAGGCCGCCTCCCCCACCCGCCAGTTCCAAATAAGCGATAACCGCAGTTTGGCGGAAGTAGTTAGCTGGCTAATGAACAACGGCCACATCCCCAGTTTTTGTACCGCTTGCTACCGCGAAGGCCGAATCGGTGAACGGTTTATGCAGCTATGCAAATCCGGCCAAATACAAAATTGCTGCCACCCTAACGCGCTAATGACATTGCAAGAATATCTGATGGATTACGCAGACACAGCAACCCGCGCACAGGGTGAAAACTTAATCCTACGCGAGTTATCTAACATCCCAAGCGAAAAAAAGCGTGAGCTTGTGGCGCGGCATATCGAAAAAATAAAATCCGGCAGCCGAGATTTCCGGATATAGTAATGTGTAGGACTACAGGGTAATCAGCCCATCCGATTGCAAGAGAGCCTTTGAAATCCAAACCGAAACATGTCGCCCTCCGCAGGAGTGCATATAACGAAAGGTGAACACTAATGATACCACAAACCACTCCCCGCAGCGAGCGACTGCATATCGGTATATTCGGCAAACGTAATGCTGGCAAATCCAGCCTGCTTAACGCCATCACGGGACAAAACGTCGCAGTAGTTTCCCCTGTCAAAGGAACAACTACCGACCCGGTTTTTAAAACAATGGAACTGCTACCACTGGGCCCGATTGTGTTAATCGACACCCCTGGGTTTGACGATGTAGGCGGACTCGGAGAATTGCGGGTGGAAAAGACCCGGAATATTTTGCGAAAAACCGATATTGCCATTTTGGTGGTGGACGACGCAGGCATCACAACAGCGGACGAAGAACTTGTTGCCCTTTTCGATGCTACAGAAGTGAAATATATAATCGTATATAACAAAAATGACCTAGTCCGTCATTGCGAGGAGTGTAAGCGACGAAGCAATCCAGCAAGTACGTGTGGTTCGGATTGCATTACATTAGGCGCAGTGAACGAAACAGCGCGGGAAGCGTTCGCTACGCTCACTGCGTCTGATGTGAACGTTTCCCGCACCGCTTCGCTCGCAATGACAGGCGAAAACCCGTTTCGTTACAACTCTCGTGCCCACACGCTTCACATAAACGCCCAAACAGGCGAAAACATCGACGAACTAAAAAATCTGCTATCCCAAATTAAACCAACATCTCCCCCGCCGCGTCCACTGGTCGCAGACCTACTCCGCCCCCACGACACAGTAATCCTCGTTACCCCAATAGACGAAGCCGCCCCCAAAGGCCGCTTAATCCTACCCCAGCAGCAAGTCATCCGCAACATTTTGGCGGCGCGCGCCATCCCCATACTAACCCAACCGGAAGAGCTTCCTGCCACACTTGCCTCCTTGCTTCACCCGCCAAAGATGGTAATCACAGACAGTCAAGCATTCAAACAAGTTGCGGAAATACTGCTACCCGACACCCCACTCACATCCTTTTCCATTCTAATGGCACGATACAAAGGCGTTTTGCAGCAAGCCATAGAAGGCGCGCATGCCATAGATGGCATCCGCACCGGCGACAACATACTCATATCCGAAGGCTGTACTCACCGCCGCCAATGCGACGATATCGCCACAGTAAAAATCCCCCGCGGGATAGAATCACACACCGGAGCAAAGCCGATATATACATTCTCGTCCGGCGGGGAATTCCCACAAGAACTTTCCATTTTCAAATTAATAATCCACTGCGGCGGGTGCATGTTAAACAACCGCGAAATGTTGTACCGCCAAGACGCAGCTATGGCGGCTGGTATCCCCATAACAAATTTCGGCGTGGTGCTTAGTCATATACAGGGGATTTTGCCTCGGTGCATCGCTCCGCTTAGAAACTCTGATTGTGCGAATTTATAAGAGCATAATTATTGCTGGTTTTGCGTGATAGCCTCCCGTGCAAGCTGGTCACATTTCTCATTTTCCGGGTGACCGGCATGGCCTTTCACCCAATGAAAATTCACCTTGTGCCGCGTAAGCAGCGGCAGCATCCGTTCCCACAAATCCACATTTAGGGCAGGTTCTTTCTTGTTGCGCATCCAACTATTCTCGCGCCAACGAGTTACCCAGCCTTTTTCTATTGCGTCCACCACATAGCGGGAGTCGGAGAAAAGTGCCACCTCGCAGGGTTCTTTCAACGCCTCCAGCCCTACGATTACCCCCATCATTTCCATGCGGTTATTCGTAGTCGCAGCCTCGCCGCCTGTGATTTCCTTCCGGTGATTGCCAAATATCATTACAACGCCGTACCCACCCGGCCCCGGGTTGCCGGAACACGCGCCGTCTGTGTAGATTGTTACTTTCTTCATGGTTTATTCCATGCCTCCTTCGTCGGCGTCACAAATCGGTTGGTATGAAAATCCGCTTCGCGGATGTTTCACACTTCGCTCCTGGATTTTAAACTTAGTGTTAATGTAAAAATAAATTTCAAGTGGCTAGTGTCACTAGCCACTTGACTGGTCATTTTTTTTGATGTTTAGCTTATGAAGTGGTTCTTAACAGGCAATTGTGGGGCGTTTCCTTGGTTTTGAAATTGAATACTTGCCAATGTTATACCAATATCATGCTAAAACATTTGATTGGTTGTGAATTTTTTTTTACAAACAATTAAAGGTTTTAACGTGATATTGGTATTAAATCTTCCGGCGTGGTTATTTTTATGTTACCCACTTCCGACGGCACCACATACACAGGAACACCCATACGCTCTACCAACACGCTGTCGTCTGTAGCTTCCATGCCGCCCTTTTCCGCCTGCCGATAAGCCGCCGTTATTATATCATATGTAAATCCTTGTGGGGTTTGGGCGCGCCACAGTTTTTCGCGGTCGTGGGTTGCGGTTATTTTGCCGTGGGGATCGACTTGTTTTATTGTATCCGTCACAGGGATACACGGGACTGCGGCACCGTATTTTTTCACGGCGGCTATTACTGCACGCACCAAGCACGGCGTGGTAAAAGGACGCACTCCGTCATGTATCAGCACTATGCCCGTGTTCGTCGACAATGTGTTCAATGCCGCGTACACGCTGGCGGCACGGTTTTCTCCGCCTTCTACTATGCGGGCTTTGCTTAAACCGTAGGCCTGCACCATCTCGGCATAGCCCGGCGACACCGCCACAACTATTTCGTCAATCTCGTCCATTTCTTGAAAAATAGAAATGGTACGCTTTAATATATGTACACCACACAATTCCAAAAACTGCTTTGGTACAGCCGCACCAAACCGAACCCCTGCCCCCGAAGCGGGGATTATTACTTTTATCGTGTCACCAATCACGAATTACCACAACCTTATCAGGATACACCAGCGACGGATGGCTGGCGGTTATCATATCTACCCACACAAAAAACTCCTGCCCTGGTAGTATATCTGCATGGGAAAGCTCACCGTAGTACGGGTCTATTATAACCGTTTCCGGCGAAAGTGTAACCCTGTATTTTCCGTCTGCAGACAGAAAGGTGCAGTGGTCGTATTCGTAACGGATGTTGCCGCTTACTACCACCGTAAACACTGCCGAATCTTCATAATCGCAGTTCAGCCATATCGCCACAGCGTTTTTTGCGTTATCGTATGCCACGCGGGCACTCATTCCCTCTACCATAAACGAAACACATACAGGAAAACCCGTCCGCAGGTCGTATATCGGAGCGTCGCCTATAACGACAGCTATATCATGGTGGCCTGCGGGAGTTACCGGGTCGCCTGTTATATGGAGGTGGGTTGCGGTTAGGGCTGCTATTTCGCCTATGGTTTCGTTAATTTCGCTTTGTGCGGCGGTGGTGGTTATCAAGCAGGCTAGAAGAAACAAGGTGCAGATTAGTTTTTGCATTGGTTCCTCCGAAAAAAAATTTTTATAGTAATTTTATTTGAAAATCTCCTCAAGCTTCGTCTGAGAATGCGCTGCTGCGACTATGAGGCAAGCTTTATTACAGACATATTCATTTCTTTATAATCCCACGCATTTGTTAAAATATGCATATTTTCCTCCCGTAAGCATATAGTTTTAGACAATGCTGTGCCTTGTATATGCATAAAGGAGGAAAAAAAGTGGACAGAGCACCTTACAGACGCGTAACGCCACCAAGGCGTAACCGCGAAACTTACAGCCATCGTACAAGCCGTTACACCCCTCACTCCCCCCCGGACGACCGCGCCGTAACCCGTGGCGAAACATTACTGGCGCAAACCATAATAAGCGGTATCCTAATGCTGGTAGTGCTTATGATATGCGTGGTGGATATCGCTCCGCTGGTATCTATGCGGGCCGGGCTTCGTCAAGTTTTGGCGGGTGCAACCAATGTAGAAGAAGTTGTGGCAGATGTCCGCCGTTTTAACCAAGACTGGCTGGCCGGCGACACCGAAGAATACCAACCCGCGTTAAGCATTCCCGTAAACCCACCAATTCTTGACAGGCCGCCACCAAATAGCAACTCTCCACTTTCTAATCCTCAATTTTCTCCCGATAGCAATTCTCCACTTTTAAATCCTCAACCTTCCCCCGAAAGCAACCTACCGCTTCACATACAATCCGAACCCACTTTTCACATATATCAAGAAGACCATCCTTTGACGGCAGAAGAGGCACCATCAAACCCACAGATCCCGGGGCCGTCAACAGTTCCGGGATTGTGGGATTAGTTGACGACTCGTCGGCTTATTACAATTTCCCTTATTACACGACAGAACTTCCCCTATGGATTAACCCTGTTACAGGGCGTATTTCATCACCCGCCGGGTACAGATACAGCCCCATCTCTGGCGCGCTGGAATTTCATGACGGCGTAGATATTGCCATTCCGGAAAACACGCCCCTTGTCGCACCCCGCTATGGCTATGTTACCGCCGCGGGATTTTCCGAGTCCTTCGGCTGGTTTGTGCGCATTGCCCACAGCGATTATTACGAATCCTTTTTCGCCCACTTAAACCACATACCACGCACCGTCGGCGAAAGAGTCGAGCAAGGCGAAAGAGTAGCGTACTCTGGCAACACAGGCTGGTCTACCGCACCGCATTTGCATTTTAGCCTGTTCCGAGGCGGGCAGTTTGTCGACCCTCAGGATTACTTTACCTTTGCGTCATGAGTACGGTTATCGAATTGTTGATTGCGGCCGCCATGGCCATAAGCGCGTTGGTAATGCATGAGCTGGCACATGTGCTTGCCACAAACTACCTGGGCGGACGCGTAGAAAAAATTGGCATACTGCCGCTGGGCTTTGCGGCACGCCTTCAAGGGTTAGAAAAGCTGCTTGCCTGGGAGCGATATGTTATTTACGTGGCGGGGTCTACTGCCAATGTCATAATTGCTGCATGGACATTTTCCGTTTCGCGCATGTCTTACTTTGGTATCCCATGGTTGGAGCAATTGGCGTTATTTAACTTGGTTATATGTATTTTCAACCTGCTACCTGTGCTGCCGCTGGACGGGGGGCGGGTTTTACATCAGTTTCTTGCCAACCGTATTGGAATAATGCGAGCGAACCGCGTTATGCTGCGGATGGGGACGTGTATCTGTTGGGTGCTGATATTGTTGGGCTTTGTGCAGGTTATTTTGCATGGATACAATATCACGTTGCTGTGCGCCGCAATGTATTTGCGAAGTCAAAACAAAACAATGAAGCTCTCGCTGCAAATGGAACTATTCAAATTTTTGAACGCAAAAAAAGCACCCGCCCGTGGAAGACTGATGCCTGTCAGGACTGTAAACATTCCCGCCGCCGCGTCGATTAAATATGCTCTGGAGCGGTTGACTATTGACCATTTTACAGAGTTTCGCTTTAATGGGCATGTACTGTCGGAAATGGTGTTGTTGCAGCATATTTTCTCCGATGGAATTAGTGGGACGGTAGCATCGCTTGAGGATTCCGCCCTGCCCCGCTTTATAGAATCTAAGGTGTAGGGAAGGGGCTTGCTCCTTCCCTTAATAAAACATGTACTGCTGAAAACTATTTCCGGCCATTGAAAAATTTCAGTTGGGTTCTCATAGAACCCAACTGAAATTTTTTATTTATTACACTGCCGCATAGTCATCCTTGCTTTCAAACTGTTTTAATCTCACGCTGAAATAAATGTAAAAGCAAAACTCTGTGCCGCACTTTGGGAATTGAGTGCTGTACGGGGTTTTGGGCTATAACAAGAACTACACCCAATCATCAAACTGGTATTTCGAGAAAGCCAAAAATCCGCAACGGTTGACGTGGAGAATATTACCATGTATTATGGCTCTATAATTAGGTATGTAATTTTGCAGAGGTGACAAATGACAGCATATTTATATTTGGAATCCGAGGGATATATGGCTTTTGATTCCGGTCAAAATTTTTTTAAGTTCCTTGTGCCGAAGAAATTAACGGCAATAGAAAAAATTAAAACATATGATAACGGCTATTTGGTCATAGATACCAATTATGGCGAAGAATATATCGACCTTAAAAGTATTGCAAGTGAAATAGACCTGCAATTAAATTTCAATAACATATATCCGGTGTTAGGGAGGGCATAGCATGATAGACATCAACCCTATCATAAATAACGCCTACTTGATATTGGATAAATAGAGGTTTTAGGTAGCTGTTGAGAAAAGTATGGATATTTGATGGAGGAAGAGCATGAGTAAACTAAGGAATGTTAGCAAAGCATTAATGGTGGCAAGTTTAGTACTCATACTTACTTTCAGCCTGGGGGTTGATACGGAAGCAAGTCCTAATGGTGAAATATTTATAGCAATTACTGATACGACTACTGTGCCGGGTAATGATTGGCCCACAGGATGGGTTCATGTTAGCCGTGACGGTTCGCCGCCACCATGGGAACGAAATAATGGTCATCAAATAGTCAACCAAGTGCAGGATGCCCTAGCATTTCCACAAGTTAACGCAGTTCGCATAGACCGGATACCGCTATTTAGAAATGATAATATAAGGTTTGAAGAAACAAACGGTATGATTGCAAATGTAGGGCGACAATTTGTGCGTCAAAGTATGAGCAGACCAACTGGTATAGGTATGGAGTCAGCTGATACTTTATCAGTTTTAGAACAACAATTAAGTAATCAGCTCATGCGTGATATAATGCTAGTTTTTGCACAGGATCCACTACATCAAATTTTTACTGTTAACCCAGATGGAATGATGTTACAGCTTGATGCCACAAGAGTAGCAACTTATTCTGCGCGCCAAGGAGAACCAACTGGACGTTTTGGCACATTTGATGGTTTTCTCCACGCATCTTTTGCAATTGATATTGAAGGTGTTGGGAGAAGCGAAGATGAAATACTTCATACTCTTTTTTATGAGTTGCTTAAAAGAGAACATGGTGCGCCTCAAGCTAATCTAATAGCGGAGCTTGTAATGGGAATTAATGATGAGGCGGCTATGAGGTATGCTTTTGATTGGTTGCGTTTTACTGGAGTGCATCGTGCTATTGGCGTCGGAAATGTATTTGCGGCAACACAAGAAAGCGAAGCAGGTTATATTGCTAAAATGAATGAACGTTTGAGAGAAATAGCTATATCTGTTGATTACCAAACAATTATGCAAGCAATGGGCGGAGCAGGAAATGCTATTCGCATTCCGGAATCTTTGGAAATACTAGCACGAGATTTAGGGATACCACAAGAGCAAGTTAGAAGTTATTTGATAGATGTAATGAATAACTTAACGACTATAAAGAACTTGTCTCTTTCCGAAAACGTAAGAAACCGGGCTGCACAAGAATTTAGTGTTGCAATATTAAATATTGCTCAAATATCTTATCGCCGTAATTTAGGATACTGGAATGTTGATAGAAGTGGGGCTTTGATTTCTTTTAGAGATTATTATTATGGCATTGTTAGTTATGGTGTGGTTATTGATTTGAACTCACCAGAGTTAGGCGTGTTTCTAATGTCTGCGGGGAGACCAAATCCACATGGGGAAGAAGTGTCAGGTTCAATCTTCCCCGAAGTTCCAGATTTGCTTCAAAGCATTGCACAACAACAAATGGCATCGACTGATGTTCAGCCCCATGCCGGAACAGCAACCGAATCAACAACACCCCACTCCTACGGCGAACTCACCCTTTGGGCAGGTATGCCTGGCAGGCAAGTCGGCAACGAGCTCATCATACAACCATTTATGTGGTACTACAGCTATCCAGGACTACGCGCCGCAATGGTTACTCCACGCGTATTTGCAGACGTATTCGGCCTAAACGTCGACTGGAACGACGAAACAAGGACTTTTACAATCGCAGGCGGTGATGTAACGGTTGTAGCAACACTGTGCAGCACAATAGCAATAGTAAACGGCGAAGCCGTTGATATTGCAACATTCGTAAACTTCGGTTCCGGTCCTGCAGGCTCTGTACGTCCTGTAATAGCTTACGACCGTAGTTTCTTGCCTGTGCGCTTTTTCGCTAATGCATTTGGACTTGACGTATCCGTAAGCATTGACGGTGAAATCGTGACAATAAACTAGGCATTACTTAAATATAATCCCATAAACCAGAGGATTGCCTTGCTAAGAAAAAAGCAAGGCAACCTTTTTGTGTCTAAAACTTATCCAACTGTGGATGACTTGTAGCAGACAACGACAGTCTGCTTGTTATTTTCGTAATGGACAAATCCACTGCTTGTACATTTCAACTGGTGAGTGTCACTCACCAGTTGAAATATTTCCACCATGCACATACTTCACTTGAAGTTACTAACACGCCCCATTAAAACAAATCACAAGCCCGTATAATAGCATCTCAACCAACCACACATACAGCACCTATCGGAACCATAAACCGACAGGTGCTGTTTTTGTCATATTTTCCCACACGAAAAAACCAATTGCTCTATTGACTTTGTCAGTCAACAATGATAATATTGACCCAACAAGTCAGTCAAAACATGTTTCACAAAGGAGATGAGTCAATGCAAACAATCGAAACCTGCGAAAATTTTGAAAAATTCCTATCCCTACCGGAGGAAAAGCGCGAGCGTGTAATAAAAGCCGCAATGAAAGAATTCCGCCAAGGATACAAAAAAGCCTCCACAGACAACATCGTACGGGAGGCAGGCATCTCGAAGGGGCTACTGTTCCACTACTTTGGCACAAAGGAGCGGTTGTACAACTTTCTCATAGATTACGCGATAGATATGGTAATGGAGGAGTTCCTTTCTCTGGTCAATGTTGTACAAACCGATATTTTGGAAAGTGTATGGCAAATGACTTTGCTAAAACAAGAACTATCGCTGCGCTTCCCGGATATTTTTGATTTTATCACCAGCGTGTACGTGGACACAGGTGCAAAAAGCGAAGGCGTATCAAACAGCCTCTCGAAATTTAAGGCAATACAATCGAAGGTGCTGTCCGATATTTACGCCAACGCAGACACCTCACTGTTCCGCGACGATGTAGACCCCGCCGTGGCAATGAAGATAATCACATGGTCGTTGCAGGGGTATTCGCAGTCGAAAGTAAATATCGCCTCGGGGGAAAAACTTGGAGAGGTAGCGCGAGAGCAATACGATGTCTTTTTGGAAGAGTTTCAGGAAATTTTAAACACGTTAAGAAAATGCTTTTATGCCTAACACCGACATTAAATATTTTCAGTTGGTTACTGTGGGTAACCAACTGAAAACAACCGCAACGAAATTATATTTTATCCTAGGAGGGATTTTATGAACTACAGCGTAGAGCTAAACAATGTAACAAAAAACTTCGGCAAGGTAGCCGCACTCAAAGGTGTAAACCTTCAAATTAAAGAAGGCGAAGTTTTCGCCTATATCGGCCCCAACGGCGCGGGCAAGTCCACTACCATCCGCGTTATGCTGGGTATTCTTCAAGCCACAAAGGGCGACGCAAAAATCTTTGGGCTGGACGCATGGAAGTACGCGGTGGACATTCACAAAAAAATCGCATACGTCCCCGGCGATGTAAACTTATGGCCAAACCTAACCGGCGGCGAGGTTATCGACCTGTTCGTAAACCTGCGCGGCAGCCACAACAAGGAGCTGCGCGCACGTCTAATCAAGGATTTCAACCTGGACCCTACAAAAAAATGCCGCACATATTCAAAAGGTAACCGTCAAAAGGTAGCACTAATCGCCGCCTTCGCGTCGGAAGTAGACCTGTATATCTTGGACGAACCCACCAGCGGCCTCGACCCGCTTATGGAGCAAGTTTTTCAAGATTGCGTACTCGAGCAGAAAAATCGTGGCAAAGGCGTATTCCTTTCCAGCCACATAATGTCGGAAGTAGAGCGTCTGTGCGACCGCGTAGGTATTATTCGCGAAGGCGAAGTAGTGGAAACCGGCACCCTGGACGACCTGCGCCACCTCACCCGCTACACCATGAGTGTCGCAACCGAGCGTACAATCGAAGGTCTCGATAACCTACCCGGCATCTTTGACATTGTCAAAACAGATTCAGGCGTAAAGTTCCATGTAGACACCGCAAAAATGGGCAACGTAATAACTCACGTCAACCAATTCGGCATAAAAATGCTGGAAAGCACCCCACCGTCATTGGAGGAGTTGTTCATGCAGCATTATAAGAAAGAAGGTGCATGATGAAAACCAATTTTTACAACACGTTAATTCTCACAAGGCTGATCCTGCGCCGCGAGCGGATTAATTCCACCCTATGGATACTAATCACCGCCAGTTTTGTCGGATTCTTGGCATTGGGAATGGCAGAAGCCATGGACGAGGCCAGTATTTTGGAAATGGCAGTGGTAATGGAAAACCCCGCTATGATAGCCATGATCGGTCCGATAATAGGCCTGTCATACGGCGCGTTTTTCACCACAATGATGCTTCTGTTTACCGCGCTTGCTGTTGTTACGATGAACATCATGTTCGTGGTACGCCACACCCGCGCCGACGAAGAGCGCGGTCGTTACGAAGTTGTACGGTCGCTGCCTACGGGCAGGCTTGCCAATATTAACGCAACCATGGTCGCAGCTTTGTTGGTTAATTTTGCGTTGGGGATGGTAACGGGGCTGTTGCTGCTTGCTTTTGGCGATGCTACTATGTGCCTAAACGGGTCATTGCTATGGGGTGCAACTTTAGGCAGTGTCGGGTTTGTGTTTGCGGCCATTACTGCCGTGTTCGCACAGCTTTCGTCAAACTCCCGCGGGGCAATGGGTTACAGCTTTATGGCCATGGGCGTGTTTTATATGATGCGCGCCGTCGGCGATGTCAGCGCGGAAGCGTTATCGCTAATAAGTCCGCTGGGGCTTATCCTCCGCACAGAAGCATACGCAGGCAACCAATGGTGGCCGGTGCTTATACTGCTGGTAATTTCTATCCCCATAGCAGCGTTGGCATATCGCTTAAACTTCACCCGCGACATAGACCAAGGATTGCTGCCCGACAGGCTTGGACGCGCACACGGCGGTAGGCTATTGCGCACTCCATTCGGTCTTTCGCTAAAGCTGCTGAAGGTTAGCCTTATTGTAGGCACGGTCACCATTTTCCTAATCGGCGCGTCCTACGGTACCATCATGAGTGACATCGAAGGTTTCGTCGAGGCCAACGAGTTCTACCAGCAACTGATTATGGCAGTAGAAGGATTCTCCATGCCGCTGCTTTTCGCGGGTATGATTAACTTTGTCGCATCTATGATGGCTCTTATTCCCATACTGCTGTACATGCTAAAAGCCCGCGGCGAAGAAAAAGACGTTCGCGCGGAACTGGTTCTGGCAACACCCGTCCATCGTTGGAAATATCTTGGCAGTTTTGCGATAATCGCATTTGCGTCAAGCGTTGTGCTGCAATCTTTGACCGCTATAGGACTGTGGATGTCTGCCATAAGTGTGCTGCCCGACCCGTCGGAGTTCCCGCTTGTGTCTGTACTACGGGGCAACCTGGTGTACCTGCCCGCCCAATGGGTTATGCTTGGCCTCACAATTCTGCTAATCGGTGTACTACCCAAGTTTACCAGCTTTATCTGGGGCGCGTACGGTTTCGTTTTCCTAATGGGAATGTTCGGGCGGATGGATATCTTCCCCGCGTGGACTCAAAATATTTCGCCGTTTGGTTATATCCCGCAGTATCCGATGGAAGAAATAGTCGTATTGCCGCTAGTGATGCTTACGATAATTGCTGCCTGTCTTACGGCAGTTGGATTTGCAGGGTTTGCCCGCCGGGATGTTGGGGCGTAGATAAAACAAAAAACTGCCGCTCTCACACGAGCGGCAGTTTTTATGCTCTAGTAAATTGGTCTGTACGAAACGCACGGTACGGGAAACGTTCGCATTAGGCACAGCGAACGTAGTAAGCGTTTCCCGTGCCGCTTTGTTATCCATGTACAGAATTAAACTTGTCCAACGACTTCTTCACCCCATCCGGAGTCAGTGGCTTTGCAACATACCCCTTCGCACCTTCATACATACATTCATCTATAGTCTCTATCGCAGACGAACACATAAGAACATAGGCATCGGGATCCATTTTTATAATTTGCCTAAGCGCGCCCTTGCCATCCAAACGCGGCATTAGAATATCCATGAAAACAATATCCGGCTTTGACTTTGAATACTCCGCAACGGCTTCGTTGCCGTCGTTTGCAAAACAAATATCCTCTCCCGGCAATTGACAATGATTAACCAAGATATCTCTAAATACCATGCGTACAGATTCCATATCTTCGGCAACTAAAATTTTCATTATCTCACACCCTTGGCCTAAATATAACATACTTTGCCAAAAAATACAAACAGTCTATACATAAAGCACGACACACCGGGCGACAATATGCTTAGGTGATTAAGTATGAAGTATCCGCGAAGCGGATTTTCATACCAACCTATTTCGTTCCGCCGACGAAGGAGGCATGAATTAAACATGAATAATAAAAACATCCGCACAGACTTGGCACTGGAGCTACGCGAAAGTCTCCCCTATGCAGATGGCGTGGAAATGACGGTAGAAGAAGCCGAAGATATTCTCGTAACCCACGTAACAGTAACGGACGAAACGGGAGCGGCAGCAATAGGCAAGCCCATGGGCAGCTACATCACGCTGGAGTCGCAGTCCATGAAAGAAAACGACCCCACCATCCACGAAGAAATTGCAAAAATTCTGGCGGAAAAGCTGGGACAATTACACCACCTATCCTCTGATGCGGTAGTGCTGGTGATAGGCCTTGGCAACCGTTACGTTACCCCAGACGCACTGGGGCCGCAAGTTTGCGAAAAGCTATTGGTAACGCGCCACTTAGAGGATGCCGTTCCGATTGACATACCCGGCAGCCTACGCCCCGTATGCGCCATAGCCCCGGGTGTAATGGGCATAACCGGCATAGAAACAGCGGAAATTGTAAAGGGAATAGCCGACAGGGTAAAGCCCGACCTGATAATAGCAATAGACGCTCTGGCCGCGCGGCGCACTTCCCGCATAAACGCCACCATTCAAATAAGTGACACAGGCATAAACCCGGGAGCCGGGATGGGCAACAAGAGAACACCCATTAACGAAAGCCATATGGGCGTCCCGGTGATAGCAATAGGAGTACCAACGGTAGTAGACGCAGCCACACTGGTTAATGACACGATGGAAAACCTGCTTGGCGCAATGGCAGAGGCATCCGCCGAGGGCGAACCGTTTTTCAACATGCTGGCAAACATGCAAGGAGAAGACCGCTACGCAATGATAACGGAAATCTTGGACCCCTATACGGAAAATATGTTCGTAACCCCAAAGGAAGTAGACGCCGTAATAACCCGCCTTGCAAAAATTATCGCGGATACATTAAACATCGCCCTGCACCCGGGCATTTCAAAGGAAGACGCGATACACTTCCGTGTTTAAAATCCCTGAACCTATTTCACTCTTAGCACAACAGGCTCAACAAGCTTTGCTACTCGTGAATAAGAAGGTGTAAGATACACAACATCGTACAGGAAATTTGTCAAAGAAAATTGTACAAAGAACACGTTTGGCAAATAATCCTCAAACGAATAATGAAAGCGCATACCCGATGACCAAGAACTAAAATAAAAATCATCCCCGGCTTCATTAAAGAAATTTTGTCCAAAAACCTGATGGTTATGATTTTCGGCTCTCTCAATAACCGCAAAAGACAAGTGCCACGATTGACCATCCCAGCGGGCTTCATCTAAGCTAACGCCTTCCGGCAGCTTTTTCGCAATTCCATTGGCAAGGTCTACGCGCACTCTTTTCATATCTTTGTCGAGCCACTCTACTTTATCAATAAATAATGTAAGCTGCTCGCTTCCGGCAAAAAAGGGGCTGTGCAGAATGTGCGATGTCATTGCGGGCGAATCAGACGTTCCAAAAGCAGTTACTCCGTTTGAAATAGTATCAAACCGGTTGCCCATTTCATTTTCCGCATGGAAATATAATGACTTTAACCATGCTGTATTACTTGGGTCGGCTGAAAAATTAACCCGCATATGAGTTGGGTAAATTTCAACCGAAGTAAGAATCATGCGCTGACCGTCTACAACAAAGTCCTGATGCAAATAGATGGTCTCGCCTTGTTCTGTAAAAGTTGGGTCAAACTCAAGCGTAAGCATAAAACTAATAAGATTATCTGGCTCTGTGTGTACCCATTCAGATGATGTTGTTGCCGGTACAGGTACTGTCATATACACAGCTTCAGCAATGTCTACCAATACTTCAAATACCAAGCTACCGGGAACTTGCTTATCAACAAAATTAACAACCGTTTGCCTGATAGCTCCGGTTTCCAATGTATGCGAACCGGAAAATATAGATACAGGCAAATGAGTACCATCATTAACGCATAAAACGGATGGCCGCCAACTATTCAAATAAGAATGTACGGGCGAATTTAACGTATAAAAAATATTTAGCTGTCTTTGGTCTACAATAACGTATTCCACACGCATTGTAATATTGTCGTGTGTTTGCTCCAGGTCAATTCGTTGAATGAACTCATGCTCTATAGCTTCGGTCAACGATGGTGAGAAGTTGACTGCGGTGGCGATTTGTCTAAGAACGGGTATACGCTCAAATGCGTAAGCAACGGTAGGCGAGATATTAACCGCAGCCGTTATTATTAGTAACGCAGCCACAAACATGCCGGTCGGCAAAAGTGTACTTTTCACGATATTGCGTTTTCTTGCCCGAATTTTAGTGTTGGCAGACATTTGGGTCATTTCTTTCGGAGTAGTTTCAAGCTCTAACAATAATTTTTGATATTCTTGCTGACGGTTCATGGTTTACCTCCTTTTATTCATTCCGACAACTCAAGTCTAAGCAATTTTAATGCCCGGCGTTGGCGGGTAGCTACTGTGCCTTGCGGAATATCAAGGCTTTGGGCAGTTTCGGCTACAGTGTATCCGGAAAAATATCGCAAAATTACAACTTCCCTTAATTCGGGAGGCAACTTCCCGATAGCTTCCTTTAAGGGAAGCGCGTCGAAGTCCTCCGCAACCGGTTCGGCGATATTTTCATAAGCCACTATACGCTTTGCTCTTCGCAATGCCTTCTTGCATTCGTTAATCAATATTCGTGTAATCCATGTATCGAAAAATTCCGGCTGGCGAAGTTTTTTTAATGATATAAACGCTCTGTATTCAGCTTCGTCAACCGTGTCTTTTGCCAGGCTTTCGTTGCATAAATATAACAGTGCTATGCGGTACAGCTTCGGTTTAATCAACGTCACTTGATTTGCGAATTTCTCTGCATTCATCATGCCCCTCCCTCCTGCTGTCTGTGGTTGTTTATTTCGCTTGCTAATTATTAGATTCACCAAGATAGGATTTTTATTTACCCTAATCAAAAATATTTCGCAGGTTGCCAAACGCCCACTATATGCTATACTTTACATAATGATAACAGCAGGGACAAAAGAAATTTGATTTTCGAACAACGCAAAATCAAATTGCTATATTCCCCAAGAAAAGGAGACTCATATGTGTAAGGAAATTTTTGACCTTATCAACCAAGAAGAAAAAAGACAGCGGACAGGCTTTGAACTAATCCCGAGCGAAAACTATGTTACACGCGGGGTGCTGGAAGCAACAGGCTCGGTGTTCGCTAACAAGTATTCCGAAGGCTACCCTTCATTCAAGGGGATAACCAGCTGGGAAGACGCGCAAATTGCGGAAGAAATTTTGCCTGACAGACGTTACTACGGCGGACAAGCCAACGCCAACCGTGTAGAACGTCTGGCAATAAAATGGGCATGTCAATTGTTTGGTGCAGACCATGCCAATGTGCAGCCTCATTCCGGCGCGCAGGCAAACATGTCCGTATACAACGCTTGGTGCGAACCTGGTGATACCATTTTGGGCATGGACCTAGGCCACGGCGGACATCTCACACACGGCTCGCCGGTAACACAGGCCTCGAAAGTATACAACTTTGTGCGCTATGGCCTAAAGGACATAACCACAGGCGAAATCGACTACGACGAGTTGGAACGCGTAGCCCTTGCCGAAAAGCCAAAGATTCTGCTGGTGGGATATTCGGCATATAGCAGAATTCCCGATTTCAAGCGCATGGCGGAAATCGGCAACAAAGTGGGCGCGCTTCTGATGGCGGATATGGCGCATGTGGCCGGCCTTATTGTTGGCGGCGCGCATCCTAACCCGTTCGATTTTGGCTTCCATGTAATAACCACCACCACTCACAAGACATTGCGCGGCCCGCGCGGCGGATTGATACTTAGCCGCGGCAAGGTAGGTAACCCGCTACGCCAGCCCGAGAAAACTTTGGAGAACATCCCCACACTCATCGACCGCTCCGTTTTTCCAGGCACACAAGGTGGCCCTCTTATGCATGTTATCTCCGGAAAAGCAGTATCTTTTTGGGAAGCATTGCAGCCCGAGTTCAAGGAGTATGCGCATCAAGTGGTTAAAAACGCGAAATGCCTTGCGGACGAATTGCAAAACCTGGGCTTTATACTGATATCCGGCGGCACAGACAATCATCTTATTTTAGCAGATGTATACAAGAGTTTTGGCATAGACGGCCAAGTTGCGGAAACTGCCATTGACGAAATCGGTTTAAGTCTTAACAAAAACTCCGTACCCGACGAGCCGCTGTCGTTCTTTAAGCCAAGCGGGATTCGCCTTGGCACACCCGCAATTACCTCCCGCGGGTTGAAGGAACAGGACATGCCCAAGATTGCCAAATGGGTACACGCAGCAATTGTAGCACGGGATAACAAAGAGCGGCTGGAAGAATTGCGCGCAGAGGTAGAAGCTTTCGCGCTAAAGTTTCCTTTGCCTAGTGACATGTAGGGGTGGATATCATCCGCGAGGTAACTCTATGACCAAAATCCTGTTAGTAGAAGACGACCCTATAATTTCCTCCGGCCTAACCTACGCATTCGAGCAAGCCGGCTACCATCCCACCCACGCGAAAGACATCCGCACCGCAAAAAATCTTACCCACGACTTCGACCTTGCGGTGCTGGATATCGGCCTGCCTGACGGCTCGGGTTTTGATTTGGTGCAATCGTTAAAATCCGCCAAGGTCTCTCTCATTTTTCTAACGGCTATAGACGAAGAAGGTCATATTATCCGCGCGTTTGAAGCGGGAGCGGAGGACTATGTCACAAAGCCGTTTCGTATGGGAGAACTTATGGCGCGAGTAAAAGCCGTACTCCGCCGCCGTGGCGGCTTGGGTGACATTGTGCAGCTTGGCAGCATAAAAATTCATATTAACGAGGGTAAAGCTTTCATAGAAAACGACCCGTTGGAATTAACCGCCCTGGAATACCGCTTGCTGCTTACTTTTGCTACCCACAAGGGACAAGTAATAAGCCGCGGACAAATTTTGAATCAAATATGGGACGCCGCCGGGCAATTTGTAGAAGATAACACGTTAACCGTGTACATAAAACGCCTGCGCAAGAAAATAGGCACCGGCGCGAATATCGAAACCGTAAAGGGAATGGGCTACCGTGCTAATGATGCGTAGAGACAACAGCAAGTAAAATATTTCAACTGGTGATTCTCAGTCACCAGTTGAAATTTTTCGCCCGTCGCATCAAACCTTGCGCACACGTTAGTGCGCGGCACGGGAAACGTTCGCTGCTCCTTGGATTGCCGAAAATTCCTGCGCCGGGGTGGACGATTTTAGATTCAATTGACTATATGAGGTGAGGCCAATGATAATCAACAAGCAAGAAATCACACAACTATCCGCAGATATACGCAAAATACTCGACGGCCACGCCCTGGACCTTCGCGACAACCTTGAAGGCCGCCTTTCCATTTTAAAAAACGATATCCACACATTGGCGCGGCGTCTAAACAACCAAAACGCAACCTTGCAAGAAGACAAAACCCGCTTGGCAAACACTCTTGCAGATATTTCCCACCAACTAAAGACCCCCCTCACCGCCATGACCGTAATGGTAGACCTTCTCGAAGACGCACCGGCCGAAAAACAAGCGGAGTTCATCTCCAATATGCGGCAGGGGCTTAGTCAAACAACGTGGCTTGTCAATTCCCTGCTAAAAATGGCCAAGCTCACATCCGGCAC
>Ga0123355_10002211_pt1 | contig 27472 bp, 22 predicted proteins | sample TergutEmb28metaG_3_FD_89872 | JGI IMG/M metagenome (GOLD analysis project Ga0123355, IMG submission 89872) | Embiratermes neotenicus P1 segment gut microbial communities from Petit-Saut dam, French Guiana - Emb289 P1 | ecosystem: Host-associated > Arthropoda: Insects > Digestive system > Gut ... | reverse complement strand
TGTATGTATGTATGTATGTATGTATGTATGTATGTATGTATGTATGTATGTATGTATGTATGTATGTATGTATGTATGTATGTATGGATGTATGTATTTATTTATGTATGTTAGTATGTATGTATGCATGCATGCATGCATGTATGTATGTATGTATGTAAGTATATATGTATGTATTTATTTATTTATGTATGTATGTATGTTATGTATGTATGTATGTATGTGCTGTATTTACTGTATGTACTCTATGTATGTATGTGTGTGCTGTATTTATTGTGTGAGTTTTATGTACGTATCTATGTGCTCTATTCACTGTATGTATTATGTATTTATGTTTGTACTTTATGTACTGTATGAACTGATGTACCTGATAGTGTTTCTGCAACTTCAACTGTCCATACGTTTCAAATTCACCGTTCTTAACAAAAGTCACTTCCGTATATTGAATTTATAAACCTCAGCATTTGATACATATTAGAAACATAAACCATACACTGTACCAATTAACGTATTTTCCTGTTGGTTTTCCAGTGGTTATTCGTGACTGACATTTTGTGTAGGGATTCAAGTTTGTAGTTTTATTGCTCTGGTATTCTGACCAAGGATAAGCTTGTGAGATAAGACCTCACTGTACCGAGGAAACAAAAGTGTGTCGGTTAGAATTTTGAGATTTCCTCAGCGGTGAGTATGAGGGCTCCTTACTTTTGGGATATGACTATTGTTCTCGAATATTTTTACCCCTGAATATGAGCACAATATGCCAGTTCGAAACGTCGTTATCAGATTAATTGGGTACGAAGCGACTTATGGCAAAATCATTGAATTGAATCCTTCTGTATTACGGAACGTGGCGGAAGGCCGCTAGTACTTATTATTACAGTAAAGTTGAAACATGATTGCACACGGTGACGCACGGGACGGGAAGTCAAGGAGAAAATGGCGAATTGAGTGGGGAGCCAGTACCCTTCATACAACTTCGGAATATGGTGTATCCAGAATTACTAACGCTGATGTGCACAGATTCCCTGCTAGTAGTCGAATGAACTGACGCATCCGTCGATTTAAATTGAATCCTCCGTTACGCCAAAAGACGAAATCTGTTTTCTGCAAGTTACCCATCACATTTCAAGAGGCCTCTATTTTTATTAATATTTTTATTATTATTTCACGAAATTTTAGTTTCCTTCTTCTATTACAGGCTGTTAAATAACCCGCTGTGAATTTTACAATTCTCTTAGAGTTCCTGGAGGTATCATAAGAAGAACTGTGCTACGAGTTGAGAACAATGGATTCAGTAAGACTGGCCCTTATCGGTGCATTGTCGAGCAGAATTCGACAGCGGCCACGGTTGAACCATGTAGAATGTCAAGCAAAACTCGACAGCGGCTAGCGTTCTACCATGTAGAATTTCGAGAAGAAATCGTCAAGCCCAATGTTGTAACAAGTAGAATGTGTAGCAGAAATCGAGAGGGCCCACTGTTGTATTATGAAGAATGTCGAGCAGAAATAAACAGCGCCAAATTTTGAACCACATGGAATGTCGAGCAGAACACGACAGCGCCCAATCTTGTACCATGTAGAATGTCGAGCACAACTCGACAGAGGCCACTGTCGTACCATGTAGAATGTCAAGCAGAACTCGACAGCGCGCACTGTTGTACCATGTAGAATGCCGAGCAGAAGTCGACAGCGCCTACTGTTGTTCCAAGTAGAATGAAGATCATATTTCGACATCGCCCACTGGTGTACCATGTAAAATGCCGAGCAGAACACGAGAGCGCCCACTGTTGTAGCATGTAGAATAACGAGCAGAAAACGACAGTACCCACAATTGTAAGATGTAGAATGCCGAGCAGAACTCGCCAGCGCCCACTTATATACCAAGTAAAACATCGAGCAAAAATCGACAACGCCCACTTATTTAACATGTAGAATGCCGAGCAATAGTCAACAGCGACCACTGTTGTAAGAAGTACAATGCATAGCAGAACTCGAGAGCGCCCACTGTTGTATCAATTAGAATGTCGAAGAGAACTCGAGAGCGCCAAATGTCATAACATGTAGAATGTCGAGCAGTACGCGAAAGCGCCCTGTAATGTACCCTGTAGAAAGTCGAGGAGAGATCGACAGCGGCCACTGTTGTACAACGTAGATTGTGGATCTAAACTCGACATCGCCCAATGCTGTAACATGTAGAATGTTTAGCAGAACTCGACAGCGCCCACTGTTGTACCATGTAGAATGTCGAGTAGAACTCGTCTGCGGCCAATGTTGTTCCATTTAGAAGACCGAGAAGAACTCGATAGCGCCCAATTTTGAAATAACAAGAATGCCGAGAAGAACTCAAAAGCGCCCCATACTGTACTATGTAGAAAGTCGAGCAGAGCTCGACAACGGCCACTGTTGTACAATGTAGAATATATAGCATAACTCGACAGAGGCCACTGTAATTTCAAATAGAATGTCGAGCAGAATTCGACAGCAACCAGATTTGTACCAAGTAGAATGCCTAGCAGTACTCGACAGCAGCCACTGTTGTACCAAGTAGAATGTTGAGCAGAACTCGGGAGGGCTCTTTGTTGTACCAAGTAGAATGTCGAGCAGAAATCTGGAGCGCTCTTTGTTGTACCAAGAAGAATGTTGAGCAAAACTCGACAGCGCCCACTTCTACACCATTTACAATGACAAGCAGAACTCGACAGCGCCCACTACTGTACCATGTAGAATGTCAAGCAGAACTCTTAAACGCCCACTTCTGTACCAAGTAGAATTTCGAGCAGAACTCGTCAGTGCCCAATTCTGTAGCGGGTAGAATGTCGAGCAGAACTCAATAGCGCCCGATTCTGTTCCAAGTAAAATGTCAAGCATAACTCGATTACGCTCACGTTTGTACCATGGAGAAAGTCGAGAAGAACTCGTCAGCGGCCTCTCTTGTATCAAGTAGAAAATCTAGCAGAACTCGACACTTCTGTACCATGTAATATATCGAGAAGAACTCGACAGCACCCACTTCTGTACCATGTAGATGTCGAGCAGAACACTACAACGAACTCTGTTGTACCATGTACAATGTCAGGCAGAACTTGACAGCGACAACTGCTGTATCAAATAAAATGTCGAGAAGAACTTGACAGCGACCAAAGTTGTACCATGAAAATGTCTCGCAGTACTCGACAGGGGCCACTGTTTTACCAAGTAGAATGTCGAACAGAACTCTACAGCCACCATTGTTGTAGTATGTAGTATTTCGAGCAAAACTAGGGAGCGCCCATTGTAGTACCAAGTAGAATATCGAACTGAAATCGACAGCGCCAAATGTTGAACCATATAGAATGTCGAACAAAAATCGACAGCGGCAACAATTTACCAGGTAGAATACAGAGCAAAACACGACACCTCCCACTCTTGAACCATGTAGAATGTCGAGCAGAACTCAACGGGTCCCTCTGCTGTACCATATAGAATGTCGAGAAGAACCCGACAGCCCCAAACTCTCAAACACATAGAATGCCAAGCAGAACTCGACAGCCCCCACTTCTGTACCATATAGAAAGTTGAGCAGAATTGGAAAGCGACCAATTCTATACCGTGAAGAATGTCGAGCAGAACTCGACAGAGCCCACTTCAGTACCATGAAAAATTTCTAGCAAAACTCGACAGCGAACAATTATGTACCATATAAAACGACGAACAGAACTCGACAGATCCCACTGCTGTACCATGTAGAATGTAGAACAGAAGTCGACAGCGTCCACTTTTGTAACATGTAGAATGTCGAACGTAACAACAAAACGCCCACTTCTTTACAATGTAGTAGCAGTACGCGAAAGCGCCCTGTAATGTACCCTGTAGAAAGTCGAGCAGAGATCGACAGCGGCCACTGTTGTACAATGTAGAATATGGCGCTAAACTCGACATCGCCCACTGCTGTAACATGTAGAATGTCGAGCAGAACTCGACAGCGCCCACTTATGTACCATGAAGAATGTCGAACAGAACTCGACAGCGACCACTTCCGTTCCATTTGGAATGTGGAACAGAAATCCACATTTCTCACTCCTGAACAATGTAGAATGTCGAGCCGTACTCGACAGCGCCAAATTATGTACCATGAAGAATGTATATCAGAACTCGACAGTTCCCACTACTGTACCTTGTAAATTGTCGAGCAGGAGTCGACAGCTCCCACTTCTGTAACATGTAGAAAGTCGATAAAAACTCGAAAGCGTTAACTTCTTTACCCTTTAGATTGTCCAGCAGAATTCGAAAGCGCCCACTTTTTACCATGTAGTATGATGAGCACAACTCGACCGAGCCCAATTCTGTACAATGTAGAATGTCGAGCAAAAATCGACAGCGACAACTTGTGTGCAACGTAGAATGTGCAGCGGAACTCGACAGAACACACTTATTTACCATGTACAATGTCGAGCAGAACTCGAAAGCGCCCACTTCAGTACAATGTAGAATGTCGAGCATAACTCGAAAGCCACAACTTGTGTACCACATAGAATGTCGAGCGGAACCCCACAATCCACATCATTACAATGTATAATGTCGAACAGAACTCGACAGCGCCTACTTCTGTGCCATGTAAAATGTCGAGCAGGACTCGAAAGCGCCTACTTCGGAACCATGTAGAATGCCGAGAAGAATTCGACAGCGCCCACTTCTGTACCATGTAAAATGTCGAGCAGAATTCAATAGCGCCCAGTTCTGTGTCATGCAGATTGTCGAGCAGAACTCAACAGCTTCCAATTCTGTATCATGTAGAATGTCGAGAAGATCTCGACATAGACCAAATATGTACCATGAAGAATGTCGAGCAGAACTCGACGGGGCCCTCCCCTGTACCATGTAGAATGTCGAGTAGAACCCTACAGGGCCCAATTTTGTTCCATGTAGAATGTCGAGCAGAACTCGACAGCTCCCATTTCAGTACCATGTAGAATGTCAAGCAAAACTGGAGCGCTATCATTTCTGTACCATGTAGATTGTCGAGCAGAACATGAAAGAGCCCAGTTCTGTACAATGTTGAATGTCGAGTAGAACTCGACTGCGCGCACTACTATACCATGAAGAATTTCCGGCAGAACTCGACAACGCCCACTGCTGTGATATGGAGAATGTCGAGAAAAAATTTACAGCGTCCAATTCAGGACCATACATAATGTAGAGCAGAACTCGCCCGCCCCAAATTTTCTACAATTTAAAATGACGAGCAGAACTCAAAAGCGCCCAATTCTGTACCATGTAGAATGTCGAGCAGAACTCGAGTGCACCCAATTTCGTGCCATGTAGAAATTGGTAGAGAACTAGACAGCGTCCAATTATGTATCATGTAGAATGTCGATCATAACTCGACAGCTCCCACGTCTGTACCATGTGTAATTACGAACAGAATTCCACAGCTTCCACTACTGTACCGTGAAAAATGTGTAGCTTAACTCGACAGGTTCCACTTCTGTACCATGTTGAATGTCGAGCAGAACTCGACAGCTCCCACTTCCCTACCATGAAAATGTCGAGCAGAACCCGACAGCTCACAGTCTTCTGCCATGTGGATTATCGAGCAGAACTTGACAACGACCACTTGTTTCCCATTTATAATGTCGAGCAGACGCCGAAAGGGCCCAATTATGTACCATGTAAAATGTCGAGAATAACACGACAGCGCACATTTCTTTACCATGGAGAATGTAGACCAGAACTCGACAGCACCCACTTCAGTACAATATCGAGCAGAATTCGAAAGCGCCCACTTTTTTTCCAAGTAGATTGTCCAGCAGAACTTGACAGCGCCGACCACTGTACCATGTAAAATGTCAAGCTTAACTTCACAGCACCCATTTCTTTATCATGTAGAATGTAGATCTGAAATGCGCAGCGCTCTCTTGAGTTACCATGTAGAATGTGGGGCAGAATTCTACTGCTCCTAAACCTGCCCATGTAGAATGTCGAGCAGAACTCGACAGCGCCCACATCTGTACCATGTAGTTAGTCGAACAGAAATCCATAGAGCCCAATTATGTACCATTTTACTGCTTAGAAGAACTGTATAGCGCCCAATTCAGTACTATGAAGCATGTCGAGTGGAACTCGAAAGCGCTCATTTCAGTACCACGTGGAATGTCGAGTAGAACTCGACTGTTCCCAATTCTCTACCATGTAAAATATCGAGTAGAACTCTTCAGCAACCGCTACAGTACAATGCAAAAATCGAAAAGAACACGACAGAGACCTCTTATGTACCATGTAAAATATCGAAAAGAACTCGAGAGCGCCCATTGCTGTACCATGCAGAATATCGAGAAGGATTCGACTGCGCCCTCTTTTGTACCATGTAGAATGTCGGGCAGAAGTTGACAGCCCCAAATTCTGTACCATGTATTATGTCAAGCAGAACTCGACTGCCCCAAATTCTGTACCATGTGGAATGTCGAGCAGAAATCGACAGCGCCCCATTCTGTACCATGAAGAATGTCGAGAAGAACTCGACAGCACCACCTGCACTAACATGTAGAATGTCGAGCAGAACTTGGCATCCCCAGCCTCTCTACCATATAAATTATCAAACAGAACACGAAAGAACCCATTTCTGTACCATTTGAATGTCGAGAAGGATTCGAAAGCGCCCAATTGTGTACAACGTAGAATATCGTGAAGATCTCGACAGCGCCCAATTCTGTAAAATGTAGAATGTCGAGTATAACAACAAAGGGCCCACTTCTGTAATATGTATAATGTAGAGCAGAACTCGACACCTCGCACTACTTTACCGTGAAGAATGGCGAGCAGAACTCGACAGAGCCCACTTCTGTACCATGAAAATGTCGAGCATAGCTCGACAGCACCCAATTCTGTACCAAGTATAATGTCGAGAAGAACGAGACAGCGCCCACTTCTGTACAATTTAGAATGTTGAGCGGAACTCGACAGCGCTCAATTCCGTACTATGTATACTCTCGAGCAAAACTCTATAGTGCCCACCTCAGTACCATGCAGAATTTCGACCAAAACTCAACAGCGCCCACTTCTGAACTATGTAGAATGTCGAGCAAAACTCAACAGCGTCCACTTCTGTATCATGAAGAATGTCAATCAGAACTCGACAGCCACCACTTCCGTACCATGTAGAATGACTAGCAGAACTCGCAGCGGCCACTTCCGTACCTTGTAGATTGTTGAGCATAACTCGACAGCGAACAATTCCGTACCATGAGGAATGTCGAGCAGAAGTCGAGAGAAACCAATTGTGTCCATGTAGAATGTAGAGCAGAATTCGACAGCGCCCACTTCTGTACCATGTAGAATTACTAACAGAATTCTTGAAGTCTCACTACTGTACCTTGTAGAATGTCGAGCAGAACTCGAGCGAGCCCACTTCTGTACCATGAAGAGTGTAGAGCAGAACTCGAAAACGCCAACTTCCGTACCAAGAAAATAGTCGAATAGAACTCGACAGCGCCCACTTACGAAACATGTAAAATGCCGACAGAACACGACATTGCCCACTGCTGTACCATGTAGAATGTCGAGCAGAACTCGACAGCCCCCACTTCTCTACCATGTACAATTTCGTGCAGAACTCGACAGCACAAAATTCTCTACCATTTAAATGTCGAGACGAACTCGACAGACCCTAATTCTGTTCCATGTAGCATTTCGACCAGAACTCGACAGCGCCCATTTATGAACCACCTAGAATGTTGGGCAGAACTCGACAGCAGACACTTCTTTACCATGAGGAATGTCGAGCTTATCTCGATCGCGACCAAATCTATACCATGTAAATTGTCGAGCAGAATTCGACATCTCCCACTTCTGTGCATTAAGAATGTCGAACAAGATAGAAGAGCACCTACTTCTGTACTTTGTAGAATGTCGAGCAGTACTCGACAGGGTCCAATTCTGTACCATGTAGAATGTTGAGCGGAACTCGGCAGTAACAAATTCTCTACCATGAAGAATGCCGAGCACAAGTCTACAGTACCCAATTCTGTACCATGTTCCACGTCTTTACAAAGTAGAATGTCGAGCAGAATTGCACAGCCCCCACTTCCGTACATGAAGAATGATGAGCAGGACTGGACAATACCCAATTCTGTACCATGTAAATTGTCGAGAACGACTCGACAACTCCCACTTCTGTTCCATGTTGAATGTTGAGCAGAACTCGATACCGCCACGTTCTGTACCATGTAGAATGTCGAGCGGAACTCGACAGCGCCCACTTCTGTACCATGTACAAAGTCGAGCGCAACTCGACTGGACCCACATCTCTACCAGGTAAAATGACGAGCAGAACTGAACAGCAACACTTCTGTACCACGTAGAATGTCCAGTAACATTCGAAAATGCCCAATTCAGTACAACTTGGACTGTCGAGCAGAATTCGACAGCGCTTACTTCGGTACCACTTATAATGTCGAGCAGAACTCGACAGCGCCCACTTCTGTAACATGTAGAATTTCAAGAAAAACACGACAGTTCCCAATTTTTTGCCCTATAGAATGTCGAGCAGCACTCGACAGCGCCCAGTTGTGTACCGTGTAGAATGTAGAACACAACTCGACAGCGCCCACTTATGTACCTTGTAAAATGTCGTGCGGAACTCGACGCACCCACTTCTGTAACATAGAATCTCGAAGAAAACTCGGCAGCGTTAATTGTTGCAACAAATAGAATGTCGAGCAAGACTCGACAGAACCCACTTCTGTAACATGTATTACGTAAATAAGAACTCGACAACACCCACTTCTGTACCATTTAGAATGTCGAGCAGAACTCGACAGCGCAAACTTCTCTACCATGTAAAATATCGAGGAGAACTCGACACCCCAATTCTGTAACATGTAGAATGGAGAGCAGAATTAGACGGCATTCAATTCTGTAACACGTTGGATGTCGAGGAGAACTCGAAAACTCCCAATTCTCTACCATGAAGGATATCGAGCAGAATTCGACATTTCCCACTTCTGTATCATTAGAATTTCTAGCTTAACTCGAAAGCGTCCTCTTCTGTTCCAGGTAGAATTTCGTGAAGGACTCGACAGCGCCCATTACTGTACCATGTAGGATGTCGATCGGACCTCGACAGCGCTCACTTGTGTACCATGTAGAATGTCAGGCGAACTCGACAGGACCCAATGCTGTACCATGTAGAAGGTCGAGCAGTTCAAAGTCAGCGCCCAATTCTGTATCATGTAGAATGACGAGCTGTACTCGACAGCGCCCAATTTTGTACCATGAAGAATGACGAGCAGAATTCGAAAGCGCCCTATTCTGTACCATGTGGAATTTCGAGCAGATCTCGTGCGCTCTCCCCTGTACCATGCAGAATGTCGAGCATTACTAAGCAGCGCCCACTTCTTTAACATGTAGAAAGTCCAGCAAATCTCGACTGCTCGAACTTACGTAACATGTATAATGTCGAAAATAACTCGACAGCGCCAACTTCTGTACCATGTAGAATGTCGAGCATAACTCGAGAGAGCCCAATGCTGTACCACGTAGAATGTCGAGCATAACTCGACAGCGCCCACTTCCGTAATATGCAGAATGTCGAGGAGAAATCGACAGCGCCAAATTCTGTACCATGTTGAATGTCGAGCAGAATTCGGCAGAGCCCACTTCTGTACCTTTTATAATATCTAGCAGAAAACGACAGCGTCTACTTCTGTGCCATGTAAAAATCGAGCAGAACTCAACAGATCCAACTACTGTAATATATATGATGTCTAACAGAACTCAACAGCTCCCAAATCTGTACCATTTAGAATGTCGAGCAGAACTGCCCAACACCCACTTCTGCACAATTTATTATGACGAGCAGAACTCGAAAGCTCACAATTATGTACCATGTAGAATATTGAGCATAATTCGACAGCATCCACTTCTGTACCATGAAGAATGTCGAACAAATGTCGACAGTACCAATTTCTGTACCATATAGAATATGGAGAAGAATTCGTCATCTCCCACTTCTGAACATGTAGAATGTCGAGCAGAAGTCGACAGCTCCTAATTCAGGAACCATATAGAATGTCGGGCAGAACTCGAGAGCACCCACTTCTGTACCATGAAGAATGTCGCGCAGAACTCGACAGCACCCACTTCTTTAGCATGAAGAATGACTTAGCGGAACTCGACAGCGCCCAGTTAAGTACAATTTAAAATGTCGAACAGAACTCGAAAGCGTCCATTGCTGTGGCTAGTTGAATGTCGAGCAGATCTCGGTTGCCCCCAATTTCCTACCGTGTACAATGCCGAGAAGTTCTCGACTGCGCCAAGTTCTCTAACAAACATTATGACGAGCAGAAATCGACAGACTCCACTTTTGTACTAAATAGAATATCGAGCAGAACTCGACTGTGCCCATTTCTGTACCAAGTAGAATGTGGAACAAAACAAGACAGCGTCCACTTCTCAAACATGTAGAAAATCAAGCAGACCTCGACAGCACACACTTCTATAACGTGTAGGATGTTGAGCAGAATTCGACAGCGCCCACTTCTGTAAATGAAGACTGTCGAGCAGAACTGAACAGCGCCAAAATCTGTGCCATGTATAAAATCCAGGAGAACTCGACAAATCAAAATTCTGTACCAAATAAAATGTTGAGCAGAACTTGACGGACACCAATTCTGTACCGTGAAAAATGTTGAGCAGAAGACGACAGGACCAATTCTGTACCTTTTAGAATGTAGAGCAGGTTTCGACAGGTCCCACTTCTGTACCTAGTAGAATGTTGAGCAGAACTCAACAGCGCAAGCTTCTGTACCATGTAGAATTTCGAACGGGACTCGACAGCGCCCACTTCTGTACCATGTAAAATGACGAGCGGAACTCAACAGCCCCCAATTTTGTACCATGAAGAATGTTGAGCTGAACTCGAAAGCGACCAGTTCTGAACATGAAAAATGCCGAGCAGAACTCGACAGCGCCCACTTTTGTACCTTGTAGAACGTCGAAGAGTACTAGACAGCGCACATTACTATACCATGTAGAATGTTGAGCAGAAATCTACAGCGCCCAATTCTGTAGCATTAAAAATGTCGAATAGAACTCAACAGCGCCCACTTCTGTAACATGTAGAATGTCGCGCATAACTCGAAAGCGACCATTTCTCTACAATATAGAATGTTGGCGAGAACACGACGAATATGATTTCTGTACCATGTGGATTGTCGAGAAGAACTCAACAGCGCCCACTTCTGTACCATGTAGAATGTGGAGCAGAACTCGGCAGCGCACACTTATGTAACATGTAGAAGTTCGAGCAGAACTCGATACCGCCCACTTCTGTATCATGATGAATGTCGAACTGAATTCCGCAGCGCCCAATTGTGTACCATGTTGAAAGACAAGCAGAACTCAACACCTGCCATTTCTGTACCATTTAGAATGTCGAGCAGAGCATGGTAGGGCCCACTTCTGTGCCGTGTAGAATTTCGTGCAGAAGTCGACAGCGATCACTTAAGTACCATTAAAATGTCGAGCAGAAATCGACAACGCCCACTGCTCTACCATGTAGAATGTCGAGTATAAGAAGACACCGCCCACTTATGAACCATGTAGACTATCGAGCACAACTCATCAAAGCCAAATTTTCTACAATGTTGAATGTCGAGAAAAACTCGAAAGAGCCCAATTCTGTACAATGTAGATTGTCGAGCAGACCTGGGCAGCGCCCACTTCTGCAACATTTAGATGTCGAGGAGAACACGACAGCGCCCGCTTCTGTACCATGTAGAATGTCGAGCAGAACTCGACAGCGCCCACTTGCGTAACATTTAAAATGGCAAACAAAACTGGACAGAGCCCAATACTGTACAATGTAGAATGTCGAGCAGAACTCGACAGGACCCACTTCTGTACAATTTATTATGTAGAAAAGAACACGTCACCACTCAATTCAGTACCATTTAGGATGTCGAGCTAAACTCAACAGAGCCCACTTTTGTACAATGTAGAAAGTCGAGCAGGCGTCGACACAGCCCTGTCGTGTACCATATAAAATATCGAGGAGAATGCGACAGCGCAACATTCTCTAATATGTAGAATCCAAGGAGAACTCGACAGACCCCACTTATGTACAATATAAAATGTCGAACAGAACATATCAGGGCCCCTTCGTGTACCATGTAGAATATCGAGCAGAACTCAATAGCGCAAACTTCTCTACCATATAAAATGTGAGCAGAACTCGACAGAATTGTAGAATATCGAGCAGAACTCGGCAGCGCCCTGTTCTGTACCATGTAGAATTTTGAGCACACCTCGACATCGCCCACTTCTGTACCATGTCGAATGTCGAGCAGAATTCGACAGCGCCCAATTCTGTAACATGTGGAATGGCGAGTATAAGTAGACAGCGCCCATTTGAGTACCATGCAAAATGTCAAGCAGAACTCAACAGCACCCACTTCTGTAACATGTAGAATGTCGAACACAAATCGACAGCGCTAACTGCTGTAACATGTATAATGTCGAGCAGTACTTGACATCTACCTCTTTTGTACCATGTAGTTTGTCGAACTTAACGCGACAACTCCCACTTGTACCATTTAGAATGTTGAGCAGAAATCGACAAATCCCACTTCTTTATCATTTAGAATGTCGAGCAGAACTCGACAGCTCCAACATCTCTTTCATGTAAATTATCGAGCAGAACTCGACAGCGCACATTTCTGTATATTGTAGAATTTGGAACAGAACTCGACAGCGCCCACTTCTGTACCACGTAGAATGTCGAGGATAAATCGACAGCGCCCACTTCTTTTAATTGTTCAATGTCGAACATAACCCGTCAGCGCCACTTCGGTAAAAAGTAGAATGTCGAGTAGAACTAGTCAGGACTCACATTTTACTATGAAGAATGTCGAGCAGAACTCGCCAGAGGCCAATTCTGTACCATGTACAATGTCGAGCAAGACTCGACAGCTCCCACTTCTGTACCATGTATGATGTCGAGCAGAACTAGACAGCTCCCAATTCTGTACCATGTGAAATGTCGAACAGAAATCGACGGCGCCCAATTGTATACCACGTATAATGTCGAACAAAAGACGAGAGCGTCCTCTAATGTAAATTCTAAATTATTGAGCAGGACTGAACAGCACCCACTGACGTACATGTAGAATATCGTGCAGATCTCGAAATCGCCCGCTTCTGTACATTCAAGAATGTCGAGCAGGCCTCGACAGCAACCACTTCCGTACCATGTAGAATTTCCAGAAGAAGTTGACAACTCCCAATTTTGAACCATGTAGAATGTCGATCAGAACTCTACACCGGCCACTTCTTTACCATGTTCATTGTCGAGATGAACACGAGAGCCTTCGCTTCTGTACCATGCAGAATGTTTTGCAGAACTCGAATGCACAGAATTCTGTTCCACGTAAATTTCGAACAGAAATCGAAAGGGCCAAACTTTGTTTCAAGTGGAATGGCGAGCATAACTACAAAGCGCCTACTTTTGTACCATGTAGAATGTCGAGCAAAACACGACAGCGCACACTTCTGTAACAGGTATAATGTCGTACAGAACTCGATATTGCAAAATTCTGTACAATGTAGAATTTTGAGTAGAACTCTACAGCGCCCAATTTTCTGTCATGTAACATGTAGAGCAGAACTCGACAACACACAACTCTGTTTCATTTAGAATGTCGAGCAGAACTCGACAGCGCCCACTTCTGTCCCTTGTAGAATGTCAAGCAGAACTCGACAGCGTTCACTGATATACCATGTAAAATGTCGAGGAGACCTCGACAGCGCCCACTGCTGCACCATGTGGAAAGTCGAGCAGAACTCGTCAGCGACCAACACATTGCCATATAGAACGTGGAGGAGAATTCGAAAGCGTCAAATTCTCTACAATGTAGAATGTCGAGGAGATCTCAACAGTACCCAATTCTGTAACAAGTAGAATGTCGAGCGGAACTCAAGAGCGCCCTCTTCTGTAAGATGTAAAATATCGAGCTTACGTAGACGGCACCCACTCCTGTACCATGTGTAATGTCGCGTAGAAATCGACAGGACCCACTTCTCTACCATATAGAATGACGAGTTTAACTCGACAGCGGAAACTTCTTTACCATGTACAATGTCGAGAAGAACCAAAGAGCGCACAATTCTCTACAATGTAGAATGTCGAGCAGAACTCGTAAGCGCCGACATGTGTACCATTTGCAATGTCGAGGAGAACTCGAAGCCACCCACTTCTGTACCACGTAGAATGTCGAGAACTCAAAAGAGCCCTGTTCCCTACCACGTAGAATGTCGAGAAGAACTCGGAAAATCCCACTTTTGTACCATGTAGCTTATCGAGAATTACTCGCCAGCGCCCACTTCTGTTCCACGTAGAGAGTCGAGCAGAACTTGACATCGCCCACTTCTCTATCATGAAAAAAAGAGAAGAACTCTACAGCGACAAATTCTGTACCATGTAGAATGTCGAGCAGAACTCGACAACGCCCACTTCTATACGATATAAAATGTCGAACAGAACTCGACAACGCACACATCTGTACCATGTAGAATGTCGAACAAAACTCGAATGCGGCAAATTCTGTAATATATAAAATGTCTAGGAAGTCTCGAAGGCGCACACTTTTGTACCATGAAGAATTTCGAGGAGAATTCGACAGCGCCCACTTCTGTACCATGTAGATTTGTCGAGCAGAACTCGACAGGAAACACTTTGTACCATGTAAAGTTTCAAGCAGTGTCAAATTCTGTACCATTTAAAAACTCGAGTAGAAATCGACAGCGCCCAATTCTGTACCATGTAGAAAGTAGAGCATAAGTCGAACGCACCCACGTCTGAAACGTGTAGAATTTAGAGCAGGTCTCTACTTCGCCCACTTCCGCATCACGTAGAATGTCGAACAGAACTCGATAGCGCACACTTCTGTCCATAAATAATGTCGAGAAGAATTTGTCATCAACCATTTCTCAATCATTAGAATGTCGAGCAGTTCTTGACAGTGCCCGCTTCGGTACCATGTAAAATGTCGAGCAAAACTTGACAACGCCCACTTCTGTACCATGTACAAAGTCGAGAACAACTTGACTGGACCCACTTCTGTACCATGTAAAATGTCGAGCACAACTGGACAGCCCCACTTCTGTATCATGATTAATGTACAACAAAATTCGAAAGTGACCACTTCAGTACCACGTAGACTGTCGAGCAGATTTCGACAGAGTTGACTTCTGTACCAAGTAGAATGTCGAGCAGAACTCGACAGCTCCCAATTTTGTACATGAAGAATGTCGAACAGAACTCGACAGCGCCCACATCTGTAACATGTAGATTTTCGAGAAAAACGCCACCGCTCCCTCTTCTGTACCATATAGAATGTCGAGCAGAACTCGACAAGGCCCACTTGTTTACCAAGTAGAATGTCGAACAGAACTCGACAGCGCCCACTTATGTACATTGTAAAATGACGTGTAGAACTCGACGCACCCAATTCTGTAACATATATAATTTCGATTAGAACTCATCAGCGTTAAATGTTTCAACATTTCGAATGTCGAGCAAAACTCAACAGCGCCCACTTCTGTACCATGTAGTACGTAAGTATGAACTCGACAACACCCACTTCTGTACCATTTATAATGTTGATCAGAACTCGACAGCGTCAGCTTTTATACCATGTAGAATGTCGAGCAGAACAGGACAGCGTCAAATTTTCTACCATGTAAAATATCGAGTAGAACTCGACGGCCCCCAATTCTGTACCATGTAGATTGGAGGGCATAATTCAATGTCGCCCAATTCTATAACACGTAGGATGTCGAACGGAATTCGAATGTTTTCCCTTCTGTACCATTTAGAATGTCGAGGATAAATCGACAGCGCCCAATTTTTGCCATGTAGAATTTCGATCAGAACTCGAGAGCACCAAATTCTCTACCATGTAAAATGTCGAGTATAACTTGTCAAACTACACTTCTGTACCTTTTAGAATGTAGAGAAGAACTCGACAGGGCTCAGTTTCGTACCACGTATGAGGTGGAGCAGAACTCGAAGGCTCACACGATTTACCTTGTAGAATGTCGTGCAGAATTTGAAGGAAACACTTTTGTACCATGTAGAATGTCGAGCTAAACTCTATAGGTGCCAATTTTGAACCATGTAGAATGTCGAGGAAAACTCGAGAGCGTCCACTTCTCTTTATTAAAAATGTCGAGGAAAACTCGACCGCGCCCAATTCTATACCACCTATAAGGTCGAGAAGAACTCAATAGCTGCCAATTCTGAACCACGTAGAATGTCGAGCAAAGCTCGATAGTGCCCACTTCTGTACCATGAAGAATGTCGATGTGAAATCGAGAGCAACCAATTATGAGTCACGTAAAATGTCGAGAAGAAATCTAAAAATTGCCTCTGTTGTACCATGTAGAATGTCGAGCAGAACTCGACATCGCCCACTTCTCTACCATGTACAATTTCGTGCAGAACTCGACAACGCCGAATTCTCTAACGTGTATAATAATGAGCCGAAATCGACAGACCCCACTTCTGTTCCATGTAGATTGTCGAGATACTCTCGACATCGCCCACTTATGTACCACGAAGAATGTCGGGCAGAACTTTACAGCGCCCACTTCGGTACATGAAGAATGTCGAGCAAAAGAGGATATCGTCCATTTCTTTACCATGTAGAATGTCAGACATAACTCGACAACACCCACTTCTGTAGAATAATAATGTCGATTAGAACTCAACAGAGCCCACTTCTACACCATGTATAATGTCCAGTAGAAATCGACAGCACCAAACTCTCTACCATTTGAAATGTCGAGCAAAACTTGACAGCCCCCTTTCTGTACCATGTAGAATGTAGAGTAGAACTCCATAGCGCAAAATTCCGTAACACGTAGGATGTCTAGCATAACTCGAAAGGTCCCCCTTATGTACCATGTAGAATGTCGAACAGAACTCGAACACGGCAACTTCTGTGAATGTATAAGGTGGAGAGTAACTGGACAGGGCACACTTCAGTATCATGTAGAATGTCGAGCAGAACTCGAGAGCGCCCAATTCTATACCTTGAAAAATGTCGAGCAGAACTCGACAGCCCCCAATTCTGTACCATGGAGAATGTCGAGAAGTACTCGAAAGCAACCACGTCTGAACCATGTTGAATGTCGATCAATATTCGACAGCACCCACTTCCGTATTATTCAGAATGTGGAGCAGAACACAACAGCGGCCACTTATGAAACATGTAATATGTCAAGCAGATTTCGACAGCGCCCCTGCTGTAACATGTAGAATATCGAGCGGAACTCGACAGGGCCCCTCTTCTCTAGCATGAACAATATCGAGCGGTGTCGACATCGCCAACTTCTGAAACATGAAGAATTTCTAGATTAACTTGACAGCCCCCACTCCTTACCATGTAGAATGTCGAACAGAACTCGACACCGCCCACTTCTGTAGTATGTAGAATGTCGAGAAGAATCCGACACATCCCAATTCTGTACTACGCAAAATACCGAGCAGAACTCGACAGCGCCCACGTCTGTAAAATGAAGAATGTCGAGCAGAACTCGACAGCACGCACTTCTGTGCAATTTAGAATGACGAGCAGAACTCAACAACTCCTAAATTGTAGCATGTAGAATGTGGAGCAGGACCCGGAAGCGCCAACTTCTCTAATACGTAAAATGTAGAGAAGAATTCGAGCGCCCCCAATTCTGTACCACGTAGAATGTCGAGCAGAACTCGACAAAGGCCACTTCTGTACCACGTAGGATGTCGAGGAGAGTCTCGAAAGCACCCAATTTTTACCATGTAGAATGTCCAACATAACTCGACTGCGCCCACTTCTGTACCATGTAGAATGTCGAGCAGAATTGGACATTGCATATATGTGTAACATTTCAAAATGTCGAGGATAAATCAATTGCGTCCAGTGCTGAACATTGTAGAATGTTCGAGCAGAACTCGACAGCAGACACTTCTGTACCATGTAGAATGTCGAGAAGGACTCGAAAGCTCCCACCTTTTTACCTTGAAGAACGTACAGTAACCAATTCTCTACCATGCAGAATGTCGAGCAGACCTCGACAGCTCCCATTAATGTAATACGTAGAATGTCGAGCAGAAATCGACAGGGACCACTATTGTACAATGTAGAATTTCGAGCAGAACTCGGAAGAATCACTTCTCTACCATGTAGAATGTGATCAGATCATCACAACGCCCAATTCTGTACTGTGAAGAATTCGACAGCGCGCAATTTTGTACCATGTAGAATGTGGAGCAGAACTTGACTGCGCCCAATTTGAAACATGTAGAATGTCGAAAATAACACGACAGCGCCCTCTTCTGTAACATGTGGAATGTCGAACAGAACCCGACAGCGCCCTCTCCTGTACCATGTAGAAATGTTTGTTTAACTAAACAGCGCCCAATCCTGTACCATGTACAATGTCGAGCAGAACTCAACAGCGCCCAAATCTATAACATATAGAATGATAAATAGAACTCTGCAGCACCCACTTCTGTACCACGTAGAATTTCGAGCAGAACTTGACCGCGCCCAATTGTGCACGATGTAGAATGTCGAACAGAACTCGGCAGCGCCCACTTACGTCCCATGTAGAATGTCTAGCAGAACTCGACAGCGCCAATTTCTGTACCATGTATTATGTCTAGCAGAAAACAACAACGTCAATTTCTGAAACACATAGAATATCTAGCTTAACTCGAAAGCGCCCACTTCGATTTCAAGTAGAATGTTGATCATAACTCGACTGTGCCCACTTCTGTACCATGTGGAATTTCGAGGAGACTTCGACAGCACCCACTTATGAACCATGTAGAATGTCGAGTAGAATCCAACAACGCACACTGTTGTACCATGTAGATTTTCGAGGAGAACTCAACAGCGCCCAACTCTAAGCCTTGTAGAATGTCGGGCAGGGCTGGACAACTCCCCCTTCCCTACCAATTAGAATGTCGAGCAAAACTTGACAACACCAACTTCTGTACCCTGAAAGATGTCGAGCAGAATTCGACAGGGCCCAATTCTGTACCATGTAGGAAATCGAACAGAACTTGACATCTCGTACTTGTGTTTCATTAGAATTTCTAGCTTAACTCGAAAGCGCCCACTTCTGTACCATGAAGAATGTCGTGCAGAACTCGACAACGCCCATTTCTGTACCATGTAGAATGTCGATTAAAACCTGACAGCGCTCACTTTTGTACCATATAGAATGTCAGGCGAAACGGACAGAACCCATTGCTGTACCTTGTAGAATGTGGAGCAGTACTCGACAGCGCCCACTTCTGTACCATGAAAATGATGAGCAGAATTCGACAGCTCCCTATTCTGTACCATGTATAATGTCGAGCAATACTAGACAGCGCCCAATTCCTTACCTCGTTGAAAATCCAGCAAAACTCGACAGCTCCAACTTCTGTACCGTGTACAATGGCTAACATAACTCGGCAGCGCCAAATTGTGTTCCATGTAGAATTCGAGCAGAACTCAACAGACCCAACTACAATAAAATGTATTGCGTCTAACAGAAGTCAACTGCTCCCATATCTGTACCATTTAGAATGTCCAGCAGACCTGGACAGCGCCCACTTCTGCACTATTTATTATGTCGAGCAGAACTCGATAGTTCACAATTCTGTACCATGTAGAATATTGAGCATAATTCGACAGCGTCCACTTCTGTACCATGAAGAATATGGAGCAAATGTCGACAGTACACATTTCTGTACCATGTAGAATATGGAGTAGAATTCTTCATCTCCCTCTTCTGTACCACGTAGAATGTCGATCAGAACTCGATAGCGCCAACTTCTGTACATGAAGAATTTCGAGCAGAACTGGACAGCGCCCAATTATGTACCATGTAGAATGTCGAGCGTAACTCGTCAGCGCCCACTTCTGTACTATATGGAATGTCGAGCAAAACCCGACAGCGTCCTTTACTGTTCCATGTACAATGTCGAGCAGAACTCGACAGAACTCAATTCAGTACCATGTAGAATTACGAGCAGAACTTCACAGCCCCACTTCTGTACCATGTAGAATGTATAGCAAATCTCGATAGCGCCCAATTCTGCAACATGTAGAATGTCGAGCAAAACACGACATCGCCTACTTCTGTACCATGAAAAATGTCGAACAGTATAGACAGCGCCTACTTCTGTACATGAAGAATATCGACCAGAACACGACACAGCCCACTTCTGAGCATGTAGAATGTCGAGTAGAATTCGACAGCTCACATTTCAGGTACCAAATAGAATGTCGAGCAGAACTCGAGTGCGCCCACTTCTATACTATGAAGAATGCCGCGCAGAAATCTTCAGAACCCACTTCTTTACCATGTAGAATGCCTCCGCAGAACTCGAGAGCGCCCAATTTTGTACAATGTAAAATGTCGAACAGATCTCGACAGCGTCCGTTGCTGTGACATGTTGAATGTCGAGCAGAACTCGACAGGCCCCAATTCCCTGCCGGTTACAAAGGCGAGAAGAACTCGACTGCGCCAAATTCTCTACCATGAAATATGACGAGCAGAACTTGAAAGACACCACTTTTGTTCCAAATAGAATGTCGAGCAGAACTCGAGTGCCCCCATTTCTGTAAAACTTAGAATGTCGAACACAACTTGACAGCGCCCACTTCTTTACCATGTAGAATGACAAGCAGACCTCGACAGCACACACTTCTGTACATGAAGACTGTCGAGCAGAACTGAACAGCGCCCAATTCTGTGCCATGTATAATATCCCGCAGAACTCGACAACTCCTACTTCTATACCATATAGAATGTTGAGCAGAACTCGACAGACACCACTTCTGTACCATGAAAATTGTTGAGCAGAAGGAGGGAGCGACCACTTCTGAACATGAGAAATGCCGAACATAACTCGACATCGCCCACTTCTGTAGCATGTAGAATGTCGAGCAGAACTCGATAGCGCCCATTTCTATACCATGTAGAATGTCGAGAAGAACTCTTGAGCGCCCAATTCTGTAGCATGAAAAATGTTGACTAGAACTCAAGAGCGCCCACTTCTGTAAATTGTAGAAAGTCGCGCATAACATGACAGCGACCATTTCTTTACAATTTAGGATGTCGGCCCAAACACGACGTATACCATATCTGTACCATGTAGAATGTCGAGCAGAACTCCGAAGCGCACACTTATGTACCATTTAGAATTTCGAGCAAAAATAGATAGCGCCCACTTCTGTATCTTGATGAATGTCGAGCTGAATTCCACAGCGCCTAATTCTGTACCATGTTCAATGATAAGCAAAACTCAACAGCTGGCACTTATGTACCATTAAAATGTCGAGCAGAACATGGTAGGGCCCACTTCTAAGCTGTGTAGAATTTCGTGCAGAAGTCGACAGCTATCACGTATGTACCATTAAAATGAGGAGCAGAAATCGGCAATGCCCACTGCTGTAACATGTAGAATTTCGAGCAGTAGATATCACCACCCACTTGTGTAACATGTAGACTGGCGAGCACAACTCATCAGCGCCAAATTCTCTACAATGTAGAATGTCGAGCAGAACTCGAAAGAGCCCTTTTCTGTACAATGTAGATTGTCGAGTAGACCTCGGCAGCGCCCACTTCTGAAAAACTTAGATGTCGAGCAGAACACGACGGCGCGATTTTCTGTACCATGTAGAATGTCGAGCAGAACTGGACAGTGCCCAGTTGCGTAATATTTAAAATGGCAAGCATAACTCAACAGTTCCCAATTCTGTAGAATGTAGAATGTCGAACAGAACTCGACAGCACCCACTTCTGTACCATTTATTATGTAGATAAGAACTCGTCACCACTCAATTCAGTACCAGTTAGAATGTCGAGCTGAACTCAACAGGTCCCAATTTTGTACAATGTAGAATGTCGAGGGGATTCGACCCAGCCCAGTTATGTACCATGTACAATTTCGATCAGATCGCGATAGCGACATCCTCTCTACCATGTAGAAATCGAAGAGATCTCGATAGATCCCACTTATGTGCAATAGAGAATTTCGAAAAGAACATGAAAACGCCCTATTCTGTACAATGTAGAATACCGAGCAGAACTTGACAGCGCCCACTTCTGTACCATGTAGTGTGTCAAACAGAACTCAACCGCGCAAATTTCTCTACCATGTAAAATTTGAGCCTACCTCGAAAGAACCAACTTCTGTACATTGGAGAATATCGAGCAGAAATCGGCAGCACCCTTTTCTGTACAGTGTAGAATGTCGAGCAGAACTCGACAGAGCCCAAGTTTGTACAATGTCAAATGTCGAGCAGAACACGACAGCTTCCAATTTTGTAACATGTGGAATGGCGAGCATAAGTAGACAGCTCCCATTTGTGTGAAATGCAAAATTTCGAGCAGAACTCAACAGCACCCACTTCTGAATCATGTAGAATGTCGAACAGGAATCGACAGCGCTAACTTCTGTAACATGTAGAATGTCGAGCAGGACTCGACAGCGACCTTTTTGTACCATGTATTTTGTCGAAATTAACGCGACAATACTCACGGTTGCTATTAAGAATGTCGAGCAGAACTCGACGGATACCACATTCTTTATCATTTAGAATGTCGATCAGAACTCGACAGCGCATAATTCAGTATGTTGTAGAATTAGGAACAGAACTCGACAGCGCCCACTTCTGTACCACATAGGATGCCGAGCAAAACTCGAATGGTCCCACTTCTGTACCATGTAGAATGTCGAGCAGAGCTCAAGTGCTCCTATTTTTTTTACCATGTAGGAAGTTGAGCAGGATTCGACAGCGACCACTTCTGTACCATGATGAATAACGATACAGCCCACTTCTGTAACATTTAGAATGTCGAGAAGAACTCGACCGAGCCCATTTCTGTACAATGTACAATGTCGAGCAGAATTCGACATTGCCCACTACTGTGCCATGTAGAACGTCCAGAGCAACTGGACAGCCCCCTCTTCTGTACCATATAGAATGTCGAGCAGTACTCGACAATGCTCACTTCTGTACAATGTAGAGTGGCAAACAGAACTCTACAACGCCCACTTCATTGTCGTGTGGAATGTCGAGCAGAATTCGTCAACGACAACTTCTGTACCATGTAGAATGTCGAGCAAAACTCGAAAACGCCCACTTCTGTACCATGAAAAATATCGAGCGGAACTCAACAGTTCCCTTTCTTTACCATTAAAATGTCAGCAGAATTGAACTTTGCCCAATTCTTTACTGCGTAGAATGTCGAGCAGATCTCGACAGCGCCCACTTATGTAAAATGTTAAATGTCGAGCAGAACTCTACAGCTCCCACTGCTGTAACATATAGAATGTCGAGAAGAACAAGACAGTGCCACACTTCTGTACCATGTAGAATGTCGAGCATAACTCGTCAGCGCCAACTTCTCTGCCGTGTAAAATGTCGAGCAGAACTCGAAAGAATCCAAGTGTGTACAATATGGAATGTTGAACAGACAGCCGCAGCGCCCAATTCTGTACCATGCAGAATGTACGGCAGAACTCCACATCGCCCACTACTTATCATGTATGTTTCGGACAGTACTCGACAGCGCCCACTCTTGTACAATGTAGAATGGCGAGCATAAGTCCACAGCGCCCAGTTCTGGATCATTAAACTGTCGAGCAGTACTCGACAGCTCACTCTTCTCTAAAATAGAGAATGTCGAACACAATTCGGGATCGCGAAATTCTGTACAGTGTAGAATGTCGGACAGAAGTCACCAGCGCCCACTTCTGTATCATGTATTATGACTGAGCGAACTCGACAACAACAGCTTCAGTTCCATTTTGAATGTAACTCGAGCCGAACTCTACATCGCCCTCTTCTGTACCATTTAGAGTGTCGAACGGAACTAGACAGAATCCACTTACGTACCATGTAAAATGTCGAGTAGAATTCGACAGCGCCACTGCTGTACCATGTGTAATGTAGAGCATAAATCAAAGGCGCCCACATCTTTACCGTCTAGAATGACGAGCAGAACTCGAAGGACACTACTTCTGTACCATGTAAAAAGTCCAGCAGGTCTCGACATCGCACAATTCTTTATCATGTAGAATATCGAGCAGAACTCGGCAGCGCCAACAACTCTACCTAGAACAATTCGAGCAGACCTCGAGAGATCCAACTTCTGTACAATGTATAATGACGATCAGAACTCTAAAGCTCTGTACCACTTAGACTGTGGACCAGAACTCGACAGCGCAAATTCTGTACCATGTAAAATGTCGAACAAACTCGACAGCGACCAATTATAATTCATGGAAAATGTCGAGCGAAATTCGACAGCCCCCACAGTTGTACCGTGTAAAATGTTGAGGTGAACTCGACTTCACCAACTTCTGTACCATGTACGATGTCCAGCAGAACTCGAAAGCGCCCTTTTCTGTACCGTGTAGAATGTCGAAAAGTACTCGACAGCGCCCAATGATGTACCATGTATAATTACGAGCAGAACTCGAAAGCGCCTACTTCTGTTCCATGCACAATGTCGAGCCGAACTTTACTGCACAAACTTCTCTACCATATAAAAAGTCGAGCAGAACTCGACAGCCAACACATCTGTACCCTGTAGTATGTCGAGCGTAACTCGACAGAGCACACGTTTGTGCGAAGTAGGGTGTCGAACAGAACTCCACCGCGCCCACTTCTTTACTATGTAGAACGTCAAGGAGAACTCTACAGCTCCCACTTCTGTACCATGTAGAATGTCGAGCATAACTCAACAGCGCCCACTTGTATACATTATATAATGTAGAGCAAAAGTGGACAGCGCCAAATTCTGTACATGAAAAATGTCGAGCAGAACTCGATAGAGCCCATTTCTGTACAAGGTAGAATGTTGTGTAGAAATCGGCAGCTCCCATTTGTGTACCATGTAGAATGTCGAGCACAACAGAACAACAACCGCTTCTGGACCATGAAAAATGTCGAGCAGACCTCGTGAGCTCTCTCACCTTACAATGTAAAATGACCAGCAGAATTTGAAAACGCGCAGTTCTGTACCATGAAGCGGTACTCGACAAAGTCCAATTCTGTATCATATAAAATGTCGAGAAGTACTCGACAGCGCCCAATTCTGTATCATATTGAATGTCGAGCAGTACTCGACAACGTCCAATTCTGTATCATATAGAATGTCGAGCAGTACTCGAAAGCGCCCACTTCTGTATCATATAGAATGTCGAGCAGTACTCGACAGCGCCCACTTCTGTATCATATAGAAAGTCGAGCAGTACTCGACAGCGTCCACTTCTGTATCATATAGAATGTCGAGCAGAACTCGACAGCGCCCAATTCTGTATCATGTAGAATGTCGAGCAGTACTCAACAACGTCCAATTCTATATCATATAGAATGTCGAGCAATACTCGACCGCGCGCACTTCTGTAAAATATAGAATGTCGAGAGGTACTCGACAACGTCCAATACTGTATCATATAGAATATCGAGCAGAACTCGACAGCGCCCACTTCTGTATCATGTAGAATGTCGAGTAGTACTCGACAACACCCATTTCTGTATCATATAGAATGTCGTGCAATACTCGACAACGCCCACTTCTGTATTATATAGAATGTCGAGCAGTAAACGACAACGTCCAATTCTGTATCATGTAAAATGTCGAGCAGTACACGACAACGCACTCTTCTGTATCATATAGAATGTCGAGCAGTACTCGAAAACGCCGACTTCTGTATCATATAGAATGTCGAGCAGTACTCGACAACGTCCATTTCTGCATCTTGTAGAATGTGGAGCAGTAATCGACAACGTCCAATTCGTTATCATACAGAATGTCGAGCAGTACTCGACAGCGCCCACTACTGTATCATACAGAATTTCGAGGAGTACTCGACAACTCCCACTTCTGTATCAAAATGAATGTCGAGCAGTACAGTTCAACGCCAACTTCTGTATCATATATAAAGTCGAGCAGTACTCGACAACGACCACTTCTGTATCATATAGAATGTCAAGCAGTAATCGACAACGCCCACTTCTGTATCATGTAGAATGTAGAGCAGTACTCGACATCGTCCAATTCTGTATCATGTAGAATGTCGAGGAGTACTCGACAACACCCACTTCTGTATCATATAGAATGTCGAGCAATACTCGACAAAGTCCAATTCTGTATCATGCAGAATGTCGAGCTGTACTCGACAACGTCCAATTATGTATCATATAGAATGTCCAGCAGTACTCGACAACGCCCACTTCTGTATCATATAGAATGTCGAACAGTACTCTACAGCGCCCACTTCTGTATCATATAGAAAGTCGAGCAGTACTCGACAGCGCCAACTTCTGTATCATGTAGAATGTCGAGCAGTACTCGACAACGTCCAATTCTGTATCATAAAGAATGTCGAGCAGTACTCGACAACGCCCACTTCTGTATCATATAGAAAGTCGAGCAGTACTCGACAGCGCCCAATTCTGTATCATGTAGAATGCCGAGCAGTACTCAACAATTTCCAATTCTATATCATATAGAATGTCGAGCAATACTCGACAGCGCGCTCTTCTGTATCATATAGAATGTCGAGCGGTACTCGACAACATCAATTTCCGTAGCATATAGAATGTCGAGCAGTAATCGACAGCGCCCACTTCTGTATCATATAGATTGTCGAGCAGTACTCGACAACGCCAAATTCTGTATCATGTAGAATGTCGAGCAGTACTCGACAGCGCCCAATTCTGTATCATATAGAATGTCGAGCAGAACTCGACGGCGCCCAATTCTGAATAATTTTGAATCTCGATCTGTACACGGCAGCGAAAAAAACAGTATCATGTACAATGTCGAGCAGTACTCAACAGCGCCCAATTATGTCATGTTGAATGACGAGCAGTACTCAACAGCGCCCACTTCTGTATTTTTAGAATGTCGAGCAGTAGTAGACAGCGCCCAATTCGGTACCATTTAGAAAGTCGAACTGTACTCGATAGCGCCCACTTCTGTATCATGTAGAATGTCGACCTGTACTCGACAGCTAACAATTCAGTATCGTGTAGAATGCCGAACAATACTCGACAGCGCCCACTTCTGTATTATGTAGAATGTGGAGCAGTACTCGACAGCTACCAATTTAGTTTCATGTAGAATATCAAGCAGTAATCGGCAGCGCCCACTTCTGTATCATGTAGAATGTCGAGCTATAGTCGACAGCGCCAATTTCTATATCATGCAGAATGTCGAGCAGTACTCGACACGCGACCAATTCAGTATCATGTACAGTAACGAGCAGTACTCGAGAGCGACCACTTCTGTATCATGTTAAATGTCGAGCAGTACTCGAAAGCGGCCAATTCTGTGTCATGTAAAATGTCGTGCAGTACTCGACAACACCCACTTCTGTATCATATAGAATGTCGAGCAGTACTCGACAAAGCCCACTTCTGTATCATATAGAATGTCG
>Ga0123355_10002210_pt1 | contig 27473 bp, 20 predicted proteins | sample TergutEmb28metaG_3_FD_89872 | JGI IMG/M metagenome (GOLD analysis project Ga0123355, IMG submission 89872) | Embiratermes neotenicus P1 segment gut microbial communities from Petit-Saut dam, French Guiana - Emb289 P1 | ecosystem: Host-associated > Arthropoda: Insects > Digestive system > Gut ... | reverse complement strand
TTTCCAATTTTATATTTGATATGGTATACTGGTACGATTCTACACAGAAGGGTATAACTCTGAATGAAAATAGGCATAGGCATAGACACTGGCGGCACATATACCGACGCAGTCATATACGATTTCACAGCCGGCAGCATACTTGGCACTTCTAAGGCACTCACAACAAAAGAAGACCTGACAATAGGTATTCTACAAGCACTTGACGGCTTGCCAACAGAGCCATTACGTGCTGCACAGGTTATTTCGCTTTCAACCACACTTGCGACCAATGCATGTGTCGAGGACATGGGTGGTAACGCAAAGCTCATTTTTCTTGGCGGTGACCCAAGGGTTATCGACAAAAACGGCTGTGCGTACGGGCTTCCTCTGTCTTCCGAAATGTATATACAGGAAAGTCATACAAAGTTTTCTGGAGCGATAGAGCGAGATATGGACTGGGAGCTTTTTAACCATCATGTGGAAAATGATTTTACGGGGCTGGACGGTGTTGGCATTATTGAAATAAATGCCATGCGCAATTCTGCAGTGGTGGAGAAAAAGGCCAAGGAGCAATTTCAAGCACGTCATGATATTCCCGTTATCTGCTCGCACGAACTGTTTAATGAACTCAACTGCCTGCAGCGCGGTGCGAGTGCGTTGCTTAATGCACGGTTAGTACCTGTGATACGGGAGTTTTTGCGTGCGATAAAACAGGCGATGGCGGAGCGTAATATAAATGCATCGGTGGCAATTGTGCGCAGCGATGGAGGGCTTATGTCGGAGGAGTTTGCGCATATACGCCCGGTGGAGACGTTATTGTGCGGGCCTGCAGCAAGCGTGCTTGGCAGTGCATTTCTTGCAAACGAGCCGGACAGTATAGTTGTAGACATGGGTGGCACAACAACGGATATTGCCATGATACGCGGTGGCAAGCCAGTTGCTGTAACCGATGGAGTACGTATTGGCAAATGGAAGACATTTGTAAATGGGCTGTATATTAGCACATTTGGGCTGGGTGGAGATACAGCAATACATTATCGCGGTGCGGATATTTTTTTAGAAGATTACCGCATTGTTCCTGTTTGCGTTGCAGCGGAGCAATATCCGCAAATTGTGGACAAGCTGCGGGAACTTTTGTGTGAAACAAAGAGCCATTCATTTTTCCTACACGAGTTTTACCTCCTGGTGAAGGATATCGCCGATAACCCACGCTATACACAGGATGAGCAGGCCTTATGCTCCGCCTTGGCAAATGGTCCACTGTCTGTAAAAGACGCCGCCGCGGTGCTACCAGGGCAGGATATCTACAACTTCAACATGTCACGCCTGCTTAAAGATGGCGTGGTGCAGATGGTTGGGCTAACGCCGACGGATATCATGCACCTGCGAGGAGATTTTTGCCGTTATAACTTAGAGGCAGCGAGCCTTGCAGCAGAGTTTGTTGCGCTCAACATTGGCACAACAGTAGATGAGTTGTGTGACCTCGTATATGACCATGTGCGACGCAAACTGTATGTAAATATTGTAAAGGTGATGCTGGAAAATAACGATGACAATTATATGAAAAATGGTATAAGCGCAGATGTACTACGCGTTATAAACGATGCGTACGATGACGCGAAGCGTGAATCTGCGTCTGGCATCATTTCTCTGGGCTTTCGTACCAACTTTACATTAACTGGGGTGGGGGCACCAATACGCTTCTTTTTGCATGATGTTGCAAAAATGCTGGGTACTACTGCAGTAACCCCACAGCATTGCGAAGTGGCAAACGCACTTGGTGCAATTGTTTGTAAGGTGTATGCAACCATCACAGTAGAAATACGACCTGAGTCCAACTCTGTAAATATCACAGGTTTTACTGTGTATGGCAGCAATACAACTCGTGCATTTGCCACACTGGAAGAAGCCGAGGAGTTTGCGGCACAAGAGGCAGAAGCCACAGCTCGCGAAGAAGCAAAACGCCGAGGTGCGCGTGGTAAAATTACTGTGTCCTGCCAATACAACAAGCGTGAAGCAATGGCGCGGGATGGTATTGTGTACCTTGGCACTCAGGTTATTGCCAGTGCAGTTGGGGATGGATGGTAGGAGGCAAGTTGATGGAAACAAGCAAAAAAACCTGCATTGCGAAAGAAGCTGCCGTGCAAATTGAGGCGCGCATAGCTAGCTTATGGCCGGGCTTTTCTGCCACACCATTTATTTTGTATGACGACAAGAATTATGTGAGATTTGAGAACGGCGATATTTTTACAAGCGACAAACCAGACTCTATACTGATGGGCAATACAGCAACTATGTACAAAGGAAAGGTTTATGCCATTTGGGATACACGTACATGGGTGGACTCTCCAACCATTGACAAGGTAGCAAGCTGCCTAACACACGAAATGTTCCACGCCCACCAGCAGTTTAATTTCAAAGTACCTTGGGCAAACGAGTTGCTTTTTCCACAATATCCGCACACGGCGCGTTCTATCGCTCTTGTTGTCCAGGAGAACAAATGGTTGCAACGGCTGGCTAAAACGGACACACTCGATAGTGTGCTGGAATACCTGCACAATATAGTCCAACTGCGCAAACTGCGCGAGGCGGAAATTGGTGCGGAGTTTATACAGTATGACACCGGCAGCGAAACTTTTGAAGGCACTGCTTCATACGTAGAGGTAAAAATGGTGGCAGCCATAACCAGCATGCCTGTAGAACAAGCAGCCGCACCATATTTGGAACTGCTGGAAGATAACAGCAATCTTCTAACGGGGTATCGCCGCCGCTTGTATGCAGTTGGACTCGCACTTTGCCTTGCTGCGGATAGGCTGTGGGGGCAGTGGCAGGAAGAATGGGTTGGATCGGGTAAGACGATGTATGGGTGGATATGTGACAAGATTGGTGAGACAGCGTGTCATGTAAATTACTGCGATAGTGATACAGAATACAACTGTGATGAAGCGACCCAGCTTCTCCAAACCTTCCGGCGCGAAAATGAGCAGAAAATTACCGCCTTCATGAGCCAGCCGCTTACCGAAATAACGGGTGATATCAAGCTGCTAACCTTCGACCCTATGAACTTGACCTGCAACGAGAATTACTGCCTGCACCTGCATGGCAGGGTCAAATATAATGGCTGTGAACACGCGCTTACTGCACCATTTCTCACGGAAATTGGCAATAATATCTTTGATATTAAGAGGATTTTGCGACTGGATGCGTGAGTTTGCCGGTTAGATTTCCAGCCCTGCGGGGCGAAACGTGACAAAGCTTATCTGAAAATAACTGGGAGGAACTTTATCCCTATGTGCAACCCTATTTGTATCCTTCCTCCATATATACTATACTCTTGACCATTGTAATTTACGAAAGGAAGATACCTATGACAGACAATCTCACGGCATTACAACAAACTACCGCCGCCGCCATTGCATCCGCCACTACACTACAAGAAATCGAAGCTTTGCGCATAAAAACCTTAGGTAAAAAAGGTGAGCTAACCGCAATCCTCAAAAACTTGGGTACACTTGCACCGGAAGAGCGCAAGGAAATGGGCAAAAAAGCTAATGAGGTACGCGACTGGCTGCAAACAAACCTAGAAGATGCTCGCACCAGCCTAGAGTCGGTAGCGCAAGCACAAGCCCTTGTTGCGGAGGCCATGGACATAACCATGCCAGGCCGCAAAAAGCCACTTGGCAGTCTTCACCCTGTTACACAATTTATGGACAGGCTTGAGGATTTATTTATATACCTTGGTTTTGATATAGTAGAAGGAAATTTGATAGAAACCGTGTATCACAACTTTGACGCGCTAAACACACCCCATAGCCACCCATCCCGCGATGACAGTGATACCTTTTATATAGACGAAAACCATTTGCTGCGTTGCCACACATCCCCAATGCAAGTACGCATAATGGAAAGTACCACACCACCAATACGTGTGGTTGTCCCCGGAGTTGTTTCTCGCAGAGACGAGATTGACGCGACTCATACGCCTGTCTTCCATCAAATGGAGGGGCTGGTTATCGACCGCGGCATAAACTTTGGAGATCTGAAGGGGATGCTGGATATCATAGTCCGCTATGTGTTTGGCCCTGCGGCTCGTATGCGGCTGCGCCCAAGCCATTTCCCGTTTACTGAGCCAAGCGCGGAGGTTGATATCTCGTGCTATGCTTGCAATGTTGACAAACCCCGTGCAGACTGTAGTGTGTGCAAAGGCAGCGGCTGGGTAGAGCTATGGGGCTGTGGTATGGTACACCCAAGGGTGCTTGAAATGTCTGGCATAGACCCGAGCATATATAGCGGATACGCATTTGGGCTTGGTATCACACGCATGACCAGTGCGTTATACGGTATACCCGTGCTCAAGCCTTACTTCGAGAATGATGTGCAGTTTTTGCGACAGTTCTGATGCAAGCGAGCGTTATGCTTCAACAGTGCATTAGGGCGTGTTCCCACTATGGTAGTGTACAGATTTGCGAGTCTGAATTTTCACTATTTTGTGGATTTGACGACGTAGAAGTGCGCAATGAGGAGTAGGCGAAAAATAGCGGAAATATCAGCCGTAAAGATGTGCGCCGATGTAGTGGGAACACGCTCTAGTATAACCCAAACAAGAAAGAGGTACGTATATGAATATCCCCATCTCATGGCTTAAAGAAGCCGCAAATATATCTGACGGTACCACCGCACTGCTCGAGAAACTGACCAACGCAGGCAATGCGGTAGAGAGTCTTGCCACCTTGGGCGAAGATATCACAAATGTTGTCGTGGGCAAAATTGTGTCGCTTACAAAGCACCCAGACGCAGACAAGCTATGGGTGACTCAAACCGATATTGGCACAGATGTTTTACAAATAATAACTGGTGCAGACAACTTGAAAGAAGGCGACTATATCCCGGTAGCTGTCCATGGCGCGACTCTGGCTAACGGCCTCAAAATAAAGAAAGGCAAAATGCGCGGGCTTGACTCAAACGGTATGCTTTGCTCTATAGACGAGCTTGGCTATACCACTGCAGACTTCCCAGAGGCATGTGCAGATGGTATTTATGTATTGCAAGAGCCGTACCAGCTTGGCAGTGATATCCGTCCTATACTTGAGCTGCAACAGGAAGTTGCGGATTTTGATATCCTATCCAACCGCCCGGATACAAACTCTGTTATGGGCATGGCGCGTGAAGCCGCCGCCGTGTACGGGCAGGCATTATCATTGCCGGAAATACAGCTAAAGGAAAACAGTATAGGAACAGCGGCAGACTACGTAACGGTAGAAATTGCCGATACTGCGCGTTGCCCGCGATATATTGCCCGAGTGGTGCAGAATGTGAAGGTTGGCGTATCGCCCCAATGGATGCGCCGCCGCCTTACCTCTGCAGGTGTGCGCCCAATAAACAATATTGTTGATATCACAAATTATGTGATGCTGGAATATGGACAGCCACTCCACGCCTTTGATATTTCTGCCGTTGCGGAAAAAAACGGTAAGCGTGGCATTGTCGTACGCACTGCGTTTGATAGTGAAAAGATAACCACTCTTGATGGTGAGGAACGCAAGCTTTCCAATACCACGTTGCTGATAACCGACCAGGATAAAGCTATTGGTATCGCAGGCGTAATGGGCGGCGAAAACTCAAAAATCACAAATAGTACTACTACAATATTGTTCGAATCCGCAAACTTTGAATCCGCAAATATCCGGCAGACGTCGCGCTTTTTGGGCATCCGCACAGACGCATCTGGCCGTTACGAAAAAGGACAAGACCCAGAGCAAGCTCTGATAAGCGTAAACCGCGCAATGGAGCTTGTAGAGCTGCTAAACTGTGGTGATGTTGTACCTGGTATGGTGGATGCATATCCTGTTCCTGCAGTAGAGCGCGTTGTGCAGTTTAAGCCTTGTGGCATTTGCACACTTCTTGGTGTGCCAACCAGCGTTCTTGGGCCAGCAGAAATTTGCGGCTATTTGCAAAATGTTGACATTGCTACCCAGCTGTTTGAGACATATATCGAGGCTACGATCCCCACCCATCGTGCGGACATCACTTGCGAGGCTGACCTAGCGGAAGAAGTTGCACGCTTCTATGGTTTTAACAATATCGAGTCGCGATATGAGCAGATTACTACTCCTTCGAGTGGTGGAAGCGGCCCCCTTGCTGCGCACGAGGCTGGTAAAACCACACGCCGCCGCCGCCAGGATACTATCAAGCGCAGCATGGTTGCCTTAGGCTATAACGAGGCAATGACCTACCCGTTCGAGAGCCCAAAGGTCTTCGATAAGCTGGGCATACCGGCAAACGACGTGTTGCGCAATGCTATACGTCTGCAAAAACCACTTGGCGAAGATTTTAGCATCATGCGTACAGTCCCACTTGATGGGCTTTTGGAAAGTGTTGCCCGCAACTACAATAAAGGCAACGATAATGTGGCATTGTTTGAAATTGCGCAGACCTATGCACACGGAAGCCCATATATAGAGAAAACTTGGCTCACATTAGTAGCCTACGGCAGCGACATGGACTATCTTGCAATCAAGGGTGATGTTGAAGCACTGCTTTCTACAGTAACCAACAGGCCAAACCATTTTGCCCCTGCCAGCGACATACCGTATATGCACCCAGGGCGCACTGCAGCAATTGCTGTCAAGACCAGCCAAAACCCTAGGGATGAGGCTGTTCCGCTAGGTGTTGTCGGCGAGTTGCACCCATCTGTCGCCAAAAACTATGATATTGATGCACGTGTGTTTGTTGCCATGCTGGAAATGGACGCGCTGCACCAAGTAGCAGAGGCATATAAGTTCAAATTTGCAAACCCTGCAATGTACCCTGCCATCACTCGCGACCTTGCATTTAAGGTAGAGCATAACGTACCAGCTGCGGATCTTGAGGCTGCAATCCGCGAAAAAGGTGGACAGTATTTTGCAGAAGTTAAACTGTTTGATGTGTATCAGGGTGCGCAAGTGGGAGAAGGTTACAAATCTATGGCGTATTCACTAAAATTCCGCGCCAATGACAAAACCTTGACAGTACCCGATGTGCAGCATAGCATTGACGCTATCTTAGTTAATTTGCAAAAAAAATATGGGGCAGAAATAAGGGGGTAGTAACCCCTGCTACATAACGAGTACAACACTGGAGGCTTCCTAAGGGCGATGAAAGAAAAAAAAGTTAAAGAGTATTACTACAAGGTGATGGACGTGAAGCTGGACGTATACGAAGGACCGCTAGACCTGCTGCTGCGGCTTATACACCGGCACGAAATAGACATTTACGATATACCAATATCGTTTCTTACCACGCAATATATACAAGAAATAACCAACCTGCCGCCAAATATGGGTGAGTTGAGTGAATTTTTAGTTATGGCAGCAACTTTACTTGAAATAAAGTCGCGGATGCTATTGCCAAGGCAAAAAATGGAGCAGGATATCGAGCAGGAAGACCCCCGCGCCGCGCTTGCGCAAAAGTTGGAAATGTACCAACAGGCGCAAACTGTTGCCCATGTGCTAAACCGGCTTGACCCTGTGGGTGAACGTCTTACAAACCGCGGCGATACAGGTATGATAAGTCAGCTTTATCAAGATACGAAAGGCACATTTGAGACAGATGTTACGCAGGCGTGGCAATTGGCGTTTATTTTTACCGAGGCTATGAATCGCATGGAAGACCGACGCGACACCGTACGCGCAGACTACGGTAGCATGGCACGCGACCGTTTTACCGTTACGGAAAAGGTGCTTGCCATAGGGTATGTGCTTGCGCAATATGGGCGGGCAAGCCTTCGCGCATTGTTTGCCGATTGCAGGAGTCGCAACGAAATTGTTGTTACATTTCTTGCCTTGTTGGAAATGATACGGCAGGGTCAGGCTCGTGTTATCCAGCCCGCTTCCTTCGATGATGTGGAGGTTTTAACATGTACACCTCACTAGTGATGCTGCGGGAGGTTACCTCATGCATATAACCGAAAAAGAAAAAATCCTGGAAGCGATGCTTTTTGCCAGCCCAGAGTCTGTGTCACTTGAAAAGCTGGCGGATGCACTAGGCACAGACATTCCAATAACCCGAAATCTCCTCACCCGCATGGCGGACACATATGAAAACAACTCATCCGGCATACTACTAAGCGAGGTAGATGGCGCGTATCGCCTAACCACTAACCCTGCGTACTATCCACCCGTGCAGCGTCTGTTGCAGCGTAAGGTGCGCAACACCTTTACCCCGGCAATACTTGAGACACTTGCTATTATTGCGTTCAAGCAGCCAATAACAAAAGGTGGGGTGGAGGAAATACGGGGTGTAAACTCCGATTACTCTGTAAACAAGCTGGTGGAGTGTGGGCTTGTGGTAGAAAAGGGAAGGCTGGACGCACCGCGCAAGCCCATACTCTTTGGTACATCGGAAGAGTTTCTGTTGTTTTATGGGCTCAAAAATGTTGAGGAATTGATAGCACTTTGCGCAACCGAAGGAGGGGCATCATGACACGTTTGCAAACCCCGCCGGACATCCGATGGGTTGGGACACAGCGTCCGCAAAACAGTGGTTATCCTATCGAGACGACATATTTCAAAACTGTTTTTGAATTGACCTCACCCGTTGACCTACCACGCGAACAAAAATTTCACACATTTTCGGAAATTGTTACAGACGCCGCTGTGGTGCGTACACATGTGTGCGACAATATGTTTGTCAAAACATACGGCCAAGTGCTTATCCATATTTCCGCAAACAGTCGCTATATTTTATATGTAAATGGTCACGAAATAACTCATGGCCCATGCCGTGGAGACCATTGGCATCAGTTTGTAGACCACGTTGATATCGCGCCATACTTGCAACCTGGCACTAACATTGTAGCCGCAAAGGTTACCTCTTTCCCACCATATGAGACAACACATGACGACCTTAGCAACCTTGGACACATCTGGTGTATGTCAAATGCTGCAGGCCCAATGTTGCTTGTATGGGGGGAACTAACGGAGTATGATAAAGTTGACATCTCCACTGGCCGTGCAAACTGGGTTTGCCAAAACGACACAGCAATAACCACCAACCACCAATGGACAGCGCACTGGATGGGCAGTATGGAAGAAGTGGATGGCGCGAAATTGCCACATGGCTGGCAAACCCGTACGGATGATAAGTGGCAAACTGCATTGCCAAAATGGACTACCCAGCCAAACCACTATGGTGATATACCACGCCTGTTCCCATATAAGCGGCCGATAAAACCGCTGCTCCGGATATCAAACGACAATTTCTGCCAAGGCGATTCAATTTTTGCAAGCATCCCATCCTATGGGCGTGAACATGAGCTGCCGCCATTGAAACCTAACACTACGCAGGAGCTGATACTAGATACAGGCCAACTTACTACATCATTTGTATATCTGCACTGCAAGGGTGGTATGGGTAGCAAAATCGAACTGCATTATGCGGAATGCTTTTACCAGCGCGACGAGAATGATAACTTATTCAAACACCGCCGTAACAATGGTGAGCTTGTAACTATCTATGACATATACCACCCCGGCGGAAACCCGGATATAGTGCAGGTGTTTTCGCCGTCATGGCTGCGTACCTTTCGCTATATTAAAATGGTGATACACACCGCTGACGAGCCACTTTCTATATATCCGTTGCAGCTTATAGAGACACGCTATCCGTTGGAAAACAAGGTCACGTTTAATGCGCCGCAGAAATGGGTGCATGATGTCTGGGGCATGAGCCTACGTACACAAGAGCTATGTATGCACGAGTCGTATGAAGACTGCCCATACTACGAGCAGCTACAATATACAATGGATACACGCTTGCAAATACTCAATACCTATGCAATAGACGGCGAGCTTGACCTTCCGCGTAAAACACTGCACGATTTCCATACATCTATGCTGCCAGAGGGCATTTTGCTTTGTAGATACCCAACAAGGCTGCCCGCTGTCATTCCCGGTTTCTCTTTGCACTGGATATTTATGCTGCGTGACTACTACTGGCAAACTGCAGATACCAAACTCATAGAGCGATATCGCCCCACAATGGAGGCCATACTGGCGTGGTTCAAACGCCATGGAAATGAAGACGGGCTTGTACAGGACATGCCGTATTGGAACTATGCAGACTGGGCAGCCCAATGGTCAGATATAGCTGGCACACCACGCGCCGCGTTGTACGGCCCGTCAACAATTCATAACTTGACCTATGCGTATACATTAGGCGTTGCAGCCGAACTACTACAAGCCATAGGGCATAACGAGATTGCATTAATGTACGCGAGGGAAAAAACCAATATCCTTGATGCAATAGATAACTACTGCTGGGACGAACCCCGAGGGCTGTATCGCGAAGGCCCAAACTATACCGGTGAATACACCCAACATGCGCAGGTATGGGCTGTGCTTTGTGGGCTTGCCACAGGCGAGCGGGCGCGACGTATTCTGCAAACAGCAATTTTAGACCACACGCTAATTCCATGCTCGTTTGCAATGCAGTTTTATCTGTTTCGCGCACTTGAAGTGGCGGGCATGTACAACAAAACAGAGCAACTATGGCAACTGTGGCGTGGTCTTTTGACACTTGACCTTTCAACAATACCGGAGGTGCCAAGTAAGTATACCCGTAGCGACTGTCATGCATGGGGCGCACTGCTTTTGTACGAGTTACCTAGCAAGTTTTTGGGCGTAGAGCCGCTTGAACCGGGATATAAGCACATTTCAATACGCCCGCAGGCACTGTTTATGGAAGCTATGGAAGGTACAGTGCCTACCCCGCATGGCCCTGTATATGTAAAATGGAGCTACAATGGCGGAATGTTTACAATAGAGGGCAGCACCCCTGTACCCACAACAATTACACTGCCAAGTGGCAGCAAATACAATGTAGACGCAGGAACGTTTACATTTGGAACATGACAATAGAAAGAGGTTATCCCAGATGATGATTTTTGAAGAATACAACCGTATGCACCGCTACTACACAAAGACAGACGGAGTACTCGCGCTTGCAGTATATTTCGTGAGTGTCCTATTGTTCTTTTTTGCTGGATATATGGTGCGCAACCAGGGTACACGGCTTTTTGTGCCAGCGAGTATACTTAGTGCTGCGCTTGTCGTGCTTATCCTGCTCATACGCAAAGAAGGTCCAGGTACAATAGGTATCGCACGCCGTCATTTTTGGAAGTCTGTATTGCTTGGGTTGGTAACCGGTGCGCCTGTGTATTTTGCCATTAGGTTTGTTATTGGCGCATCACTATTTGCACGGGCGTACGGCGGAGTAGAAATAATGAACCTCTTGATGGGAAACCGGTTTTACCATGTAGAGGAAACACCGTTATTCGAGTGGTTTCCAATGGCATTCCTGTTTATTATTATCACCGTTGTACACCAAGAGGTTCTGATGCGTGGCTATGTACAAACCCGCTTGCGCGGGCTAATAAAGTCAGATTTTGCTTCAACAATTGTTTCCGGTCTGCTATTTGTTGTGTTCTTTATGCCGCTACATTCTCTACTTGTTGGTGAGTCCATCGGATGGGTTTTTATGTCGGCTTTTCCACTTAGGTTGTTCTGGATGTTCTTCCTGCATCTGTGGCTAAACCTTTTGTATCGCTTATACAACAACTGGGCCGCGCCGGTTATCTTTCATATATTCTTCAGCTTTCATATAAATGCAACTCTTGTGCATTCGTACTTGATTGGGTTTTAGTATTTCCCGTACGTTTTTGCAGTCTCAATCATTGCAAACAAGTTTGCGTCAGGCACGTCCCGGCCGCATTGGTCGCCAGTGGACAGTATAAATCTGCCACCCTTTGCCGCGTCGTCTATGGCTTGTTTGCTTGCGTCAATTACGTCTTGTACACTACCGTGCAGCATAATTGATGTGGTATGCAGGTTGCCCTTTAGTACAAGCCTATCGCCATACAGGCGTTTGGCTTCTTTTAGTGTGCAGTCGCCCATTGGCGGTATTTCTAGCGGGTCAATAATTGTAAGGTCGGTTTCCTCTGCGCATATTTTAAGCATCTCCATTTGTGGGCCGCAGGAGTGTATTTGAGAAGGTATGCCTGCGTCCTTGCATAGCTTGGTTACATGCTTGACAATAGGTAGCGCAAGTTCCCTAAATATGGTGGGCGACTGGAACACAAGCGACCCTGAACCGCCTGTACATATGAAGTCGGGTTTTGTCTCAAGCGACATGAGTTTTGCAAAACGCTTTGTGCAATGCTCTATTGCGCGGTCGCGCCGTTCATGGTATTTGCCAGGATTGTCGTAATAGTCTAAAATTTCTGCGTCGTTTTGTAGCACAAGGGATGAACCGCATACTACGCCTACAAGGCCGTGGTCGCCCATTTCTGCCTTTACAAGTTTAAGCAGTGCCTCGCCAGTTGGCCATTCGCGCACACCCTCTACAGGCTCAAATTTGTCGGGCGTTGCAGGCAGGCCAATTTTGCTAGGTGCAAGGCCTCCCGTTGGTGGGTCTGCAATATAGTATACTGTTACAGTATCTGCCCATTCGTAGGTGCTAAGTGCTTTTCGGTAACGTTGGGTCACAATGCGTTCATCGTTTTTGAACACGATGGCCTCTTTCCACTCGGGCCAGACTTCGCCAAGCTCCTCGAACTGGATTTGCGCGTAGCCATCCATCAGTGAATCAAAACCGAAATATTTTACGCAGTCGATGTACGCTCTCCAGATAGGTATTTCCTGATACAGGTATAGATCCCAGAAGGGTTTGCCTGTCATACGCGCTGGTATCATGTTGGATGTATCTGGGGCTACGGGTACGCGGTCTGGGATTTTGCCGGCGATGGTGGTAAGCAGGCGTTCTCTTGAGGTCATTGGGGTTGTCCTTTCTAATTTGCGATATTTAAGTATTTGTTATAGAATGAGTATACTTGGTTCTATGAAAATGGCAATACAAAAATATTAAGGCGGTTTCTCATGCTACTCCAACTAAAAAACATACAAAAAGCCATAGGCGTTGAAGAAATCCTCACAGATGTATCCTTTATTATAGAAGAGCGCGAAAAGGTCGCGCTTGTTGGCGTGAATGGTGCAGGAAAGACATCCGTCTTCCGCCTGCTAACTGGCGAATGGCGTGAGGATGGCGGTACTATAACCCGTAGTACAGGTCTGCGGCTCGGTTACCTGCCACAGCTTACAAATGAAGAAATTACTGCTGCAGCAGGAGAAAATGTTACACATGTTGGCAACCCACATTCTTCCGCAAACATGCCTGACGGTAGCTATACGCTATACGAGGCTCTGGACAGTGTATTTGAGCCGCTAAAAAAAATGGAACAAGAAATGCGTGGGTTGGAAGAAAAAATGGCTACTCTGCAGGGCGAGCAGCTCGATATCGCGCTAAAACGTTACGACAAACTTAGTGTGAATTTTTCTGAAATGGGCGGCTTTGAGTCTACCAGCCGAGTTAAGGGTGTGCTGCGCGGACTTGGTTTCTCTGAGGTGCAATGGCAACAGCCATTTGGTAAGTTATCCGGAGGCGAGCGCACACGTGCCATGCTGGGTAAGTTGCTACTTGAGCGGTCCGACTTGCTACTGCTGGACGAACCCACAAACCACTTAGATATCGAAAGCGTTGCATGGCTAGAAGAATATCTGCGCAATTTCCCGGGGGCAGTGCTAATCATTTCTCACGATAGATACTTTATGGACCGTGTTGTGACTAAGACTATTGAAATAGAGAACAAGAAGTCCGTAGTTTATGGCGGCAACTACAGCTATTTTGTAAAGAAAAAGGCCACCGACCGAGAGCTTGCCCACAAGCAGTATGCGCAGAATCAAAAGATTATCAAGCACCATGAAGAGGTTATAAAAACTTTGCGCTCGTATAAAACAGAGGCAAAAATTATTTTGGCCAAGAGCAGGGAAAAGCTGCTTGATAAAATTGAACGAGTGGATAAGCCTGCGGAAGACCCGTCTACTATGCGTCTTCGCCTTACGCCACGGCTTAACTCCGGTAATGATGTGCTAAGCATTGAGGGGTTGACAATGGGCTTTGGCGATAAGACGCTGTTTAAGGGTTTGGATCTTGAAATAAAAAAGAACGAAAAAACCGCATTAATCGGCCCAAATGGCGTGGGTAAGACCACGCTAATTAAGCTATTGGTAGGCCAGCACACGCCGCTTGCGGGGCATATCCGTGAGGGTGTGAATGTCCGCATCGGGTACTATGACCAAAATACGGCACTATCCGAGGATAAAACTATATTTCAGGAAATGGCTGACACCTATCCGCGCCTTGGCCAGACAGAGATACGCACAACACTTGGGGCATTTATGTTTATAGGTGATGATGTATTCAAACCTATATCAGCACTGTCCGGTGGGGAGCGCGGGCGCGTGCAGCTTGCAAAGATTATGCTTGCAGGCGCAAACTTTCTTGTACTAGACGAGCCTACAAACCATCTCGACCTTTTTAGCAAGGAGATACTGGAAGAGGCATTGCGAGAGTTTAAGGGTACTCTTTTGTATATCTCGCACGACAGATATTTTATCAATAACACTGCTACGCGGGTTATTGAGCTTACCCCACAAGGGCTTGTGAACTATGCCGGAAACTATGACTATTTTGTGGAGAAGAAGGCCGCGTTGGCATTGCTTGCGGCACAAAAAGCAAGTGTACCCACAGCCAAGCAAGCCGCAGTGCTTACCAAGGAGGACTACCGCCGTAAAAAAGAAGATGCTGCGGCCGAACGTCGCTTGCAGGGCAAAATAAGCCGGTTAGAAACGCAAATAGCAGAAACGGAAGCCAGCATTGCAGACTGCGATGCAAAAATGGCGACGGAGGAAATAGCACGTGATGTGTGGGCATTGCAGGAAGTCTATGAAAAAAAACAGAGCCTGGATGAGGCTCTGGAAAAATTGTATGAGGAATTGCTTGAGCTGGTTTAGTTTATAGTTGCATTTACATCTCGTTTGTCGTAGCAAATCATACCAGCTACGGCAAGCCCAAGCCCTGCTGCAGCCATAACAGCCATAACTAGCCAGTTTATTTCATCCATAGGTAGCTGCGGTACCCAACCAAACGGTGTTAGCCTCGCAAGCCACTCTGTAGCGGGAATCATACGCCCATACATCATCACAAAAAAAGTAAACGCATAGTACCCCCATACCCAGCCAACGCGCTTGGGGAAACGCCCTACAAGGAACACGGTAAGCCCGCCAATTATCCACATCGCGGGTACATATACAAGCACAGATGAAAGCAGAAACCTAAGCGGAAGGTCTGCAGGGTTTTTAAGTGCGGTACCGGCCATGGAGTACAGTCCAAATGCTTGTGCTGCAAGAATTGTGCCAGCAATTGCAAACGCAAATACCACAAAGCCCAGCAAATATCGCCACTTGCGTACAGACGCTGCAAAAATAAGCTCAGCCCGCATGGCCTTCTCTTCTATTTTAGCCTTTGATATGAACAATATCACAGGTACTGTTGCAATCATTGCCATCACAAACCCGATCATATTGGCAAACATCTGTACGATGTTAAAGCCTGCTGCGCCAAGTACCGCATTCATTTGTGCCGCAATTTGCTCTGTCGTCATGTCATCAATTTCTATCTGCTCTAATAGACCGGTTGGTGCAAGAATCATTTGGCGGTATACATCATTGCCGGCTACAAAATTGTCTATATCTTGCAAAACAGTTGAGTACGAAAGCCCCATTACAAACATGATAATAATCCAAGCAACAATGCTAACGCGAAGCAGCCGGAAGTTGAGTCCAAACGATGTTTTCATAAGCCTGCCGCCGCTTGCACGTCCGGCTCGTGCAGGTATCATGCCCTGGTCGATATCTCTCAAACTACATGTCCAGTATGCAAGTGCCGTAAACACCGCAGCCATTGCCAAGATAATCAGAACCGGCCACCAAATGTTATTTATATAAACCCATGTGCGTGACATAAGCCCAAGCGGAGATAAAAACGCAAGTAGGCCCATGTCTTCAGGGTTCATATCTGCCCCTGCCCGAAGGAAGTAGAACAACCCCATGGCAATAAACGAATAACTCAATGCCCCGCGAGCATTTGCGGATAGCTGGCTAAAAAGTGCTGCAACCCCGGCGAATGCCAAGCCCACTGCAGCAAGCGTCACACCCCATAAGGCCGCCGCTGTAAAGCCCATTTGGCCACCTATCATTGCCATCGCAAGCCACATAGAAAGCGTAAACATCACCGCCACAAACATGTTCACAACAATTGCAGTAAGCATTGCCGCGTTTACGTTTGCAAGCCGCCCAACTGGCAGGCTGCGCAACACTTCGTAACGGCCAAGCTCTTCGTCTGCTCTGGTATGGCGCACAACAAGAAATATATTCATGATACCAACGGTTATGCCCATAAACACAAACATCATGAGCGTATATAACTCGCCCATTGTAGCAGCATCACGCCCATATAGCGGGCCAACCATTGCAAGCAGTGCGGGGTTTTCCAGCATTGCCATAAACTCTGCAATACTTTCCGCATCTGGCATTAACGAAAGCCCCATCATCACAAGAATCATAAAGTTGAGGATGACCATTGTAACCACCCATGCCGTGGATGTGACCTTCTCCCTTGATAGCATAAATTTTGTAAGCTTTAAGGTATTTGTGAACATTTCAAAACCTCCATACTTGATTTATATAGCAATTTTCTTTTCATAGCCCGGTTTTTGCGGATGGTAAGGGTACGGTATGGAGCAAAAGCCGGACTACCATAAGTTAAATTGCTATAGGGCAGTCATGGTATAGCCTCATTTTTTATAGTGCTGCATGAACAAATCTTCCAGTGACGGCGGTGCGGATTCCAGCTTGGTTATGCCAAACTTGTTTATATGGTTTATAACCCCGCCCATTTGTTGTGTGTCTACGTGGAATGTAACTCCCGCGCTTTCTTTCGTAATGTCAAACACGCCGGGCAGTGCGTCAAGTCCTTCGATTGCACTCTCGGTTTCAACTTTTACAACATAGCGTGTCAGATGCCGCAGTTCGTCGAGCGTGCCAACCTGTACAACTTCGCCTTCGCGTATTATGCCAACACGGTCGCAAAGCCTTTCCACTTCAGACATTATATGGCTAGAAAGGAACACGCCCTTGCCCCTGTTCTTCTGCTCTAGTACACAGTCTTGGAAAACCTGCTCCATAAGCGGGTCAAGCCCGCTTGTTGGCTCATCCAAGATATACAGATCCACTTCCGATGCAAACGCCGCAACAAGCGCGACCTTTTGTCTATTGCCCTTGGAATATGTGCGGCATTTTTTTGTCGGGTCAAGGTTGAAGTCTCGTATAAGCCGCTCGCGTAATTTTTTGTCGTGGCTGCCACGCAGGTTTACAAACAGGTCGATAACTTCGCCGCCTGTTAGGTTTGGCCACAAGTTTACGTCGCCAGGGACATAGGCGATTTTCTTGTGTATGTCAACCGCATGTTTCCATGCATCTTTGCCAAACACCTTTGCCTGGCCGCTTGTTGCTTGCAAAATGCCCAAGAGAACGCGGATAGTAGTAGATTTGCCTGCGCCGTTTGGCCCAATGTAGGCAAACACTTCGCCCTCGTTTATTTGCAGGTTTACGCCCTTGAGTGCGGTAAACTTGCCAAAGGTTTTTGTTACATTGCTAATTTCTACGCTGTAAGCCATGATAGCCTCCTATTGTCATATTAGCTGAAAGCAGCCGAGCATGAGCCGATTTCAACCTGTACTACAAATTATTTATAGAAACACTTCCTAAGTGTATCTAAAATTTCCTGAAACTCTTGCAAAAACTCGTCATAGTGTTCCCGTGCGGACGCCCCCAAGTTTCCTGCAGGAGCGATATTCATTTTCGATTGCCCAAAGCCTGTTAGCGTCCACGAAATAATGTCCATTACGGTTTTGGCACAAACATCATCACGGAACAGTGAAACATCTGCTCTGGCATAGACCTGTGCAAGCATATTTGACTGCTCGGTATTAAACTTCTCTAGTGTGGCAAAGCTGGACTCGTGCTTGTGTGTATTGTCTACAAACGCGTTTGTTACAAAGTCAAAAATTGCGGGGTGTTTGTTGGACACGTCACGTTTTAGTAGTGACAGCTGCCAAATGCTTTCAAGTATATCAGGCTGCAGACGGCTCACAAGGTCGATATATTCCTCACGCATAACGGAAATGGAATAATCGATAAGAAAATTGTACAGCCGCTCCTTAGTGCCAAAGTAGTGGAACAGAATGCCTTTGGAGATGCCTGCATCACGTACGATATTGTCTGTTGATGCATTTTTGTATCCGGATTGAAACTCACGCATTGACGCGTTGATAATACGCTGTTGCTTCTCTTGCGGCTGAGCTAGAAATTTTACGTAGTCTTGCATTGCTGTACTCCTTTGAATTGTAAAATTGACTTAACGGCCACGCGCCATCAAATTGACTGACTCGTTGGGTCAATTATACACTATTGACTAAACAAGTCAATAGATTTTGAAAAAAATTTTGCCCAGTCATCGATAAAGCGATATAATTGTTATAGTCTCGTGGAAGAATAGCAACAATTACGCATCCAAAGGAGGCATACATGAAAAGAACTATCCTCACCACATTTGCATTGATGCTCTTTACCGCTTTCTTCGCCGCCGTCTATGCTGCTACCCCTCTCCGTGAAACCTTCGAAATGCTGGGTTTCACTGTAGAGTGGGAGGCGGATACAAGCACCGCCGTCCTAACAAGCTCTAGCCACATCGTATGCATCCCCATTGGGCAGTCAATTTTCTATACAAATGGAATAGCTCATGAGCTTATCTCACCTGTCCAAATTATTAATGGTAGGATAACGTTACAAACTTGTGCCATACTTGAGAGCATAGGCTATGTTGCTCCTTCACATATACCCGTTCTTGCATACCATTCTATTGTTTCGCGCCAGTTTTACTACCCAATAAACGCCTACAATCCATGGGTTTTGCTGGACGAAACTTTTGAAAAACAAATGCGATACCTGTACGACAACGGTTTTACGCCTCTAACAGTGGCGCAGCTAGAGACCTTTTTGTTTTATGGTGGCATCTTGCCCATGCAGCCTGTCGTTCTTACATTCGACGATGGATATCTGGATAACTACCTGTTTGCTGCGCCTATAATGCGCAAGTTTGGTTTTTCTGGCATGATGTTTCTTATCACAGACCGAATCCCCGAAGAAACGCCTCAAATGGTCGCATACCCACTCCCATACATGAGTCCGGCAGAAATTGATGCATCGAAAGATGTATTCGAATTTGGCTCGCACACACATGGCATGCATGGTAAGGTAAATAACACGCCGTTGCTCGTATCACAAACAGAACAAAATATCCGTGCAGACCTTCGGCTCAGTTTTGAAGCCCCACTCACATTTACAACTGGGTTTGCGTATCCATTTGGGCAGCACAGCCAACATGCAATACGCGCACTGCAGGCAGAGGGCATACGCTTTGCATTTACCACCACGCCGGGATATGTAGAGCGCGTCACCAACCCGTTCTTGCTTCCGCGGCTTTCTATAAAAGCGGATACTACAATGGAGGAGTTTTCGCGTTTTGTTTGGGGATAACAGTGTATCACTTTCCACTACTCCTGCGTACACTAAAACTAACGTATAACTCAACGGAGGCCAAAATGGCAAGCACACCCGCATTTACAGAAGGTAACACCATCCATGACTGGTGGCCAAACATGCTAGACCTGCATGTACTGCACCAAAACTCCAACCTTGTAAGCCCAATGGGTTCGGATTTTGACTACATACAGGAATTTGAATCCCTAGACTTGCAAGCCGTAAAAAACGACCTCTTTGCACTAATGCAAGACTCACAGCCTTGGTGGCCTGCAGACTACGGCCATTATGGCCCGTTTTTGATACGCATGGCATGGCATAGTGCCGGTACATACCGTACAATGGACGGCCGGGGCGGTGCAGGTGGCGGTATCTTGCGATTCCCACCAATAAGCAGTTGGCCGGACAATGTAAACTTGGATAAGGCGCGGAGGCTTCTTTGGCCAATAAAGCAAAAGTACGGGTGCAAAATTTCTTGGGCAGATTTAATGATACTTGCGGGCAACTGCGCATTGGAGTCTATGGGAATAAAGCCAATTGGATTTGCAGGAGGGCGGGCAGATGTTTGGGAGCCGCAGGAGGGCATTTTTTGGGGGGCGGAATCGAAATGGCTGGAAGACACCCGCCATACGGCAAGCAACCAACTGGACAGCCCACTCGCCGCTGTGCAAATGGGGTTGATTTATGTAAACCCGGAAGGCCCTGGTGGCCAGCCTATGCCAAGTGAGTCCGCAAACGATGTGCGTGTTACATTTGCTCGCATGGCAATGAACGATGAAGAAACCGTTGCACTGATAGCAGGCGGCCATACATTTGGTAAAACCCATGGTGCAGCACCGGCATCTCACCTTGGCCCTGCACCAGATGGCGCACCTATCGAAGAGCAGGGGCTTGGTTGGAAAAACAGCTATGGCACAGGCAATGCTGCAGACACCATAGGTAGCGGGCTAGAAGGTGCGTGGACACCTAACCCTATACAATGGGACATGGGATATCTGACAACATTGTTCAAATACGATTACGAACTGACCAAAAGCCCAGCAGGTGCGTACATTTGGCTGGCGAAAAACCCGTCAGATGAGGACATGGCAATTGATGCCTTTGACCCAACAAAAAAACATCGACCAATGATGACAACGGCAGACCTCTCCCTCAAGTTTGACCCGGTGTATGAAAAAATTGCTAGGGACTATTTAGCCAACCCAGACAAATTTGCCAAAGCGTTTGCCAACGCATGGTTCAAACTTACACATCGAGATATGGGGCCGGTATCGCTGTATTTTGGCGAAGATGTACCGGATGAAACATTCCTGTGGCAGGATATCGTCCCCCCTAATAATGGCTATACATTGTCTGCGAATGACATTGATGAATTGAAAAGCCGCATACGGTGGGCTGGGTTTACCGTGTCACAACTGGTAAAAACCGCGTGGGCTAGTGCGGCAACATTCCGCAACTCGGACAAACGCGGAGGGGCGAATGGTGCGCGTATTAGGCTTGAACCTCAAATTTCCTGGGAAATTAACCAGCCAGACCAGCTATCTGTCGTGCTTGAGCGGTTTGGGCAAATACAGCAGGAGTATGGTGCAGGCCCGGGACAACGATATGTTTCTATAGCAGATTTAATTGTGCTTGGCGGTGCGGTAGGCATTGAGATGGCTGCGGAAAGAGCGGGGTCAGAAGTTACTGTTCCTTTTTTGCCTGGGAGGATGGATGCTACGCAAGAGCAGACGGATATCGCGTCCTTTGCTGTGCTCGAACCCAGATATGATGGGTTTCGCAACTATTTACAACCGGGGTTTGCAGATTCTGCCGAGGCGTTGCTTGTAGATAGGGCGCAGTTGCTTGGCCTTACTGCGCCAGAGATGACTGTACTGCTTGGTGGGCTACGCGTACTGTTCAATAATTACGGGCATTCGTGGCATGGTGTGTTTACCAACGCGCCGGAAACACTCACCAATGACTTTTTTGTGAACCTGCTGGACATGGAAACAGAGTGGAAGGCTACAGATGATGCAAATGTGCTAATTGGTGTATGCCGCAAAACTGGTGAGCAAAAATGGACGGCTACACGTGTGGATTTGATTTTTGGCTCTAATGCTCAGCTACGCGCCATAGCGGAAGTGTATGCAAGCGATGATGCTGGCAATAAGTTTTTATACGATTTTATTACCGCATGGAACAAGGTAATGAACGTCGACCGGTTTGATGTTGTAGCTCACCCATGAAGCGTCTTGCATGGGCAGCTCTTGGGATAATTTTTTCTGGATTGGCTTTTGTTGGGGTGGTGGTACCGCTTTTGCCCACCACCCCGCTTATCCTGCTTGCGGCATTTTGTTTTGGCCGCAGCTCGGACAGGCTGTACTGCTGGTTTACTGACACGCGGCTATACAAGAATAATATTGCGGGGCTAGTACGTGACCGGGTTATGACACTGCGTGCAAAAATTGTGCTGCTTGCTACCATTACAGTGTTGATGGGAGGCAGCTTTTTGCTAATGCGGGTAGTGGGCGCACCGGTTTTGCCGCAGGTGGTGCTTGGGGTTGTGTGGGCCGCACATGTTTTGTTTTTTGCATTTTGGGTGAAAACTTGACAAATATCATCTACGCGCGTAGAATGTAGGTGGAATGACTATTTGCACGCACTTACGGCCTTTGTGCTTTTGCCATTGGCCGCACAGCCAGTGTGCGCAACACATGAGATTGCTAGTTAGTGTGGCTTGCCAGAGGGTTGTATGGGCAGTGCCTCTCCTTAAATCGAAAGGGATGACATATCATGAAAATACCAAAAATACCTGATGCTGAGCTTATGATAATGAACATTGTATGGCGCAAAGGAGGGGAAATAACATCCGGCGAGGTGTCAAAACAGCTGGCAAACCAAAAAGACTGGACTCTTACCACCATTTTGACATTGTTGTCTCGTTTAACAGAGCGTGGTTTCCTTACCGTACGTAAAGACGGGCGTGTAAATATTTACAAAGCGGCGGTGGATGAAGCACCATATGTGGAAAGTGAGAGCAAGTCGTTTCTAGAGCGGTTGCACGGCAATTCGCTAACCAGCCTAGTAGCGGCGTTGTATGATGGCAATGCCATTGGTAAAGAAGACCTAGATGAGTTGAAGGACTTTATTGAAAGGTCGTGACCTTTGTGACTATCTTTGAACATATCGGCAGTGCAAACCTAGTTGTCACGCCATTTATTTTGGTACTCTTGCTTGCCATACGGCGCATGGACAAAAAATTTGCTCCTTCTGGGAGGCGTGCACTATGGGGCATGGTTATGGTTGGGCTTTTGTGGCCTTTTGTCGCCTCGCTCACTCCACACAGGCCGGTTTTGCCTGTGGTGCTTAGTATGCCAGTTATGGAAACTGTAGAAACAATAAATACGTCAGAATTGCTCACGAGTCAAGCCTCAAATATCGTGCAGAGCCAGGCGCGGGAAGACAGTAGCCAAAGTAACCTTGCAAGCAGCACAGCGGCGGGCATGTCTATATGGGCGTTAGAACCTGCGGTGCTGGATGCTGGCGAAAGTATTTTTGCTACTGGTCGGGTTGGGTCGGAAAGTACCATGCCGCAAACTTTGTATGTTATGGCAGAGAGGCCTGATAGACCAGCGGCTAATTATCGCCAACATGTTGCACAGCCGATGCCCGAGGCAATTGAATATGCCGCCACTCCAATATCGAACCATTTGTTGGTGGCAGCCATGGCAGTTATCGCACTTGCCCATGGCGTACTTACTGCAATATCCCTCCCAATGCTCTTGCTTGCCATATACATTCTTGGCGCACTCGCTTTTGCGGCATACCAGTGGAAGCACCACTATAGCCTTACTCGCCATTTGCACCGTTGGCAGCTGCCTGTGTGCGAAAATACCGCTGCTGTCTTTGCTGTAGAAAAGGAACGTCTTGGCATACGCAGGCGTATCCGCCTTGCATATGCGGTAAACAGCCACGCCACACTACTGACGGGGTTCTTCTGCCCTACAATTTATCTTGCGGATATGAAATACAGTACAGAAGAACTCTCACTCATTTTCCGCCACGAGCTTATGCACCACAAGCGAGGCGACCTATGGTACAAACTCGCACTGCTTGTAGTACGCTGTATATATTGGTACAACCCCGCTGTGCATCTTATGGCACGGCAGGCAGGCAAAGACCTAGAGGCCATTTGCGACCACGCAACGGTATACGGCATGGATATTGGCTTGCGCAAGAGCTATGGCACTTTGCTTCTACGCATGGCGGCAGATGCGCGCACCCTTAGCCCACTAACAACACAAATTTCTGGCGGCAAAAACATGCTAAAACAACGGCTCACAAATATTTTGCAGGGCAACAGGCCTGGCAACAAAAAATACCTTTTGACTGCGGGTATTGGTCTGCTTGCCATGGCGTTTTTTGTGGGCATCCAATTTGGATATGATGCAGAGGCATATGCTGCCGAGCCTGCTATAGAAGATGTGCAGTATGTCCACACAGACAGCGAGCCTGTTTTATCGGCTTTTACAACTTCAAATGAGCCTGTCACCACTGTATGGCATACAGATCCACGTATACGCAGTTTTTGGGAAGAGCGGGCATACAAGCGCAACGCGGCAGGGCTGCTCCCATATTCGGACAGCCATGCGGAGCTTCATGCCCTCATTTTTGACGAGCCGCGCATTGTGGAGTTGCGCTTCGACAATGTGTCTGCTATTACAGTAAATGCAAATGACGATGTACGCATTACGCAATATGGCGATAATTTTATTATCCGATATGCAGAATGGGTTGAAGGGAATTACTTAGTATCCACAAATGGCCAACATTTGCGCCTGGACTATGGCGTGCCGTTTTTTAACGGGCCTATGTGCGCGTCATATTCTAGCGGCTTTTTGGGGAGTTCATCTGTTGTTGGCGACCATATCGTATATGACGGCTGGCTGCAACGCTACTTACAAAACCGTGGCGACGAACCCCGCACTACTATAGAAATTATCGTGCCAATGAACCGTATGATACCCACCATCAATGTCAACAGCAAAACCGGCGATGTGTATATCCAAGATGCGCAAGTTGGCAGTGTTACCGTAAACGCATCTGTTGGCGGTGTGTATATCGATAACTCATTTGTGCGCAGCGGTACATTTAACCTGTCTATGGGCGGGTTTGAAAAGCGTAATACCAGTTTTATAAGCCTAACTGCCAATATGTCCATGGGCAGTGCGCGCCTGTATCTTGCAAACAATGTAGCTGCATACAATATTCAAGCATCTGTTGCAATGGGCAATTTGCGGCTTGGTGGTGAATATGTACACCCATATTACCTGCGCCGCTGCGGTCCGCAGACTTTGCGCGTGAGTGCTTCCATGGGCGATATTGACATTATTTGCCTTGAGGGTAGTGTTGGTGCTGGGGACGACAGCCACAACTTATTCCAGCAAAATATTGTGTTTACAAACACTGGCACGGAGGCTGTACTTGGGACAGCTGTGCTTGAGATAAATAGTAGCTTGACAAACGTAGCTGTTGCCCTGCCAAATGTAAGCACCCGCACCTCCCTAATTGGTATTGTTGGAATGGATATAAGCTCTGCATACCGAGACTTGTTTGGGCTGCCCTCGATAGGCGTTATGGTTACAGACATTGTGCCGGGCGGCGGTGCAGAAGCGGCAGGGCTTGAGCAGCGCGATATTATTGTAGATTTTGACGGCAACTGGATACACAACCAGGTGGATTTGAGTAGTGCCAGAGCTAGTACAGTAGTGGGGCAGGAGGTAGTGATATCCCTGTACCGTGGCAGTGAGCGGATTGAGGTTGTAATTGTAGTTAGTTAAAAAATAAAGCGTAGCGGCTGCGCTACGCTTTATATATATCAGACTACCGCGTTACATTTCTAACATCAAACGCTAACCTGCGTAGTACCACAAGCACCAAAATTGTGCCAACTGTACCCACAATGTTTATAAGCATAGCACTATACATAACACCGCCTATCTCTGGCATTACATCTGCAAATGCTTCAAACTCGCCACCCATTGCAGCAAATTCTTGAAGAATGTTGTCAACAAATGCCAGCAGGGTTGAGGCCAACAGAGAAAACACAATTGCAAAGCCACCAAAGATAAAGCCAACCATGCTTAATGCGTTTGCGCCCCGTATTTCTGCAACGTTATTGTGTGTAAGGCTGGTACGTATGTTGCGTATCACGCTAAAAAACGCAAGGAAACCAAACTTGATTACAACAAAGAACATACCAGCCGTAATAAGTGCCGAAACAATAACAAATGGTTCTCCGGAATTAAAGATGGCAATTAGATACACCAGCCCAATAAAGAACGCTGCAACCCATGTAAGCACAAACAAGACCACTGCGGTTACTTTTAGCAGGGTTAGCCCGTTGTGTATACCCTGCGGCCCTGCTTGCTTGGAACATGCGTTGAATATTTGCCAAAACCCGACAATGGGCATAACCACAATGGGCAGGGTAATCAAGCCTATTGCCGGGAGGTTGAGCAGTACACCAAGCACTGCAGATATCGTATATAAAATGATGCCCACAAAAAACATCCTGCATGAGCCGTGTTTGTACATAAGCTCCATAAAATTGCCATCAGGTACTACAGGCTGTGCCACATTGGCCGCTTCCGGCGAAAGCAGCTCTGCGCCACAGCTAGAACAAAATAGAACGCCTTTAGGTTGCGTTACGCCGCAATGTTTACATACCATATATCCACACTCCTACATATCGTCTGCCTGTGGCGGCGGGGTTGGTGCTTGACGCTGTGCCAGCAAAAAGCCTGCAACAACTGCCGCAGCAACTACGTACAAGAAAATGGATAAAATGAACCCGAGGCCTGGGCGTATAGAAATTAGTGAAGAGCCAAGGCTAATCCTGGACGAAAACAGTCCAATAATGCCAAATGCCAAAAGCCCTGCAGTAATATGAAATAGTTTCCCCTTTGTTTGTGCGGCAGACGCTTCTATTTCCCTCTTAAATTGGAATAGCAGAAAAAGTGCAACAGGAATTAGGAACAGAACAAAGCCCCAAATCGTACCGCTGCTGTCGTTGCCGCCAAACGCCACGCGAAAGCCGGAAAGCGAGATGCTTGTGCTAAAGAACCCGAAATTGATAACCATCCTATAAAATGGCAGAAAAAACGATACAAGTATTGCCGCAGCAAGCACCTTAAACACTATTGCTGCATCCAGCAGTGTGCCTACAATGGTAACGGTTGCCCTGTCTTCATTGGTGGCATTAAATGTTGCTACGCCCTGAAAGCAAAACTCTCGCTCGCCGCCTGGCTCGGTTTGTACAGTCTGGTTTGCGGCGGTTTTTTTAACCGGAGTGCCACATGTACTGCAGAACTTTACGCCTTCATCATTTTTTGTACCACATTTGCCACAGAACATTAATATATCCTCCCTTTAGGTAGGGGCGTTACCCCTACTGCCCCACAGGCCTATTATATGCAACCCACGGGGTGCGCTGTGTGCGCAGTTTGTTATTATGCTGTCTATTGTAGCACTCTAGTGCCTGCCACACAAGGGATGCTTGTGGTTTTATCACGTGAATCTAATACGAAACAATCGTGAAAATATGGAATTGCTGCATTGTGACTCTCCTTGCAACGATGAATGTTCGTATGCTGTTCGTTAAATTAGATTCACATGGTGGTTTTATTACTCCAATCTTCTCTTTATAGTCATATAACCGGAAAACATAGTCATATAACCGGAAAACCGTCCAGTTATATGATACGGCCAACGTATGCTGTCTGTCGCACCTCCTTCGCTGCGTCGGTGTGCGGGACGTTCAAATGAAATAGGGCTGTCTCATTAAGCATCTGTTACATCGAATGCTTTGTGAGACAGCCCTTGTATAGCAAACGAAATTCAGTAACGTGACTTTCGCTGTGGCGAATAAACGTGTGCTTGCGCCGCTAGTTTGCCTGCACCGCTTCCCGCTTAACG